>ENA-USUK01002039-USUK01002039.1-human-gut-metagenome-genome-assembly--contig:-NODE-2039-length-14194-cov-39.074095_pt1 | contig 14194 bp, 10 predicted proteins | sample MGYA00250062_ERZ773400 | MGnify/ENA primary metagenome ERZ773400 (study PRJEB29103, sample SAMN06111961) | human gut metagenome | biome: human gut; feature: ankylosing spondylitis patient; material... | reverse complement strand
CAACATTTCCCATCTCTTCACCACTTTTTATTTTATTTTTTTTTAATGATACGGCGACCACCGAGATCTACACTCTTTCCCTACACGACGCTCTTCCGATCTGTTCCTGACCACCGGTTCCGTCGGACTGGCTTACAAACGTGCACTCATTTTCTGCTTTTGTAAAGAGGATGGTTTTGTCCAGGTAACCGTCAGCTTTGATCACGATCGTATTTTCGCCTTCTTTGAATGCTCCGCTGTAGATCGTCATACCAAGCCAGCCGGCACTGTATACCAGTGTATCATCTTCTTCATTCCAGTCTGCCACATAATCTACACCGTTGACGCTGATGCCCGTAATCGCCTTGCAGTAAGCAGAATCGGAAGTAATCTCAGAAAGCACGATTTTTTCCAGGGTCCCTGTCATCCAGCTGGTTGATCCTTTAAGCTGTGTGATCTCTGTTCCGACTTTTGCTTCTTCTTTGAGCTGTGCCTGCTGTGTATTTGCTGCAGATGCGGCAAATACCGGCAGTCCTGCCTGTGGAACTGCCATGACAGCAGTCATGGAAAGGGCAAGCAGCTGGCATACAAATTTTTTCTTCATATTCTGTTTCCTCCTCGTTTTGGTACATTTTCCTTTAAATCTGTTGCGTTGTGATATCTTACTTTAATGTTTACTTTATTTTTACTTTTTTTGCAGCCGAATCGTTTCCATACACTTTCGCAACAGCTGTTTTTCTGTAAGCTCTGACTTTATAGTAATAAGCGAACCCTTTTTTCAGCTTTTTGTCTGTAAAACGAACCGTTCCTGCTTTTTTGATCGTCTTGATCTTTTTGTATTTTCCGTTTTTCTTTGTAGAACGGTAAACTTCATAACCGGATGCACCTTTTACCTTTTTCCAGCTGATCACTGCAGTGCGTTTTTTTGCCTTTGCCGTTACTTTTTTCACCTTTGCCGGTTTTTTCACCGCTGTATTTCCCGGATTTGCACTGTTTCCGTTGTTACCGCCGTTTGTATTGCTGTTACTTCCATTATTCGGCTTGTCGGTACCCGATGTCACATTGTTCTGCTGTGCTGTATTGACCTCGTTTGAAAATACGCTGAAACGATAGAACAGCAGTCCGCTGTTTCCGGAATACAGATCTTTTACGACGCGGTAGGTGCCTTTTTCTGCTGTTGCAAAGGCTCCTCCTGCTAGGTCTGCCTTATCATCATCCGTACTCTTCCATACGGTTTCGTAGGTTCCGTCTGCGTTTTTCTTTTCGATGCTGGTAATAATCTTCCAGTCATAGTACTGGTCATTTAAAACATCCACGATATCGCGGTCTTCATAGCCTTTGTCTTTCAGAAATTCTCTGTATTCATCAACAGACTGTGCTTCTTCGACTTTTGCATCGTTCGTTGCATCGAACCAGTACAGCAAATCCAGAATACTCAGTTCCTGTGACCATTTCACGCCGTTTTCGCCGTCTTTTTCGATCTTCAGACTCATCGCACTTTTCTGCGGATAGAATTTGTTAAAGCTCTGGCTTTTCATGATCAGTTTGCGGTCTACGACCTGAATGTTGTTCAGTACAAGCACGGCTGGGACCACTCAACGAGTTTGCCACAAAACTGTTCGTGAAGCGCACCCCCTCATTGGCAATGCGGTCCAAATTGGGAGTTTCCATGTAGCGCGTATCATAACAGCTCATCATCTGTGCCGTATGGTCATCGGTCATGATATACACAATGTTGTATTGCTTCTTCTCTTGCTTATCAGCCTGCTGACAAGCTGTAGTTACGGCCGATAAAGCAACCATACCGGCAACGGGATAAAATTTATTCATAAGTCTACTTAGGTTATTCTATTCTTACAACGCAGATATACGGAGCTTATAGCTCATCGGTTTCTGCGGAATCTGATACTTCAGCATGGTTTCCAGACCACAACTTGCATTTCCTATTCCACGCAAAGCTGCATCCAGGTGAAGCACTACGTATGGACGCGGTTGCAATTCCCAAGTATGTTTGGTATTCATCAAGTCTTCATCCGTATAACGTAAAGCAGAGAAAGAAACATTGCCCTGTGTCTGGATACGGATACCCTTTCCTGAAGCATCCTTCAAATCCATGCTACGCAAACCTTCCCGATTGCCCATAGACTGAGGTTTCACATACTTGCCGGTATCATTTGCATCCAACGTGTAACGTCCCACAGGACATGCATCCTTACGGTCGACATAGTTTTCCCAAGGACCATGTGCATAATAGTCTACCTGAGTCAAAGTAGAATCCAGCAGGCAAACCAATCCACAGCGACGTAAGTTCGCAGTCTGAGGAGAGAAACGTACATCCATGTCTATTACTCCATTCGGCATAAATGTGTACACAATGTTGGTTGCACACAAAGAACCGCCACGAGAGGTACTTACCTGTACGATTCCTTTATCCACACTTACCTCACACGTACCGGCTGCATCCAGTCCGTTAGCAACTTCCTTAAACAAGTCATTCTCAATCCAGCGGTGGTTATCATACAAGAAACCGCCATTATGACTGATGATTTCCTTTCCAGCCATGTTCAATTGTACCATCTGTCCGGTAGCTTTATCAAAAGCTGCACGGAGGTGCTTGTTATAAAGCATCAACAGTTTATCGGTTTCCTGAATGGTCCATTCATTTTTCTTCTTCTTAAACGTCAGTTGTGGTAAATCGGCTCTCTTCTGCAATTCAAACTGGCAAGCAGCTACTTCATGTCCAGCCTCAGCCCATACAGTAGGTGCCAACATACGCACATGAAGATTAACCATCACTTCATCACCAGCCTTCTTGGCATCTGCCAGATTTACTCCAGACAATTTCAGATTCAGCACCGTAGAATCTCCCGGAAGGATATTTTCCAGTTTCAAGCTGTCAGCTCCTACAATCACTCCATTCTTCACACTTTCCCACTTCAAATCGAAGCCTTTCAATGACAAGAATGCATACTTGTTACCTACCTGTATATTGACCATATTATGAGAAGCATCCGTACCTACACACTTAAAGGCCACATACTGATAAATGGCTTTCACCTCTTTCAGCTTCGGAGATTCTTCACGTGTAGCCGGTACGATACCGTTGGAACAGAAGTTACCCTGATGCGGACCAGGGAAATCATATCCTGTATGCAGACGGTAAATACCTTTCTTTATTTCATGCGGTTCATAAATAGCCTGGTCTACCCAGTCCCAAATAGCTCCACCGATAGTAGCCGTACTGCCTTCAATACTTTCCCAATATTCTTTCAGGTTACCGATGGCATTTCCCATGGCATGTGCATATTCACACACGAAGAGCGGTTTTCCAAACGCACTTACATGCTCATCCATCCAGTCCATGCTCGGATACATCTTGGAGTAGAAATCACTGAAGTGGTTACCACCGTATGACTTTCCATCACGTGTTCCTTCATAATGTACCGGACGACTATCCAGCTTTTTAGCTGCGTCATAACAATCACGGAAGTTGGCTCCTCCTCCGGCTTCATTACCCAAGCTCCAGAAAATCACACTCGGATGATTGCGGTCTCTCAGCACCATACGGTCAATACGGTCCACGAATGAAGGTATCCAGGAAGGCATGTCACTGATAGACTGGTTGGCATGGTCTTCCAGGTCAGCCTCATCCATTGTGTACAAACCATAGTAGTCAAACATAGCATACATTTTGGCTGCATTCGGATAATGCGACGTACGAATCGTATTGATATTGTTCTGTTTCATAGTCAGCACATCCCACAACATAGACTCTGTTGTCACCGCACGACCATACATCGGATGCGTATCGTGACGGTTGGTTCCCTTGAAGAACACTCGTTTGCCATTCAAGTAAAGTAATGAGCCTTTCACCTCTATGTCACGGAAACCGTACTTCGTAGAGAAAGCCATTTCATCTTTTCCTCCCTGACGCTGTATCACTTGCACAGTATACAAGGTAGGAGTTTCAGCAGTCCACAAAGACAAATCTGTCAAATCGAATGACACATTAGCCGTACTTACCGGAGAAGAAGGAGCGTATTTCACAGCCACTTCCGATTCGGCTACCTTACGGCCTTCCGGATCTAACAGACGCACCAGCAGATTCTTGGTACCCTTCAGCTTGTCACGGTTATCCAAAGACAACTTCACATTCATGGTTCCACTTTTATAGTTCTTGTCTTTATCCAATAGACAAGTAATGTAATGGTCGCGCACGCTGACTTTCGGTACATTATATAAATACACATCACGGAAGATACCACTCATGCGGAACATATCCTGACATTCCAGATAAGAACCGTCACACCAGCGGAACACCTGCACAGCCAGACGATTTTCGCCCGGTTTCAGGTACTTGGTCACATCAAACTCAGCTACATTGTTTGCTCCTTGTGAATAGCCTACATATTTTCCGTTGAGATACACAAAAGCTGCACTGTAAATACCACCGAAATGAATGAAAGTACGTTTTCCATCCCAGCCTTCCGGCAATTTAAACGTACGTACATACGAACCTACCGGATTGATACCATAGTTCTTTCCGCCATCGTTAAAACCTTTACGTGCCTGAATATAAGGCGGTGTGTTGGCATGCGGGAATTCTACATTGGCATAAATCGGACGGTCGTAGCCCTGCATTTCCCAGTTAGACGGCACAGGAATGCGGTCCCATCCCGATACATCGAAATCTTCCTTATAAAAATCCAGCGGACGTTGTGAGGGTTCTGACACCCAATGGAAAGCCCATGTACCGTTCAGCAGCATATAGGCAGAGTTATGTACTTCCTCCCACGGGCGGTCATAGAAAGCCTTGTCTGCCAGCATATCTTTCTCTGAAGGATAAGGCATATACGTGGCATGACCTGCTTCCTTATTTTCTTCAAAGCGAGTTTCATCTTCCCAGTACACTTTTTCGCGTGCAGCCATACCCGCTCCTTCGGGCATAGGCACGGCGCTTACCCGTATCTGGAACAAAGAAGCTTCCATCGTTTCAGCCTTCTTTCTGTCCATCAACTGCAGACGGCCGTCCTTCTGACATACCAACATAAGCGACGGAGTATTGGCCGGAACCAGTCTCACCCCGTTTGCGGTTTCCTGTATGCTCCACAACTGCGCCTCATCACTTCCGTTTACCTCTGTAACGACCAATGCCTTATGGTCTACGTCAGCTCTCAGCGCCTTGTCTTCGAATACATTCACAAAACGGCAACTTCCCGATAACTCGTTAATGTTCCACTGCTGTTTCTGGTCGTCCTTACTCAAGGATTTCAATATCACAGACGAACCCTTATCATAGCCCAGTACCTTATTTGATACTTTTGCAGGGAATACATTATAAAGCCTGTCTTTATCGTATCTGCTTTGCGAAGATACATTCTGAGCCATCCATACCAGAAGTCCCAGGACCATCAAAAAACGATAAATTTTCATCATAACATTTGCTATATTAAAGTGGAATACATACTAAATTTCTAACTTTTCCTTTAAATCCCATCTTGGTATCTCCCAGCTGTTTCAAGGGGAAAATCAAGGTTTCCCGATACCATAATTTATCTTTTCGCTGCCACTTTTCATTGAAGACCTCTTTCACACGGCCTTCCAGTCTTTCCTGCAGCTGTCCATTTACAAACAGGGAAGTACCCTTTTCATCTCCTTCAATTCTTACTTTTGTCCATTGTCCGGCAGGCAAACGATACGCATGGAACACAAACTCATATCCATCGCGACGGAAAGCAAACTTACCGGTATTCTGCCAGTTGGACACGAATTCTGAATGCGGACCTTTGAATAATATCGCATCAGCATTAGGCGTTGCATCCGGACACAATTCAAATTCCACCGCATAAGGATATCCAATTTCATCGACTTCCGTAGTCACCACTTCTGTACCTGACAAAGTCACTTCTTTTCCTGTTTCAGTCAGCGTAGTCTGTTTGTCTACCTTGGCCAACAGGTTTACCCCCGGAGCCTCAGGAGTAACCGCACAAAGCGCCATGAATTGTTCAAAAGGCACTTTATCGGCATTCTCACCTTTCCACATCTTTTCACACGCTACTTGTAGCCCCGGGAAAGTGCGAAGATGTACATCCTGTTCGCTGATTCCATTACCCACACGGTCGTTCCAAACCGCCAGCATCGCACCCAGGAAGTTAGGATGACGCACAGTCATCTTCGGATCATTCTTCCGCATCATTTCCGGCATCCAGCTTTCATACAACCACTGATAGTCCAGGAAATCATGGTAATAATTTACGGCTGGAACTATATACAATAATCCGTCGCATAAATTTACGACCTTAGCTCCTGCATCCAGACAAGTCTGTACATCCATCCAGCCATGATTCCATGCACTTACCACCTTTCCCTTCAAATCCACAGGCGTATTTCCTTTCATCATGCTCAAGCTTCCCCATAAACGCGGAGTCTTGCCATATTTTGATACGAAATCAAGATAATGATTTGTAAAATGACGGAACTGCTCTGCCTCTTTCTGATTATATTCATCTGTTCCGATATGAACTTCCGGCCCTACGAACACCGGATTCTCACCCGACAAATACTCGTCAAACAGTGCATCCACAAATTCGTAAACCTCCGGTTTGTATAAATCCAGGTGGTCCATACCATACTCTTTCTTATCGGCTGCCAGACGCGGATTATAATGTGTGAAAGCCAATGAATGAGCCGGCACGTCAATCTCCGGTATCACATTTACCCCATAACGTGCTGCCATAATCTGAAAATCACGGAATTCTTCTTTGGTATAAGAACCGTCCTTTGCCGTCAGCCCCGGGAAACGTTCACTTTCCAGACGGAAAGCTGCATACGTCTTGTTCCAGTCATTGTCAAAAAATTCCACAAAGCCATTGTCGTTCAAATGTACCTGCAGCTCATTCATCTTATAGAACGAAAGAATCTTGACATAATCACGCAGGTAATCCATCGTAAAAAACTTACGGCCTACATCAATCATGAATCCTCGGTTCGGATACAAAGGAAAGTCCGTAGCCCGGCCCTTCATCAACCCTTCCGGTTGGTTATGGAGCATCTGGAGCAACGTACGCGTTCCCCAGAAAACACCTTTAGAAGTAGGTGCCTCAATGGTAACCTCACCCTGAATATTCATCCGGTATCCTTCTTCACCCAAAGTTTTGTCCGGCTTACCCAAAGTCAGATAAACAGCTCCTTTTTCTTTCTTTCCTATTACGACACTATACTCCCAACCAAACATTTCCTTCAAATCCTGCACCAGGATTTCGGCCTCTCCTTTCAGTTCAATCTCTTCATCTAAAGAAACAATCACTTTTCCAGTTTCCGGAAGTACCAGTTTTCCTTTTGCCGATTTCCACTGCTGCAAGGCAGGAATCACTTGTGGCACATTCTGGCCTACAGCCATCATCAGTCCACACAACCACATCACACTACATAGAATCAGATGTCTCATTGTATCAAATTTAAAGTTTACATATTTATCTTAAGAAATAACCGTTTCTGCAGAAATCAACGACACTCATACTAAAATATTTGACTAAAGAAACGCTAAACCATGAACAAACAAAACCAGCGATTTTTCTCATACTATTTATTTAAGGATTTTAGTTTCGAATACAAAAATATGCATTTTTCTTCTCTTCATCACTTTTAAAGACTGATTTTTAAGTCTTAAAAATATCTATTAATAAGATTCGGAAATAAACGGAACATGCTTACGACCATGAAACATAGAACATTTCTGCCCTTTTTGAAAAACCCCTTTACATTTTCTACGTTTCCCCACAGAGAAACCTACGTTTTCCGAACCAGAAACATACGGTTCCGCATGGAGAAACCTATGTTTCCCTCATGGGAAACATAAAAATCTCTCCAATAAACAGAGATTTACATAAAGACATTTCGGTCTCTTCTTAGCACACTGATAAAAACAACAATTCCTTGCCTCTCCTTACACAAGGAAAAACAAGGAATCGTTATCCAGTCACGAGTTCACTTTGTATTTACTCTGTCATAAAAGTAGCTTTTATGTCATAAGAAAAAATATTTTCATATCATTACCAAACTACTTTTCCGACATAGATTTCCCCCAATTTTTATTAGGAGCAGACCCCATCCACAATTCTAATATTCCCCCATGTGTAAAATCTGGATGGAGCAACTGATAGAAATTATAAGCTTTCCCGTTCAACGTAGCTTTTTGTATATAACAGTTTACCTCAGAATTATGATGAGTCACAATTTTAAACTCTTTTCCAGCATAATAATCAGAATCCAGCTTTATCGTAATCTCATCAAAGACCGGACTTGTGATGTCATAGCATGGATGCGAGGAAGAACCTCCGTCCAGACTAAATAATCCGATTGCCATCAAAGCACTGACACCGGCCATCTGTCCCTGGTCTTCATCATTTCCAGTATATCCCTTTTCTGGAGTGATAGCTCCATACGTTTGCTTCCCAACCTGACGTACCCAATACTGAGTAAGCCAAGGATACCCTACATGCGAAAACACATGTGCACTTGAGCAACCCGGCTGATTGGCATAACTTACATAGCTGAACAGAAAATCATCTGCTGCCGACTTTCGAAAAGGCTCATCCAATCTGACCGCCAGACTATCTTTTCCTCCCATCATACGGGCTAAACCCTGAATATCGTGCGACAGACCAAAAGTAGCCTGCCATGCATTAGCTTGAACAAACCCCTTTTCCGACAGAGGGTCCGTATGCAGCCAATCACCATTTTCACTTCGCGGTATCATTAATTTTAACTCCGGATGAAAGGAAACTTTCCAGCCCATAGAACGTTTCTGAAAATACTTTGCCTCTCTCTGTTTCTTCATTTTTAGAGCCATCTGCCCTAAACTCCAGTCTTCAAAAGCCCACTGTATGGTCAGACCGGCATCATTCGGGCAATATCCATGTTTTACATAAAAATCCAGCTCCCGGTCCATATCAAAAGCCAGCATTCCTCCTTTTTCATGATTCCTTTTCATCGCCTGAAAAGCTTTCTCCGGATTCCACTTACGATAAATGCCACGTTGGTATGCACTTGTAATCATCGAAGTAGCCGGACAACCTGTCATTATATACGTATATGCACCTACAGACGGACCACGAGGCAACAACCCTCCATTCCTGTCATATTCAAGAAATGAAGCAGAAAACTCATCCAATACAGAAGGATAGGCTAATCCCCATAATGTATTCAAATTCCATTGAGTCAGCCACAATGCATCCGAATTATACATGTGATGAATCACTTTTCCATCCTTTCCTTTTGGCAGCATACGTGACTTATACTCTGGAGAAAGTGTGTGGATACGGGTAGCTTTTCCTACTCTTGTCCCTCCCTTCAAATAATCCGGATAAGAGCCATCTATATCATCAATTTTATGCCTTCCCAGCAGCACATGCCATAAGTCCGTATAAAATTTCATCTTTTGCTGGTTGGTTCCACCTTTTACATCAATTTTACCCAACCACTCATTCCAGACAGATAATGCTTCAGTCCTCACTTGCTCAAAATCCCAATGAGGACATTCCTGGTCCATATTCTCTCTTGCATTTTCTATGCTTACATACGAAAAGGCCGTTTTCACCAAAATCTGTTCACCAGGCTTCACCCCCCCAAAATCAGCTTCTACTCCAGAAGTTGGTGACTGCTTAAAAGAAGACCCTGGTATGGTATACACCTCTGTAGAGCCGTTCATCTGAGTAATATCACATTGTCTTTCATTTCCAGTCCAACTGTTTAATGTACGAAAAGGACGTTCAAAACGGACTACAAAATAAACCCGCGCCTTATCGACTCCTCCCCATACTCTTCCTGTGGTGTCAAAATATCCCGCGATTTCCGTTTCATTTACGCGCGAAGCGTGTGCACCCACCATCGTAGAAGTAGATATATGTCCGCCAAGTCCTAGCAGGACTTTCGCCAGTGACTCTTGTGCATACGTCAGCCGATAAAATCCCACACGTTCAGTGATTGTCTGTTCTACCCATATTCCATATCTATCCAAAAATAACCGATGGTAGCCTGGCTGCACGATTTCTCCATCATGCGAAAAAGAAGAGCTCCACCCACTTTCACCTTTACGGGTATCAATCTGACCTGTTATCGGCATCAGATTCAAACCTGATATAACCCAGTCATGAATCTGAGGAAAACCTAAAACCCGGGTAGAGTTATAACTGTATCCCCCACCGCCTTGATTTATATTACGTGTCAGAGGAGCAGAGCTCATCATTCCAAAAGGAAGACTTCCGGTCACAAAAAAGAAATAACGTCCCTTGGCTGTTTCCACATAAGGATTTACCCAAGAGACATAGTCTGAATAAGATTCAGGAGAAGGCAAGACTTCTATCTCGGACAGGCCAAGATTCTCTCCTTCACCATCAGTTACCTGGAAACGTACCCAACTGACTCTTTTAGATTCAAAATCAACCACTTTAGGTGCACCATCATTAGCAATTAAATTTACATCAATCGAAGTTCCGTCACTGAATGAAAGAGTACCTGCCGCCGTATGGCTGCTTATATCCGGACAATCATATAAAATAATCTGGCTAATGTTTACAGGGTAATCCCAATCCAATTGTACCCAGGGGAAGGGACGAACTCTGCCCCTCATATCCAGGCGGCTACCTGAACGCCATTCTCCTGTATTCAGTATACGTATAAGCCCGTCTGACACACGTGTTGCATCCATCTCCTTCCCTGCAGCTGAAGAGCAAGAGACCTTTGCCAAAGAGGCAATGTTATGAGGCGTCGCAGATAACAAAAGGGGAAACAGGCACCATAGAAAAAACAAAAATGCTTTTATCCTCATAAGACTAATTCTCGTTTCAAGTTATAATTCCTACTCAAGGGTCAATGGGTTCTGTGGGCTGAATAATTAATGACTCCTGCAACGGGAAAAATTCCATCATACGCTCATTCAGCCTTTTCCCTAAACGATAAGGTACATAACCTAACTCACGAAGACAACGTGAATCCATTCCTTCCACAAAATTTAAATGAGAAAAAGAAGACGTTACCACTGCGGCCTTTTCTACAGGAAAACCGTTACGGAACATAATACGTGCTGCATTACGAAAGTTCGTGGTAGTATGTCGCGCATGAGGCTCTATAATAATGGCACTCTCCGGAATCTGCCAAACGTCCATCAAATACTTTTTCATTTCAAAAGCCTCATTGTAAGGAGTATGATATGGATGTACCCTTCCTCCCGATACAATAATAAATGGTGCCTGATGCTGACGATACATCATGGCTGCATAGGCAGAACGAAGCTTCCCTTCTGGGCTAATAGATACATTGGGTTCCTCGGGTCCTGCGCCTAACACTAAAATGGCTGTATAAGGATAATTGTTCCATTCTGTTTGGCTAACCTGAGTATATGCCATTCTGTTTTCTTTCGAACACAGAGGCTCATAATCAATCGACTGACGGCGGTCGTTCACATCAAGCAAAGCCTTAACGGCAGCCATAGGTACAGAATAAAAAACAGGATGTGTTTTTACCTCAAACGCAATATTTTGCTGACAAGCAGGAAGAATTTCCTCTATAAACCGGCGGCTATGTATATAAAAGCCAATAGAATCAATTTGAGGATAATGAGGTTTCCGGGCTGCTGCATACACCTCTATCGCATTCCCCGAGCAATCAGACACTCCTTTGGCAACAAATCGGAAGGAATATGTTTCCTTCCTCCGCTCGAACGGCTCTGAAAGCCTCGATCCTTTTTAATGAGCGTGAACGCCCGCCCTGCGCGGCCTCCCCGCCACCCGAAGGGGACCACGAAAAAAACGGAGACACGGCAGAGGACATTTTTCCCTTCTTCAGAAGGGGTTCCCCTTTCCAGCCGCTTCTATCATCCTTGACGCTGGACGCATATTCCGGTAGCGAAACAGACCCTTCGGAAGCATTTTCCGGACGGCGGCCCCGGCGGGAAGATACGGGGCCTTCCGGGAGCGTTCCCGGAAGCCGTCCACCATCCATCCTGAATCATGGCTTTTTCGGTGTTCCTTGGAGTAAACGATGCAATATGGGAGCCTTTCGATAGGTCTGGCGCTTGCGGCGTGCCTTGGCGTTTCCGGGTGCGGCGAGAAAAGAACCCTTGGCGAGGAACCCGTGCCGGTGCAGCGCTCCGAGTGCGGCGGCATTTTTGTTCTCGCGCCCGCGTCATATATGCAGTATATTCAGCACGACGAAGCGACGCTGCTGGCTTCGGAAGGCCGCTATGAGGATCTCCCCGTCTTCTGTACGGAAGAAATGGCCCGGATGCTCGAAGAACGGCTGGAACACGATCATGAACTCCTTCCCGGCCTCTGGCGCGTGTACCGACTTGAGGGCGTATGGGAAGAGGATGTCGTGGAAGTGCGGCCCGGCGAATGGCGTATGCGCCGCCCGGCCCAGCTTATCGCGCTTTCGGCATCTTGAGATTTGATGACATCCCGCTCCGAAGCGGAAGTATGAAACCAACATTTTTGCGTTTTTGAGGAGACTATATGGCAACAGCACACCGTTGTGGATGGGTAGCGCTGATGGGTCCGCCCAATGCGGGCAAATCCACCCTTACCAACGCCCTTGTGGGCCAGAAGGTGGCGATCGTCACGGCCAAGCCGCAGACGACCCGTAACCGCATCGTCGGCATCCTGACCCAGAAGGATGCCCAAGTCATTTTTATGGACACGCCCGGCGTGCACGCCCTGCGCGGCTAGACCAGAGGCCAGCTCGGCAAGATCATGGTCCAGTCGGCGTGGCAGAGCTTCGCGGTGGCGAACTGTATCGTGCTCGTCATCGACGGCGATCTGTACCTGCGCAAGCCCGATTTCATGGAGCGCGATCTCGCGCCCCTCATCCAGCCGCTGGCCGAAGAGGAGCGCCCCGTCGTCGTTGTGGTGAACAAGGTCGACCTGTTCCATGACAAATCGCGTATGCTGCCCCTGCTGGAGTCCGTGGCCCAGATGTTCCCCAAGGCGGAAATCTTCCCGGCGTCGGCCCTGCGCCGCAACGGTGTGGAGCAGCTCCTTGAGCTTATCCGCTCCCACCTGCCCGAAGGCGAGGCGCAGTTCCCCGAAGATCAGCTTTCCACGGCCCCCATGAAGTTCATGGCCGCCGAAATCATCCGCGAGAAGCTTTTCGAAAAGCTGTATCAGGAAGTCCCCTATTCCGTCGCCGTGGACGTTGAAGTGTGGGACGAGGAAGACGATCGCGTGCTCATCCATGCCGCCATCTATGTGGCGAAGCCCTCGCACAAGGCCATGGTCATCGGTCGGGCGGGGGAAGGCATCAAGGCCATCGGCACGGCCGCCCGCAAGGAAATCCGGGATCTGGTCGATAAAAAGGTTCACCTCGAACTCTGGGTCAAGGTTCGTGAGGACTGGGTCGATGACCCGCAGTTCCTGCACAGCCTCGGCTTTGGAGCTGAAGCGGAGTACTAGCCCATGAATCCGTCAGAAACAGCAGCGCTTGGGGAACGCCTCGAAGCCGTGCGCGGGCGCCTCGCCGGGGCCGCCCGCATCGCGGGGCGCAAGCCGGAAGATGTACGTCTCATTGCCGTATCCAAGCTCCATCCAGTGGAGGCCATTCTCGCGGCATACGGGTTCGGACAACGGGTTTTTGGCGAAAATTACGTGCAGGAAGCGCTTGCCAAGCAGGAAGCCCTTCCCGATCTCGATGTGGAGTGGCATTGCATCGGCCACGTCCAGACCAACAAGGCCAAGGACGTCACCGGGCGTTTCGCCCTCATCCACACTGTGGACAACTTGAAGTTCGCCGAAACGCTGGCCCGCCGCCTGCCAGAGGACATTCCGGTGCAGCGCGTGCTCCTTCAGGTCAACATCGGCAACGAGCCGCAGAAAGCCGGCGTCGACGAGCACGATCTGCCCTCCCTTGCCGAAGCCGTCCTTGCACTCCCGCGCCTTGAAGTCCGCGGCCTGATGTGCCTGCCCCCGTTCTTTGACGACGGCGAAGCCGCCCGGCCCTATTTCGCCCGGCTCCGCGAGCTGCGCGACGATCTCGAAGCCCGCCTCGGCATCAAGCTGCCCGAGCTTTCGATGGGCATGTCCGGCGACTGCGTGCAGGCCGTCGAGGAAGGCGCGACCCTCGTCCGCGTCGGGACCGACATTTTCGGCCACGCGCCGCGTCAAGTCGCTGATGCTGCCGATCGTCTGGCAGCCGCACATCTACCTGTTCAAAAACCGGATGCGCG
>ENA-USUK01002024-USUK01002024.1-human-gut-metagenome-genome-assembly--contig:-NODE-2024-length-14276-cov-7.999437_pt1 | contig 14276 bp, 9 predicted proteins | sample MGYA00250062_ERZ773400 | MGnify/ENA primary metagenome ERZ773400 (study PRJEB29103, sample SAMN06111961) | human gut metagenome | biome: human gut; feature: ankylosing spondylitis patient; material... | reverse complement strand
AACGCTACTATGAGAAACCTTCTGGGTGGTAAAGGTGCTAACCTTGCTGAAATGACAAACCTTGGTCTTCCTGTACCGCAGGGCTTCACAATCACAACTGAAGCTTGTACACAGTACTATGAAGACGGAAGACAGATCAATGATGAGATCATGGCTCAGATCATGGAAGCAATCACCAAAATGGAAGGAGTTACCGGAAAGAAATTCGGTGACAAAGAAAATCCTCTGCTTGTTTCCGTTCGTTCTGGTGCGAGAGCTTCTATGCCAGGTATGATGGATACTATCCTGAACCTTGGTTTAAACGAAGACGTTGTTAACGTACTTGCTGAAAAATCCGGCAATGCTCGTTGGGCATGGGACTGCTATCGTAGATTTATCCAGATGTATTCTGATGTTGTTATGGAAGTGGGCAAAAAGTATTTTGAAAAGCTCATTGATGAGATGAAAGAGAAAAAAGGTGTGAAGCTTGATGTTGAGCTTGATGCTGACGATCTGAAAGAACTGGCTAATCAGTTCAAAGCTGAATATAAAGAGAAGATTGGTGCTGACTTCCCGGATGATCCGAAGGAGCAGTTGATGGGTGCAATCAAAGCAGTCTTCCGTTCCTGGGACAACCCTCGAGCAAATGTATATCGTCGTGACAATGATATTCCGTATTCCTGGGGTACTGCAGTTAATGTACAGTCTATGGCATTCGGAAACATGGGAGATGATTGCGGTACTGGTGTTGCATTTACCCGTGACCCGGCTACCGGAGCAAAAGGTCTGTTCGGTGAGTTCCTGACCAATGCACAGGGCGAGGACGTAGTTGCTGGTGTTCGTACGCCGATGCACATCAGTGAGATGGAAGAGAAGTTCCCGGAGGCATTCAAACAGTTCAAAGAGGTTTGTGAGACTCTGGAGAAACATTACAGAGATATGCAGGATATGGAGTTTACTGTTGAGCATGGAAAACTGTTCATGCTGCAGACCCGTAACGGTAAGAGAACTGCAAAAGCAGCCCTGAAGATTGCCTGCGATCTGGTAGATGAAGGTATGAGAACACCGGAAGAGGCAGTGGCTATGATCGAGCCGCGTAACCTGGATGCACTTCTTCATCCGACCTTTGATGCAGCAGCACTGAAGGCAGCAACTCCAATCGCAAAAGCACTGGGAGCAGCTCCTGGAGCAGCTTGTGGTAAGATTGTATTTACAGCAGAAGATGCAGAGAGCTGGGCAGCAAGAGGCGAGAAAGTTGTACTGGTTCGTCTGGAGACCTCTCCGGAGGATATCACTGGTATGAAAGTATCTCAGGGTATCCTGACCGTCCGTGGCGGCATGACCAGCCATGCAGCAGTTGTTGCACGTGGTATGGGCGCATGTTGTGTATCCGGATGTGGTGATATCATCATGGATGAAGCAAATAAGAGATTCACTCTGGCTGGAAAAGAATATCATGAGGGAGATGTGATCTCCTTTGACGGTTCCACCGGATGCATCTATGATGGTGCGATCCCGACTGTTGATGCTAAGATCGCAGGTGACTTCGATCGTATCATGGGATGGGCTGATGAGTTTCACGGGCGTTACGTCCTATCAACAGTTGGTTGCTCTTGTTGCTGAAACGTACATCATCGGAAAATACCCTGCCTTTGTAGCGCATATTCTCAACGAACACCATTTCATGGTTCTGGAGCATCTTCTTCTGTTCAGGTGTGATTTTGGCACCCATGATAGTGTCGTTGACTTTCAGTTGTTCACCGGATTGCTTGAATGCGATGTCCATTATTCTCGGATCGACGAAAGCAACCCCGGAAAGCAGCGTATCGTTTTTGCGCTGTATGTCGTTGATGGGAAGCTGGCCTCCTGACGCAAGGATTTGCTTCTGTTTGTCATCCAGCCTTTTCCCGTAGATATAATCGGGTATCTTGATGGCATCCACCGGCATGGTAATGATACGGTTGCTCGGTTCATGGAAAGATACATAACAGTTGCAGACTGTTCCCGTATGGGTATCCTTCATCTCCTTGATTGCCCCCAAAGTTCCGGTGTCTTTAAGCGACTGCTTTTCCTCGTCCGTGAATACTCCTTTATAGGCAGGCAGGTCATACTGCGGTTTGTCAAGCCTGCTTAAAGTTTTCAGTTGCACCTTGCCGTCCTCCCCTTTGACACAGAAGAAACAGGCTTCCCCCATATCCTTCTTTTCACCGTTCACTTCCTTACTGATAGGGAAAGCCATAGAGGTAATCCTTCCTTTTAGCATCTCACCCATGCAGTGGTTATCAAACAAGAGTTGCTTGTCAACTCCCAATGCGGCAAGTTCTTTCCACGGAAGCTGGTGTTCGTCAAACTTATACCGACGGGCAAGTTTGGCGATGCGTCCTTCATCGTTGAGTTCGCTGTTCTCCACCAGCTTTTTGCCTTCCACTCCGGGGTCTTCCCCTTTCCGGATCTGGACTACGGCATTCAGTGTCTTTTCCAAAAGGACAAGTGGTACGAGGAAAAAACTGAAACTCGTGTGATTGTCGTACTGGTTCTTGAAATTGGTGAAGAAGAGTTCCAGCGGTGAGGTACGGTCCAGTTTGAGGAAGCTGCCACTGTTCTTCTTGTCGGGTGGCACGATTTCGAGACTACCGTCCTGCTCGTTCATCTTGGAAACGACTGCGGTCTTGTTCGTCCGCTTGTCGAGGATGGCCATTACATGCTCGTCCTGACTTTGTTCTTGTTGCTCTTGCTTTTTCTTAGTCATAAAATCAATAATTTAAGTGATACAATAATTAATCAATACAGGTAAACCTTAGCCCGTCGGTGCGAATGTAGATTATTAATTGATAAGATGTTATGATCTTATCTGTATGTGGAACGAATGGCGGGAATTGATGCAAAATGGCATATTTGCAAATACTTAATGAAGGAACTATTTTATAATGTAGAGTATTATATAGTTGTTGGCGAGAGTTTATTTCTCTACATTAAATTTAAAACTGAATGTATATGACTAGTATAACAGTAAAATTTCGTCCATCTTCTATCATCCAAAAAGAAGGGACTCTACATTATCAAATAATCCATCATCGTAAGGTACGGAAACTTCGTACCGGTTATAAACTATTCCCGAGCGAATGGAATAGCACTTTACAGCGGATAAATGTTTCAGCTGGAAAGAATGAAGAGCGAAGACTCTATCTGGCAGCATTGAAAAAGCACATCGATGTAGATTTGTTCAAAATAAAAGAATGCATCAGCCGTTTGAAACAGGAAAATAAACCTTATACAGCTGACCGTGTTGTGGGGCTTTACTTTACTCATCAAGCAAGTTGTCCTTTCCTTTTGTATGGAAAAAAACTGCTTGTTGAATTAAAAAAAATAGGAAAAGTACGTACAGCCGACACCTATCGGAACGCTTTGGGCAGTTTTGAACACTTTTTGAATAACCGCGCAGATATCCTGCTGGAAGAATTAGATTCTAATCTGATGATATCCTACGAAAGCTGGCTCAAAGGAACCGGTATTTGCCCGAATACCAGTTCCTATTATATGCGTAATCTTAGGGCTATCTATAACCGTGCAGTGGAACAAGGTCTTGTCGCTCAACAAAATCCTTTCAAGCATGTATATACCGGTATTGATAAAACAAAGAAACGTGCCGTTTCCTTGGATGTGATTAGGGAAATACGAGATTTAAATTTGGCAAAAAAATCACAGACCTTTGCTAGGGACATCTTTTTATTTAGCTTTTATACACGTGGAATGTCTTTTGTGGACATGGCATTTCTAAAAAAGAAAGATTTGCAAAATGGAATTCTTACTTACCGGAGAAATAAGACCGGTCAGCAACTATTTATCAAATGGGAAAAGCCCATGCAGGAACTCATTGATAAATACGATACCTCTGATACTCCTTACTTACTGCCGATTATTCGAAACAGTAGTGTGGATGAGTGGCATCAATACCAAAATGCAGCGCACCGTATTAACAGAAATCTGAAACAGATTGGCAAACAGATAGGTTTAAGTATTCCACTTACTACCTATGTTGCACGTCATGCATGGGCCAGTATTGCTCAAAGTAAAAATGTCTCTTTATCTGTCATCAGTGAAGCATTGGGACATGATTCGGAGCAAACTACCCGAATTTATCTTGCTTCTTTAGATACATCTGTTGTGGATAAAGCAAATAGTCTTATTTTGAAGTCTATATAGGTAGCGTGATTTATATGGTAATTATTAGAGAATGTATCAAAATAATATTAAAGTTCTTTGAATAGGATACATATCTTCATAAGAGATGTATATTTCTGCTGCAAAGATACAAAAAAATCCAAAAATCAAGGCATAATATAAACTTTTTTTATAGCCTTCTTTTATGGTTTGTTTCCAAAAATATTCAACATAGTTCATAAAATGAAAAACAATTACTCTAACAAATATCCCAAAATAATTTTAATAATCAGGCAATTACTATCTGTATAGTCGGAAGATGTACATCTCTTATGAAGATAAAATCACAATGGTTACTCTATTTCAGATTTCATAACTGAAGATGTACATCTCTTATGAAGAGAGGTTTATTTACCATGGAGAATTGGTGGAGTAAATATGCCTAAATCATGGAAAGATTACTTGTAAAAAGTAGAAGGTGTTTTGCAAAAATACTATTAAGCACTTTTTATAGATACTTTCCACAAAATAAACAAATGACATTTTTTTCTCCTAGAGATGTATTGGTATTTGTTTACAAATATGGAATCAATATGAAAGCGAGAAAAATCTTACTTGTATTCCTGATACTTTATGGGGGATACGTCTCAGCACAAGAAGTACGGGATTCGGTAAAAATCTATTTCAGACAAGGGTATTCCGTATTGGAACCATCCCGTAGAAATAACAAAGAAGCGTTAGACCGGATTGCGGACAGTCTACGGACAAGCTATGCGGATTCCGTTTATCAATTGAAACGTATTCAGGTAGTAGGTGGTGCATCCCCGGAAGGCAGTATCCCTCTGAATAGACGTTTGTCAGTAAAGCGTGCCAATGTGTTGTTCAATTACCTTTCACGCTATGGAGAATTACCCGATTCTTTGAAAACTAATGTGTTCCTCGGAAGAGACTGGAATGGTCTGATCCGTCTTGTGAGTGATGATCCGGAACTGCCATACCGGAAAGAAACGCTGCATTTATTGCATGAACTGGCAGAGGATGCGGCAAATGACGATCTTTCAAAAGGTGACCATTTGCGGCGGATACAGCAGCTGCGTGGCGGAGTGCCCTATTGGTATATGTATAAAAAACATTTTCCAGAGTTGCGTGCCTCCCGGTTATACCTGTGGTATGAGAAAGTATGGAATCCTATCGCTCCCATGCCAATGCCTTCCATTGAACTGCCTGTGCCCGAGCCCGAACCGGCAGGACCTCTACCTCTCGTTCCATATATGCCTCCGCAGCCACGAAACCTGTATCTTGCTGTGAAGACAAATATGCTGTATGACGCATTGCTTGTACCGAATATCGGTGTGGAACTTTATCTAGGCAAAGCCTGGAGTGTAGGTGCCAACTGGATGTATGCCTGGTGGAAAACAGACCGGCGACACTGGTATTGGAGAACTTATGGCGGTGACATAGCCATTCGGAAATGGTTCGGTAAAGCCGCCAAGGAAAAGCCTCTTACCGGACATCATGTGGGACTTTACGGGCAGATTTTTACTTATGATTTTGAAACAGGGGGAAAAGGCTATATGGGTGGAAAACCCGGAGGAACACTTTGGGACAAAATGAACTATTCCACAGGTGTGGAATACGGCTACTCGCTGCCGGTGGCATACAGACTGAACATTGACTTCACTATCGCTGTCGGGTATTGGGGAGGGACCTATTACGAATATACTCCGGTAGACAACTGTTACGTATGGCAGGCTACCAAGGAACGGCACTGGTTCGGTCCTACTAAGGCGGAAATATCGCTGGTATGGCTGATTGGCAGGGGAAACTTCAATAAAGGGAAAGGAGGCGGACGATGAAAACCGGAATACGAATGACTGTTTACGCACTGCTGGCCATGATTCTTTTTTCATGCGAGCACAAGGAACTCTGTTTCCATCATCCGCATGTGGTTACGGTCAGAGTGGATTTTGACTGGAAAAACGCCCCGCAAGCCAACCCGGAAGGAATGTGTGTGTTTTTTTATCCTGAAGAGGGTGGGGCCCCTATCCGGTTCGATTTTGCAGGAAAAGACGGAGGGCCGGTAGAGATTAAAGTGGGAAGGTACAGGATACTCTGTTACAATAATGATACGGAGTCTTTACTGTTCAGAGGAATGGAAGGATTTGACACCCATGAGGGATATACACGGGATGGCAATGTATTTGAGAGCATTTATGGGAACGGTGCCCATTATGCGCCTCCGTCCAAAGGTTCGGAAGACGAGCGTGTCGTTATCTGCCCTGACATGATGTGGGGAAGTAACGCCCGAAATGTGGAAATCACTGAAGCAGGGATAAGTTACGAATGCGTTCCCTTCACAGACAAGGACAAGGTCGAATGGATAGAAAGTAGCGAGCATGTCATCACGCTTTATCCTGCCGAACTGATATGTACCTACACCTATGAGGTCCGTAATGTTAAGAACATGGAGTATATGACGCAGGCCTGCGGATCATTGTCGAGCATGGCTCCCTCCATGCTGTTTGCCAACGAGGAACTGGACAGGGAGTGTGTCACAGTTCCCTTCGAGACGGAACTTCACCCCGAGAGTTCGAAAATGACCGGTAAGTTCTATACGTTTGGTCATCACGAAGAGAATGCCCGTCCGCACAAAATGATGTTTTATGTATGGTATTCCAATAAGGAGAAATTCTATACAACTTTTGATGTGACCGACCAGGTACATAAAGCTCCGGATAGAAAACATGTACACATCATCATTGACAATGCGGACTTTCCGGAACCGCTTCCGGACGAGGGCGGATTTGATGTGGAGGTTGATGATTGGGTGGAAGTCGAAAACGATATCATTATGTAGTTTTTATATTTTTTAATGTTATGCAGACGAAATCAATTCTGATGGCACTATCGGCCATGGCATTGGTAACGGCATGTACCAATGACGAAACGATAGAAATGAACCGAGGTGAAGGTATCAGCTTGAGTGCAGTAGCAGGAAAAGCTACCCGTGCAGGAAGTGAGGCTACCACGACAAATAGTATTGATAACTTCCATGTGTACGCCTTTACACAAGGATTGGAGTATATGAATCACGATGTGACGAGAACCGACGACACATGGACATACGGTGATACCAAATTCTGGCCGGAAACAGATGTGGACTTCTATTCGTATAGTCCGATGGATACGCAGAATGGTAGTGTTAGCATCGAGGTCAAAGGCGACAAGAAAATTGTAGACTATAACGTATCCGGCGATGAAGACCTGCTTTATGCCTTGAACCTGGCTGAAAAGAAAGCCGAACATGAGGGCAAACAACCGGTTACGGTCAACTTCCGCCATGCCCTGTCACAGATTGTATTCAAAATCAAAAATACCAATTCCAACCTGACAGTGTTTGTAGACGGGGTGAAAGTGGATGGAATAGAGAAACAGGGTACATTCTCCTGGCCGACTTTGAGCACTACTACCCAATGGCAGGAAACTGAAAAAGACACGGAAACTGACGACTCATGGGGAACATGGGATATCGCATATAACAAAGAGAACGCAAAGCAGAACGGCTATCCCGCTGAGATTACTCCGATTATGGAACCAGGCTTTACAGGTTCCAAAGATGCATCTGTGCGGGACTTGACTGTTAAAACAGACAATGGCTATAAGGGACTGCTCCTTTTGCCGCAGACATTGAATCCCTGGATTACGAAGACCGGTGGAACAGATGAAAATCCGGAGTACAAAATCACGGGGACAGCACGTGTGCTTGTTAAATGCAAGCTGGTAGATACGGCATCTGATGTACAATTGTGGCCAGACAAGGACTCACAAGAGGAAACCGCATGGGTGGGTGTCTCTCTGGTAGGAGAACCCAAGGACATAAGCGGAAAAACCGAACAAGTCTGGAAACAAGGCAAGCGTTATGTTTATACCCTTATCTTTGGTGAAGGCGGTGGCTTTAACCCTGAAAACCCCGATCCTGAAAATCCGGATCCGGAACCTGTTTTGGTTCCTATCACATTTGATGTGACAGTGGATGATTTTGTTGAATATCCTCAGGATCTCGATGCCAGCGTTCCTGATTCAAAACCCGGAAAATAAACTGAACCGCTGCAAACCTGTCTTTTTCATCCATCAGGTTGCGGAAATAAACAGGCCGGGCGGGGTTGAATGTTCCCCTCCCGGTCACTACTTATTCAAATAAAAAAATAAATGCCTATGCGACTTGATTTTAAAAAGGATTTCCTTCTTGTCACGGCCATGCTGGTCGCTGCCGGCTGTTCCGATAGCATGACGGAAGCAAACAATCCGGAACAACAGGTGCCGATTGCCTTTGGCACACAAGTTGCCACCCGCTCCGTGGTGGAAAGTGACAAGGAGGGTATGGATAATTTTACACTGTGGGGATGGGTACGGGAAAGCGACGGACCGAAACTGTTTTTCGATGCCGCTTCAGTTACTCCGTCGGGAAACTATGGCGAGAAACGTTTCTGGGCTGTAGGCAGGCCTTATGATTTTTTCGCGTTGCATCCGGAAAAAATGAAGGAGGAGGGGATTGCTGCCGAAGTTTCCTGCAACGACAAGGGCGAACTCAGGGTTACGGGTTTTGATTCTTCCGGAATGGGGAAGGATGCCGTGGATTTGATGACGGCAACAGAGACAGATGTGACTTATGAGGGTGGTGGAACGATGGCGCCTGTGCTTCTGGCATTCAAACATGAACTGGCACAGGTGAAATTAACTGTCCGTACCGGGGAGAAGCTGGCGGAAGTGTCGGACATCAGACTTTTTGGTGTGGACTATAAAGGTGACTTGCTGTGGACACCGGAAAACTCGACATGGCAAAGCCGGGTGAACTGTGCGGAAGAGGAAACTCCTTTCGTACGCAGCGGGAGTGTACGGATAGAAGCCGGAAGTAGTGCTACCGTGCTGGATGGCGTGTTGCTGTTGCCACAGCCGGTGACGGAGGATGTGGCGGTAACCTTTAAGTATGCCTATGACGGCAAACCGCTGTCGGAGGCAAAAGAAGCGATAGTATATTTGGATGTAGCTCAGACAACGGAATGGATAAAGTCGAACACTTACCATTATAAAATAACGCTACCTGCCGGTGATGCCGACATTACTGTCAAAGTGAGTGTGGGTGATTGGGACAGCAAGGATATTTCGGCAGATTGGTAATCTCATAAACAGGAAGGAGTAAGATATGAAAATCCTGAAATACTCATATATATGGATATTTGCCGCAACGTCGGGGATAATGACGGCTTGTACACCGGACGAAAAGGAAGGGATGTTTTCCGGAAAGGGAGAACCGGTGACGGTGAAATTTTCAATCGATACAAGGGTGGCAGAAACGGATGATTTCGACTCGCAGGTGAAAACGCTCAGGGTGTATGCTTTCCAGAATGGCAGCCCGGTGGGGTATTATTATGGCGGGGAGGATGTGCCGGCTCATACTTTTGAATGGAAATTGCCGAAGGGAGAAGTCTGGTTTTATGCAGTGGCCAATGAGCAGGAGGCTGGAGAACTGCTTTGCGAAAACAAGGGAGATATTTTTGTGCTGCCCGGTGAGATTGCCGGAGGCGTACATCCGGTTGAGGGGTTGGAAGTGACGCCGGATAAACTGGAGTCCTTGACTTTCAGCCGGCTGCCAGAAGCGGAATATGTGTCGGGCGGAACGGAGACAGGCAAGGATGAAACGGGAAAAATTTACTGTTCTGCCATTGTGCCGATGACCGGTAAGTGTCGCGAAACGGTTGCTAACGACCATCAGGAGATAAAGCTGGTTTTGAAACGAAGCGTGGCGAAGCTGAACCTGTACTTTGCCAAAGCGGACGTGACCGATGCCGGAAAGGGACAGCTCTATATGGGGCGCGGATTGTACCTTTATAATATACCGGAATACGGGTATCTGTTTCCAAAAGAGAAGTACGAATATACGGGAGCTTTCAATTGTCTGGAAGGAGCGGGTGACAGTTCCGATTCCCGGCATCAGAAAAACGGAAAGGTGATTCTGAGTGCGGGGTGGCCGGAAGAACCGGAGAATGCCCCTCAGGAGGGTACCGATGCGTATGAGGAGTACGAACAGAACCTGAAAGAGAAAACCCATATCAACGAGATTAATGCACTGGCACACGCGGGAAATACAGACCCGGAGCAATTTCAGTGGATGCCGGCCAAACCTGTCTATCTCTTTGCCAACCCTAATGGGATAGCCGACCTTTATCCTTCCGCCCCTGCCGGTGACAAGGAGAAAGGATATTATCTGAAAATACTGTCGCATGAACATAAAGTGGGAAGTGACGGTACGGAAGGACATGAGGCTGATATGCAATATGTGGCTTTGCCCGAAGTGGAAGCCAACATGAACCTGCGGCTGTTTTCCGTTATTTCCATGCATGGACACGTGGCTATGACAGCACATTGGATGATTGTTCCGTGGGAAACCGGAGGCGGAGATGTGGAATTTAATTAGGCAGACGAATAACAGACAAAAATATACAGCATGATGAAAAAAACAGTGAATCATATTCTGGCGGCGGGACTGTTGGCGCTCCTGTCGCTTGCATCTTGCACCGATGAGTTCATCGAAGGAAACGACTTGCAGGGAGTAGACCGTGACAAGCGGGTGGAGGTGAGGCTTCCGTTCGGTGTGGGACGTGGCATCACTACCACGATTACAACCCGTGCGGCAGGTGGAGAGATTGATTATGACTCCCAGCTTTCGGGCGTGATGGCTTTTGTATATGAAGCGAAGAGCGACAATCCGGAAGAAAATGAGTTGTTGGCCTATCATCTGTTCTCCAATCCGTCCAATAAGCCGCTGGAAGGCGCTACCGGCGGATGGATTGCCGATAATGACGACCCTACGTGCGGTGAAATCAAGTTCTATGTTCCGGTGGGCGATGTGTATATCTATCTGTTGGGCAATGCGCAAAGTTCGTTCCTTAATTTCTTTCCGGGAGTATCGGGTGGGGATGCGCTGGGCACTCAGGCGGAGTTTTTTGAAAAAGCAACCCCGAAGTGGAACGGAAACATACACAGCGTAGACGGTTATCTGCCGCTTACGGGTATGGTGAACAACAATACAGGATTATGTCATGTGAACGAACAGGGGCAAATCAGTTATACGGATGAAGAGGGAAAAACTCATACACTGTTGCCGGACGGTAAACACGATGAAGACAACTCGTTTGTGCTGAAACGCCTGATGAGCAAGATTACAATGAATATCAGGGAAGGTAAAGGAGTGAAGTTTACGGCGCGAGATTACACGGTTCGCCATATACCTCATTATGTGTCGCCCACCGCACAGGCGTGGACGGAAGAAGAGCGGGACCGTATCCTGGTGGAAGATGCCAAGCCGGTGAATTTCGGTGTACTGGATTCTCTCACTTTTACTATATACCTGCCGGAGAACATACGCAAGGTAAGACCCGGCGTGGAGATTACCGAATACAGGCAGCGGGATAAGGTGGTGAAGACTGCCGACAATAAAAATACGGAAGAGACCGCTCCCGATGATTTTCATGCTGATAATGCCGATAATCACAAAGGGCACTACAAGTTTGAGTTTGCTCCGAAAGCTTCTACTTATATTGAACTGACCGGATGGTTTGAAAATGCAGACAAGACGGTTGCTGCCGATGTCCGTTATTATATCCATTTGGGTAATTTCGGGAAAGACCTCAATCACTTCAGCGTGGAGCGCGACCATCACTATACGTATAATGTAACCATCAACGGAGTGGATGATATAGTGGTGGAAGTGGAAGATGAGAACGAAAAGACTCCGGGAGCGGAAGGAGTGGTGTTCAAGCATGAGGCTTTCGCACATATCGATGCCCATTTTGACCAGGTGGAGATGAAATTCATGCGGAAAGATATTGAGAAGGGTGTCTATCTGTATACCGACACACCTTTCGGGGTCATGGGAGTGATGTATTATCCTAAAGGTACTCCCGACGGAGGTTCGGAAGGCAAATGTGTATCCGTGAGCAGTTTCGGTATTACCAAAGAGGTGGCACAAGGCTATCTGGCGTGGCTGGAGTTTGCGAAAGAGACGAAAAAGGATAACTATTTCTATAATGGAACAAAACCGGATAAGGAAAGCCCCTATCTCCTGGAATACTATCATCCTGACAAGGTGAAAAGTGTGTTCGATGCACTCGATGGGTTTTATGCAAGCAAGGAGGATTCGGCGTACTACACCTGCTTTGTGGATGAGAACTTTTATGAAAGACATCCCGACCCGCGCATTACGGTACCGGTGCATCTGAAAGATTTTATCAACTGCAAGGACCGTATCTTCTCGCTTGCTACCGACCTCGAGTTCAGCCAAGATGGTAAGAGCGCGGTGTCGCAGTCGGTTTATACGCTGAAACAACGTTCCATTGCCTGCTTCTATGATATGAACGATGAGACTCTCAATAAATTCGGCTTGGAGTCGGTGGAAGAGCAGAAGCACATCCTGTATGAGCCAGAACCGGGCGAGAGGGAAGTTTGGGACGGCAGAAAGAATACTTGGCAAAAGCTGGATGGTCAGGTTGGAAATTGTAATATGCATGGTATGGAATGGGGGCTTAAAAAATCACCTTTCCTATCCGGTTTTATACTGAGGAAAGATGGAAGTCTGAAGGAATCCCGACCGATTAGCGGACAGGCCGACGATCCGGTTATCATGCTGATACGTAACCGTGATTTGAACGGCAACGGCTATCTGGACGAGGAAGAACTGCGCTGGTATGTACCTGCCATAGGGCAATTGGTGGGTATGTGGCTGGGAGAGCCTGCCATGGCAAAAGAAGCTGCCTTGTGGAAATCGTCTTTCGATATATATATAGGAGCAGACGGGAAAAAGATAAACAAGGATCCCGTACAGGGATATACGGCCAGTACATACGGTCCTTATTCCACAATATGGTCGGAACTGGGAGGATACATAAGTCATACGTATCTGAGGCACATGATTAGTGTGAGGAGCTTGGGAAGCGGAGTCGTGAGTGGCAGGATGGACAGGGAAGTTTCGTCTCCTTATTACAAATACGATGAAGCAAGCCGTACACTGGAAGTCTTTTTGGCGGACGAAGCCATGCGCTCGTTCAGTTACCGGGAGCTTCAACCCCATAACGAACGTGATACGCAGAACCGCTTGTACAAGAAATTCCAGCTGGCACAAGAACCCATGCTAATGGATGTGACTGCGGAATTTGAGTGCAAGGATCCGAATCACCTGAGATTTGATAAAGATACTCCCAGTAAGGTAACATGGACAGGTACGACATTGAAACTTATTGAGATAGACAATGCCAAACGAGATAAGTTTACCATAGCCCAAGACTATCACGAAGCAGGAGACGGAGTGACCCCCGCCGGAGCGTGGCGCTTGCCCAATGAACGCGAGCTGACATTGATTCAGCTGGCATTCAACTTCTTCCAGGATGAGGACAACCTGCCTTTCTCGCCCATGGTGAAGCCGGGAGACAAGGATGCCGTAGGTGATGCTTACGGCTGGTACAACCCACTCAGTCTGACATGCGATTTAAGTGATAAAAGGAAGCATAACTTTAAGCACCGGCTTTGCGCCGTGTTCCATTGCCGTACGGCGTATTCTTACAGCCGCTATTATCCCGGTAGACACGAATATACGCCTACCGGCTACATACTGAACTATTGGAAGACCGATTCGGAACTGGAGTTGCTGAAAATTCGCCGGGTAGAAATGCATATGATGCCCTACTATTCAGATGAGAGAGGCATGGTGGAGGAAGACAAGGAAGAACGGAAAAAATACGGCAGAGCCGGTGTGTTCTGTGTGCGCGATGTGAGATACTGATCCGTAGGAATAACCGGATAGTTTTCCATTTTTCCGTTTAGGCGAATCTTATTTAGGGGAACACCTAAGGATACAAACAAGCCGGCTAATTCAAATATTTTTAGAATGAATTGGCTGGCTTGTTTTTTGTTGAGCATTTCTAAAAAAAGCTGTTGGAAATGGGGTACAACTTGTAGTGGTCGTGGTATGTCAAAGCAATGGTATTTAAGCTTCAGCTCTCGCTGGAAAGTTCGGGGTATTTATACCCTCATGCCCTCACTGTATGTATAATGGATTTATTATGAATGACTTATATGATAAT
>ENA-USUK01002020-USUK01002020.1-human-gut-metagenome-genome-assembly--contig:-NODE-2020-length-14286-cov-5.674080_pt1 | contig 14286 bp, 7 predicted proteins | sample MGYA00250062_ERZ773400 | MGnify/ENA primary metagenome ERZ773400 (study PRJEB29103, sample SAMN06111961) | human gut metagenome | biome: human gut; feature: ankylosing spondylitis patient; material... | reverse complement strand
AGATTGATCTGATTATTATTCACTGTTCCGCCACAAGGGCGGACAGTGATTTCAGTGCGCAGGACGTATTGACCGCTATGGCCCCGAATATTAGCCTTATAAAATAGAATATTTTTTTCATTTCAGTTCTCGTTAAGTTATACTTCATGTAAGATTATTTATCTTTTCTTTGCCACCAAACTTTGGTTTCGTAATTGTCCGCACCCAATTTCTGTACAGCCTCATTCACATTGACTGTATTGCGAATGTATTCCGACGGAGGGAATGGTATACGATTGGCTACGGGAAGATTTGAACCGTTTCCGTTCATCAAAGGGAAGAAATGAGGATATCCGGTACGCCGGTATTCACTCCATGCTTCTTGTCCCAATGGCCACAAAGCAATCCATTTTTGAGTAATAAGTCTTTCCAGGCTCCTTTCGTCATCTCCATCTTCCCACTTAATGGTAATTGAACTTACGGCAGCCACACTTCCTTGATTGAATGGGTCCGTATAATTGGATTGAGCGGATGTATTGTCATTCAAGTACGCTTCGACACCTTCTGCTCCCCATTGTTCGAAAGAAAGTTTGATGGCAGCATTGTACAGGTCTTTGGCGCTCTCTTTTCCGATATTCCAATGAAGCATGGCGGCTTCGGCCATATTGAAAGTGGTTTCGGCAGCACTCATCCATAATGTGCGGTCCATCGTACCCACTTTGATTGTTGAGAATTTAGGTCCTGTACTTTCATTTCCATAGGACAATCCGGCACGCATACCCAGGTAATTATCATATCCTGCACCAATGGTATGTTTCTGAAAATACTTTTCCATACGGGGATCCTTGTATCCTTTCATATAAGATACGATATCAGCAGCCACACGATGGTCAGGCCATTGGCACAGTACTGTGTACAATTGGTTTTTGCTTCCCAATGAGGTTGCATTATCTTCGTTGGAACGGATAACCCCGATAGGATGAGTAATAGCTTCCACTGCCATTGCTTCAGCTAAATCCGGCGCAGCGAAACGTACCCTGATTGCCATACGCAATTTCAATGAATTGGCGAATTTTACCCATTTCCTGAAGTCACCGTCATATACTTTGTCATATTTCGCCATACTTTTATTGGTGGGATACTCATTTACATAGTTCGTCATTACATCAATGGCGTTGGTCAAGTCTGTAAACATAGCCCGGTATGCTTCCTCCATTGTGTCATAAGGAGTAGAGAGCTTATCACTTGAGATTTGAGAATAGGGGAGAGCTCCATACATATCGACCATGCGTTGCATTGTCGCTACTCTTAGAATCTGAGCCCACGCAAAGTTGACACCTGTCCCCTGAGTCAGATTCTTGATTTTGTTCCATGCTCCGTACACCATGACCATTACATTGTTATCCCTAAATTGATAGTTCAGCCAAGCTTCCGGTGCATTGTAGGTCGCAAAATTGGAATTCTTGAATTTATCGGTTGCCATTACCTGATAACGTCCGTAACAGTCGCCTATCAAAGATTCATTGGTGTTATAGATATTCTCGGTAGCTATAGGATACGCATAATCGCAAAGCGTCAGGAAAAAAGCATTGGCTGCAAAACCATCCCTGCCGATCTCTTCTTCCGAAACCTTTCCAGTGGGATCATTCAAGCTGTCTTCCATACATCCCTGAAATATAGAAACACCGAAAAGCATACAGCTTGCAATGGAAATCCGTGTTAAGTATTTATATATTTTCATTTCTTTATTTTTAATCATTAGAACTGTATTTTTACATTAAATCCCCAACTCTTCAGACTGGGTTGCATAAAGTAGTCGATACCCTGATAATAAGTACCGGTAGAAGCGGTTGATTCCGGGTCGAACGGAGCTTTATTGTAAATCATCCACAGATTGTGCCCGGTCAATGTCAGACTAAGATTGCATTTGTTGTTAAACCATTTAGCCGGGAATGCATATCCGACAGACACTTCCTGCAAACGTACATTGGTGGCGCTGTATATATAATTGGACATCAGACCGCTTACTCCCGCTGTCTCCGTATAGAAAGTCTGAGTATCTACCAAACCGTTATTGATTGCGATACCTTCACTTTCACGTGCCAGTTCTGTAGTCTTGGATACTCCGAACTGATCCATCACGGCTTGAGTCGGTGACATGACGATACCGCCAAAACGAGCGGAAAGCATGAATCCTAAATTGATACCTTTATATGAGAAGTCATTACGGAATCCCATATTACCTTTCGGCAAAACGGAGCCTACATGAATAAATTCGTCAGAATTCTTTATGTCTTCCTTTTTCACGTTCTGGGTGGTTTTGTCTATGTAGATGTTGCCTTCCTGGTCACGTTTCAAACGGTTGGTTACATACATATCTCCCATATCTCCACCTTTGCGCAGGATTATCTTAGCAGACCCGATACCGCCTTTATCGATTTCTTTCAAAGTGTAATGGTTGCCTTCGTCATCTACTGCATCATCCAGCAGTTCAACAATCTTATTCTTATTGAAGCTGTATGTCAAGCTAGAGCTCCAGCCAAAATCACCCCATTTCTTATTGTATCCCAAAGTGAACTCCATACCTTGGTTTTCGATATTACCGGACTGCGCATACATAGCAGCATAGACAGCCGTTCCCGACAATGGAACTAAGAAAGTCTGCTTACGGGTATTCGCTTTGTACCAAGTGACGTCCAAGGTCAATGAGTTGCGGAAAAATTTTGCATTCAGACCGGCTTCCCAAGAGTTGGTGCGTTCCGGATATAATTTAGGTAACGGGCGATAAGTCTGTAATTTCCATTGGCTTGTAGATGGTTCCCATTTGTATGTCTTTTTAGAAGACAGATTGCGGGGAATGGCAGTACCTACGGATGCGAATGAACCGCGCACTTTCAAGTAAGAAATGAATGTAGGCAGTTTCACCATCTCGGAAATAACACCGGAAAGTCCGACCGACGGATAGAAGAATGATGACTGCTCGGTATTTATTAACGCGGAGTCCCAGTCATTACGTCCTGTCAGTGTTAAATATAACATACTCTTCCAGCCAAGTTCCGCACTTGCAAAAACAGAATTGGTCCGTTGTTTGTAACCGTCTTCCACCGGATAGGTGTCTTTATCCAACACTGTATTCATGTTATATAGACTGAATACATTGGACATATCCTTCAAACCTCCCTGAAATCCCTTTTCATCATAATAGGTCTGCGTGAAACTACCGCCAATATTAGCACTCAAAGAAAAGTCTTTGAAACGTTTGTCTATATTGACCATGATATCCGCATAAACCTGCCGGTCGTCCGCTTTGTAATATTTATAAAAACCATAGTCGGAACCATCGGTAAAGTAAGTGTCTGTAGTAGCACTTCTCTTGTCTGTAAAATCATTGGTGGCATTGTCTATACGCACACGACCTGCGACATTCAACCAATCAAGAATCTCATACTTCAGATTGACATTGGCCATATAACGCTGCTTCTTTATACCGTGATTCATTTCATTGATTACCCAATACGGATTGTTCTTCATACTGTAACCGGGATCTCCCCAACTCCAGTTTTGAACGTCTATTTTCCGGGTCTCATCATAGGTCTTATACATTCTGACTGATTCGAAATTCTCTCCACGCGGAAATAAATATACTGCCGGAAGCGGGTTGAAATATTCGCCTTGTGCCATTAGGTTTCTATCTTCCTGGACAATATAGCTGAAACCTACATCCAGAGTCATCTTATCTTTCAAAAAACTTGTCGTATTTCTTACTGTGAAGTTGTAACGGTCATATTTACTGTTTTGAATGATACCTGTTGCGTTTGTTGTCCCGACGGACAGGTATGTTTGGTTCTTGTCACTACCTACTGATAATGAAATGTTGTTCTGAATGTTTGTGCCTGTGTTAAAAAAGTCTTTCGGGTCGTAACTGCCGAACATGGAAGGTGCTTTGTCTCCCCAAGATGCGAAAGATCCGGCACGGTTGATATACGAAGTCTGGAATTCCGGCATGATAAAAGGAGACGAGAAAGTCGAATTGTTTGAAATTGTGACTTTGGCCGTGCCTTCTTTTCCTTTCTTGGTGGTGATCAGAATCACACCGGATGCAGCATTGGAACCATATAATGCGGCGGCTGCAGGACCACTCAGGACGGACATGCTTTCTATGTCTTCCGGGTTGATGTCGGATATTCCCTCGCCTCTCGGCTGAACAGAGTATTGTCCGCTTATATCACCTTTGTTGATGTTGAAAATGGGTACACCGTCGATTACGTACAATGCGTTGTTGTCTGAGGATATGGATTTGGTACCGCGCATCACTACACGAGTTGCACCGCCCACACCGGAAGAAGAAGCATTGATGTTCACACCGGCTACTTTGCCTGCCAGTGAGTTCATGAAGTTAGCGTCTTTCACCGTAGTAAGCTCGTCACCTTTTACTTCTTGCACATTGTAACTCAATGCTTTTGTGGCACGCTTGATACCCAAAGCTGTGACAACAACCTCATCGAGTGCCTGCGCGTCTTCTCCCATTGTGATTTTCAAGGGTTGTGCATTGGCCAGCGTGATTGTCTGGGTGGCATAGCCTACGTAAGAAATTTCCAGCACATCACCTTTGGATGCCTGTATCTTGAAGTTTCCGTCCATATCGGTAATGGTACCGTTGGAAGTTCCTTTTATCAAGACACTTACACCAATTAGAGGTTCACCTTGCGCATCTGTTATGGTACCGCTTGCCGTAACAGGAACTTTTTTCTGCTGTTCTTCCTTCTTATTATTTGCAGAAAGTACGATATGATTATTGACTATTGAAAAACTGACATTGGTTCCCTTGAATAATATGCTCATGACATTAGTGAGGGACTCTTTTTTTACTTTGATAGATACGATGCGGTTAATATTGATATCACTTGAGTTATAAACTATCGACATTGAAGTCTGTTTTTCAACTTCTTTCAATGCAGTATTCAGAGGTACTTTCGACAGATTAAGAGTGATTGTCCGTTCTTGCCCATAAGCGGAAGCAAAAGACGAAACCAACAAAAGGAAGAATAACAAGTATGAAAACTTGTGTTTTATAATTTCTTTCATCTTATTCTTTTTAGTTAGAAATAATTTTTTGGTTTTGTTATTAGAAGTCAGTAAATTGAATTACTACTTTCGTACAAAGGTCTTATGTATCAATGTTTCTCATAATTTATAAATTTAAAGGTTACACTTAAAAACAAATTCAATAAGCGCTTATTCAGTAGTAGTACATTTTAAGTTATAACCTTACTAAACGAAGGTATAACTTTTTTTTAGTAAAACGGATATTTATGGCGGAAATGATAATAAATGAAAAAAAAGAGGGGGGGAACGTTAGTAGTTTCCTCCCTTTAGTTGTATTATATATAGATGGGTCAGAAAAATGAGTTTATTCATCTATATACTATGATTTATGCAACAGAATAAAACTGCTTCTCAACGAAAGACTATTAACCCGGCTTGCTGGGTTCCTACCGCTTACTTTGCAATGGGACTTCCCTTTATTGCCATTAATCTGGTTTCCGTATTTATGTTTAAGGATCTGGGAGTGTCGGATACACAAATCGCATTCTGGACTTCCCTTATTATGATGCCTTGGACGCTGAAATTCTTGTGGAGCCCTTTTCTTGAGATGTTCCGGACAAAGAAATTCTTCGTACTGGTGACCGAATTGTTGAGCGGAGTGTTGTTTGGAGTGGTGGCCTTTTCTTTATTCTTCGACTATTTCTTCGCTATCAGTATTTCGACGATGGCGGTGATTGCTTTTAGCGGCGCGACACATGATATTGCTTGCGACGGTGTATATATGGCGGAACTGAACAAAGAGGATCAGGCGAAATATATCGGTGTGCAAGGTGCTTTCTATAATGTAGCCAAACTGGTGGCTAACGGTGGACTGGTCGCTATGGCTGGTGCATTGGCGGAACATTTCGGAGCGATAGAGGGAGCTTCAATCGATGCCAATAAAGGTGCGTATTCGTCTGCATGGATGATTATTTTTGCGGTAATCGCTGTGATAATGGTATTGATAGGTATCTATCATATAAAGGTGCTGCCTTCTACGCAGATTCCCTCAACAACGAAAAAAACGACTTCGGAAGTGGGACGGGAATTGGTAGGTGTGATTGCTAACTTCTTTACTAAAAAGCATATTCTTTATTATATCTGTTTCATCATCCTCTACCGTTTGGCGGAAGGATTCATAATGAAGATTGCTCCGTTGTTTCTGCGTGCGTCGAGAGAAGCGGGCGGGTTGGGACTGTCTTTGAAGGAGATTGGTACATTGAACGGAATTTTTGGTTCTGCCGCTTTCGTGTTAGGTTCACTGTTGGCTGGCATTTATGTATCTAAGTTCGGATTGAAGAAGACTTTGTTCACTCTCTGCTGCATCTTCAATCTTCCGTTTGTGGCTTATACTTTCCTTGCGGTGGTGCAGCCTACCGATGTGCATCTGATAGGAACGTGCATTACGATGGAGTATTTTGGCTATGGTTTCGGGTTTGTCGGATTGACGTTGTTTATGATGCAACAGATTGCTCCGGGAAAACACCAGATGTCGCATTATGCTTTTGCATCAGGAATCATGAATCTGGGAGTCATGCTCCCGGGAATGGTCAGTGGTTATCTGAGTGACTTGCTGGGCTACCGGAACTTCTTTATTTATGTTCTGATAGCGACTATACCGGCTTTTCTGATTACTTATTTCATCCCGTTCACGTATGACGATTCAAAAAAATAATCATATAAATAATCGAATATCATGAATAAAATTCAAATTCCTTGGGAAGATCGTCCTGCAGGATGTGCGGACGTAATGTGGCGTTACTCACAAAATCCGGTTATCGGACGCTATCATATCCCTTCATCCAATAGTATTTTCAATAGTGCCGTCGTTCCATTCGGAGATGGTTTCGCAGGTGTGTTCCGTTGTGACAATAAAGCTGTGCAGATGAACATATTTACCGGATTCAGTAAGGATGGCATCAATTGGGAGATCAGCCACGAACCGATTCAGTTTAAAGCCGGCAACACGGAGATGATCGAATCGGAATATAAATATGACCCCCGTGTGACGTGGATTGAAGACCGTTATTGGGTGACCTGGTGCAACGGTTATCATGGTCCTACCATTGGCATTGCTTATACTTTCGACTTTAAGGAGTTCTTCCAATGTGAGAATGCTTTCCTGCCTTTCAACCGTAACGGTGTGCTTTTCCCGCAGAAGATAGACGGTAAATATGCCATGTTGAGTCGTCCCAGTGATAACGGGCATACTCCGTTCGGTGATATATATATCAGTTACAGTCCGGATATGAAGTATTGGGGAGAACATCGTTGCGTGATGAAAGTGACTCCTTTCCCGGAAAGCGCCTGGCAGTGTACGAAGATCGGAGCCGGTTCCGTACCTTTCCTTACGGATGAAGGCTGGTTGCTGTTCTATCACGGTGTGATTACTACCTGCAACGGTTTCCGCTATGCAATGGGAGCTGCCATACTCGATAAGGATCATCCGGAAAAAGTGCTGTATCGTACCCGCGAATATTTGTTAGGTCCGGCTGCTCCTTATGAACTGCAGGGAGATGTGCCGAATGTAGTATTCCCTTGTGCCGCATTGCAGGATGGCGAACGTGTAGCTGTTTATTATGGTGCCGCCGACACTGTTGTGGGCATGGCCTTCGGATATATTAAAGAGATTATCGACTTTACTAAACGGACAAGTATCATTTAATAAAGCCATGAAACGTATTCTATTAACTTACACACTTGCTTTCTCCCTTCTTCCCGTATATGCGGGGGAGGGTGGAAGCCCCCCCGCTGATAAGAGTCTTCCGGTTGATTATGTAGATCCTTTTATCGGTACGACCAATTTCGGCACGACCAATCCCGGAGCGGTGTGTCCGAACGGAATGATGTCCGTAGTTCCTTTTAATGTGATGGGTTCTTCGGAAAACACGTATGATAAAGATGCACGATGGTGGTCTACTCCATACGAATATACCAATTGTTTCTTTACAGGATATGCTCATGTCAATCTGAGCGGAGTAGGTTGTCCGGAATTGGGGTCTTTACTTTTAATGCCCACAACCGGAGAGCTGAATGTGGATTATAAAGAATACGGAAGTAAATATAAGGATGAGCAGGCTTCACCGGGTTATTATTCCAATTATCTGACGAAATATAACGTTAAGACAGAGGTTTCCGCTACTCCCCGTACAAGTATCGCCCGTTTTACTTTTCCAAAAGGCAAAAGCCATATATTGCTGAATTTAGGAGAGGGACTGACGAACGAAAGTGGCGCTATGCTCCGCCGTGTCAGTGATTGCGAGGTAGAAGGCATGAAACTGCTCGGTACGTTCTGTTATAATCCTCAAGCTGTTTTCCCTATTTACTTTGTGATGCGGGTTAAAAAGGTTCCTTCTGCAACTGGCTACTGGAAGAAGCAACGTCCGATGACGGGCGTGGAAGCCGAATGGGATGCGGATCAGGGGAAGTATAAACTCTATACCCGCTATGGAAAAGAAATAGCCGGTGATGATATCGGGACTTATTTTTCTTTTGAAACGGAAGAGGGAGAACAGGTGGAAGTGCAGATGGGAGTTTCCTTTGTGAGTATTGAAAATGCCCGGTTGAACTTGGGCCGTGAACAGGAAGGAAAGAATTTTGAGCAGATTCTTGCCGAAGCGCGTACTAAATGGAATGACGACTTGTCACGTATCACTGTAGAGGGCGGAACGGATGCGCAGAAGACTGTATTTTATACGGCACTCTATCATCTGCTGATTCATCCTAATATCTTGCAGGATGTCAACGGAGAATATCCGGCAATGGAAAGCGATAAGATTATGACGACAAAGGGAGACCGCTATACGGTATTTTCTCTTTGGGATACGTATCGCAATGTTCACCAATTGTTGACACTGGTTTATCCGGAACGCCAGATGGAGATGGTACGCACCATGTTGGATATGTATCGTGAACATGGGTGGTTGCCGAAATGGGAATTGTATGGGAGAGAGACATTGACAATGGAAGGCGACCCAAGCATTCCGGTGATTGTAGATACATGGATGAAGGGTTTGCGTGACTTTGATGTGGAGCTGGCATACGAAGCAATGTACAAATCGGCTACACTGCCGGGAGCGGACAATCTGATGCGTCCTGACAATGACGATTATCTGTCGAAAGGATATGTGCCCCTCCGCGAACAGTATGACAATTCGGTATCTCACGCTCTGGAGTATTATATTGCAGATTTTGCACTTTCCCGTTTTGCAGAGGCTTTGGGTAAGAAAAAGGAAGCGGAACTGTTCTATAAGCGGTCTTTAGGGTATAAACATTATTATAGTAAGGAGTTCGGAACGTTCCGTCCGATATTGCCTGACGGTACTTTTTATAGTCCGTTTAATCCGAGACAGGGAGAGAACTTCGAGCCGAATCCCGGTTTCCATGAAGGCAACTCCTGGAACTATACATTTTATGTGCCGCATGATGTATATGGACTGGCAAAGTTGATGGGGGGCAAGAAACCTTTCATTGACAAGTTGCAGATGGTGTTTGATGAAGGACTTTATGATCCTGCCAATGAACCGGATATTGCATATCCTTATTTGTTCTCTTATTTTAAAGGAGAGGAATGGCGCACGCAGAAAGAAACGCAACGGTTGTTGGATAAGTATTTTACAACGAAGCCGGATGGTATCCCCGGAAATGATGATACGGGAACGATGTCTTCATGGGCTATTTTCAATATGATAGGTTTCTATCCGGATTGTCCGGGATTGCCGGAATATACATTGACGACTCCGGTATTCGACAAGGTGACTATTCGCCTGGATCCGAAATGGTATAAAGAAAAGGAATTAGTGATTGAAAGTAATCGCGCCCAACCGGGAACTCTTTATATCAATAAGGTGTTACTGAATGGAAAGAAGTTCAATAAATATCGTATCACACATGATGAACTTGTTCATGGTCAACACATATATTTTGATTTGAAATGACACACAGTGTTTCATAGGTATCGTTTTTGGGTTGACAGGGCTGTCGGACATTTCAGGGTCCGGCAGCCCATTTTTCTTCTCATTCTTTTCTCTTCTTCTCTTTTTCCTTCTTTTATTTTCTTCTTTGTGTTATAAGCGATTACAAAATTCTCTTTCATTCGTCTAGTACATAAATCGTGTATAAAATAGAATGATAATGAAAAGGAATTTGTTGAAGTGTATCCTTTGGGCATTACTGCTTGCCGGATGTTTCCCTCTATTGGCCGTTGCCGGAGCGCAACAAAAAGAACAGCGTTATAAGATTGCCGTATGCGACTGGATGATTCTGAAACGTCAGAAGATCGGCTCTTTTCAATTGGTGCATGAATTGAAAGGGGATGGTGTGGAACTGGATATGGGCGGTCTTGGCAAAAGAGAAAGATTTGATAATAAGCTCCGTGAACCTCATTTCCAACAACTGTTTCGGGAAACTGCACAGAAATTCCAAGTAGAAGTTCCATCTATTGCCATGTCCGGATTTTACGGGCAGTCTTTTTTAGAACGGACTAATTACAAAGAATTGGTCCGGGAATGTTTGGACGCCATGCAAGTGATGGGGGCTAAGGTAGCTTTTCTTCCATTAGGAGGTATTAAGGCCGGATGGGAGAATGAACCGGAACTTAGAATGGCAGTAGTAAAACGTTTGAAAGAGGTAGGAGATATGGCAGCTTCCAAAGGTTTGGTCATCGGTATAGAAACTCAGCTTGATGCAAAAGGGGAGGTGAAACTGCTGAAAGAGATAAATTCTCCTGGTATCAAGATCTATTTCAAATTTCAAAATGCATTGGAAAATGGACGGGATTTGTGCAAAGAGCTTAAGATTCTGGGGAAAAAGAGAATTTGTCAGATTCATTGCACAGATACAGACGGAGTTACCCTGCCTTTCAACAAGCGGCTGGACATGAATAAGGTAAAAAAGACGCTCGATAAGATGGGATGGAGCGGATGGCTGGTCGTGGAACGCTCGCGAGATAAGGAGGATGTAAGGAATGTGAGGAAGAATTATGGAACGAATATCGAGTACTTAAAGAAGGTGTTTCAGGAGTGATAGGACGGAGTCCATGGATAGAATATGAAGAAAGATATCTTTTTCTATATTTTATTCTTTTTAAGTGATTACAGTTTTTAATGTTTTTCGTCATTATTATGTAGTTAGGTGAAAATTAAACATGGGATTTTATATATTTGAATTTAAATTTGTAAACAGATGAAAAAAGAAGAAATCTTTTCTGGAAAAACACAGAGCAGATATCTGAGCGCAGCAAAGATTATTTGTCTCTCTTTCTTGTTTTCCATACCAGTAGAGGCTTTTGCTGACGACATAACTGAGGTTGCGTCGGTGAATCTTGTTCAACAGCAAAGTGTGGTAAAAGGTACGGTCGTGGACGCACAAGGAGAACCAATCATTGGTGCCAGTGTGACAATAAAGGGAGGAACTGTTGGAACAATTACCGATATTGATGGTAAGTTCTCGTTGACTGTACCGAATGGCAGCCAGCTCGTTGTGTCATTTATTGGATATATTCGTCAGTTTATCACACCAAAGCAAGGTGAGACATTGAAAATTGTATTGAAGGAAGACAATAAAGTGTTGGACGAAGTGGTAGTGGTAGGTTATGGTACCCAAAAAGCAAAGGATGTGACTGGTTCTATCGGTGTGATCGCTCCTAAAGAAATTGAGGATTTGCCGGTATCAAACTTAGGAGCAGCGTTGGCTGGACAAATCCCGGGATTGAGTATCAGTGGCGGTGATAGCCGTCCGGGAGAGGGAGCCAGCATTTCTATACGTCAGTCATTCTCCTATTCTAAGGATGGCGGTAGTAGTAATCCGATGGTGATTATAGATGATGTGATTCAGATAGATGCTAATAGCGGACTTCCGACATTGGATACATTTAATGCATTAGATCCTACTGAAATTGAAAGTATTTCTGTACTTCGTGACGCCAGTGCGGCTATTTATGGTTCGCGTGCCTCACAAGGTGCTATCATTGTAAAGACTAAACGTGGAAAAGCCGGTACGCCGAGAATTAGTTATTCCGGAAAATTCGGTTTTAATGACGCCGTAGGCCATCCGAAGACTTTAACAGGTGCTGATTATGGTCGTTTTGCGAATTCTTTCAATATCGCAGCCAATAAGATTGATAATACGAAACCTGAATATGTAAATAAGATCTATAGTGAAAGTGAACTGGCTGCGATGGACAATGAACACCACAACTGGTTGGATGAAGCATGGTCTTCTGCTTTTACAATGAATCATGCGATAAACGTGAGCGGAGGTAGTGATAAAGCAACTTATTTTGCCGGTGCGTCGTATTATACGCAAGGGGCTAATATGGGAAAACAGGACTATAATAAATGGAACTTCCGTGCCGGTGTTGATATTAAATTGACTTCTGATTTGAAGTTCTCGGCTACCATTGCCGCCAATCAACAAGATGTGGAAAAGAGTTTCTCAAAAGGTATGACTTCCATCAATGGTTATGATGGTATAAAGCCAGGTGAATCAGGAGATTATCTTTTATTATCTCACATGCCGGATTATTTGCCGTGGGAAATTACCCTAGATGATGGAAAGTCATATTATACTTCTCCGCTAATCTCGAGCTATGACACTGCCGGAAATGCAAAGAGTAATAATAAAATGGGTACATGGAATTATTTTGCAATGGAGAATAATGATGGCTCTTATTCAACAAACAGTGTGTTCGGATATGATGCCAATTTCTCGGTGACTTATGCCATTCCTTACCTGAAAGGTTTGTCTGTGAAAGCCAGTTACGCTTTGAAGCATAACGCTGACGATGGTGAACAGGTATTTATGCCTTATGCGTTGGCTTACTTGAATGCTAAAAATTCATTGACGGATGGAAACCGTTTTTACAGCGCACACCCTTCAGTCAAGGACTATAAGTTTGATAAATATACAGGAAGTACTCGTGTCGTTTATAAGGATATTCTTTCAAAAAACGAGCAGATGAACTTCTATGTGAATTATGAAGGCCAATTTGGTAAACATGGCGTTACTGCAATGGTTGCGTTGGAGAAAATGCAGGCTTACCAGACTTCAAAAACAATGCTTTACAATAATCCTGATCCTGATACTTACCTTGGCACATCTCCTACAGCCGGGGCAATGGATGCAGGAAACTCTATTACATACAAGTATAAACAAGGTTCTCTTTCTTATTTGGGTCGTCTGACTTATAACTATGCTGATAAATACTTGTTACAATTTATCTTCCGTAGTGACGCCTCTACTAAATTTGCTCCTGAAAACTATTGGGGCTTCTTCCCAGGTATCTCTGCCGGTTGGGTAGCTTCCGAAGAGAACTTCTTTAAAGAAACGATGCCGTCATGGTTTGAGTATTTGAAGGTCCGTCTGTCTTGGGGACAGACAGGTAAGGATAACCTGAAAGCATGGAGATGGAAACAATTGTATGAGGTTGACCCGAGCCGTGGATATGGCTTCGGTGCTAACGGAGGTGTTGTGACAAGTGGAGTGAAACCGCAGGCTACGCCCAACCGACAAGCACATTGGGATAGAACGAATAAGTACAATCTCGGGTTGGATATGCGTTTCTTGAATAATCGCTTAAGTGCAACTGCTGATTTCTATTATGATATTAACTCCGATATTTTGAATCAGAATATAGGTGGTATTATTGGTACTCCGATTTTTGCTGGTGGTGCAATAGGTGAAGTGAATTATGGTAGAATTGACGCTTGGGGAGGTGAATTCTCTTTAAACTGGCGTGACAAAGTAGGACAAGTAAGATATAATGTCGGAGTAAACTTTGGATTCAGTAATAATAAAGTAAAACTTTGGCCGGATATGGGCGACAATCTTCCGTCAAAGAATACTATGAGAGAAGGACATTCTACTATCTTCCCATTCTGGGGATTCAATGTATGGAGAGGAACAAGTACGGGCGATGGTATTTTGCGTACACAAGCCGATATTGATAATTATTGGAGTTATCTGGAAGCAAATGCTACTGCAGCAGGAAATTCTTCTGTTGAATATTTAGGTAAGAAAAATAAGTCTGAATTGCGTCCGGGTATGTTGGCTTATCAGGATTTAGGGGGAAGTTTAAATAGTGACGGTACTCAAAAAGGTCCGGATGGTCGTGTGGCAAAAGATGAAGATTATACCCAACTATGCAAGAAAGACAAGACTCACGGTTTCACTACAAAATTAGGAGCCGAATGGAAAGGATTGAGCTTTAACATGATGATTTCC
>ENA-USUK01002019-USUK01002019.1-human-gut-metagenome-genome-assembly--contig:-NODE-2019-length-14289-cov-4.100408_pt1 | contig 14289 bp, 8 predicted proteins | sample MGYA00250062_ERZ773400 | MGnify/ENA primary metagenome ERZ773400 (study PRJEB29103, sample SAMN06111961) | human gut metagenome | biome: human gut; feature: ankylosing spondylitis patient; material... | reverse complement strand
CTCCTCGCCCGGGCGGACGAAGAACTGCATCTCCATCTGTTCGAACTCGCGCATGCGGAAGATGAACTGACGCGCCAGGCATCCACTTGTGGCGGTGCTGTTCTGAGGTATATTTATAATCTCCGATACAGTCTCCCAGTCGGTAAGCTGCCAGCACATAATTGTACATAACCGGGCTTTCTTTGTACAGTTTTTCCGGACGTGGATGTTCCTGCTCTGCAAGTGCAGGCACAAATTCCTGATCCAGACCAAGCATCCGGTTCAGAAACGGATCATAAAGATAATATACCGATGGAATGTAAGGAAATTCCAGTGTTGCCAGTTCCCTGTCCTGTAAATCTGCTTTATATTTCACGATAATCTTTGCATTGAGCAATTCTCTCTGTGTGTAAATTTCCTCGATCTGGCTGAACTTCAGAACCGTCTTGCGAACTTCATTTTTCTCATTTCTGAGATAAAAAATTTCCTCTTTGCCATACCCAAACATATATTCAAAGGAATCCGGTGCTGTGCGGCGAATTGGCGAATATACCATGTGGTACTGGTTAAAAGTTCCTTTCATGGACTTTCTTGCTTCCAGATCAAAAATTTCCGGTATTTCTTCCATCGCCCAGATTCGAACCGGCCATTCAGCCATTGTCGGGCGTTTGTCAACAACGATCACTTCTGTCTTTTTCTTTTTGTTTTGTATGTCCTGTCCCCTCCTTTCTCCATACTCATATCATGATGTTTGGGTCAAAAGACGCCATACGAGAGTACCTCTGATATCTTTTGATACCTGCATCCGATTTAACTGATCTGCCAGCGGGTATGGCTTCCCTGATCGTCTTTGGTCACGATCAGCCGATCTTCGATCTCCTGCTTCAGTTCCGTCACATGCGAAATAATACCGATCAGTTTCTCTCCTTCTGCCATGTTCTGGAGGACTTTTACTGCCTGATCTCTGGAATGTTCATCCAGTGATCCAAAGCCTTCGTCGATGAACATCATATCAAGGTTGATCGCTGCGGAACTTTCCTGGATCTGATCTGCCATGCCAAGTGCCAGGGAAAGTGCCGCCATAAAGGACTCGCCACCGGAGAGCGTTCGCACTTCACGGACTTTTCCGGTCACAGCAGAATAAACCATCAGATCCAGACCTCTGTTTTTGCCTGTTCCGGCTTTGTCAATATCGCACATCCGCAGTTCAAACTGTCCTGCGGACATGTCCTGAAATCTCTGGTTTGCCGCTTCCAGGATCTGCTCCAGATAATGCCTTTGTACATATGTTTCGATATCCATTCTGGAGTTTTTTCTGTTTCCGGACAGAAGCTGATACAGTCCGTTTATTTTTTCATACTGATGCATCACTTCACTACGTTCTTCCATCTGCGGTTTTAATGCCTGGCAGACTTTCTGATCGATCCGCCAGATTTCCTGCCATTGTTCCAGAACACGCTGACTTTCTTTCCACGCCGCTTCTGCTGCTTCACTGGTTTTTTCCAGTTCTTCCAGGACTGGTTTTGGCTGTTCGCCGATCGCTGCCCTGGCAGAATTTATCAGGCTTTCGGCTGCCGCTTTCTGTCTGCCGTGGTTCTGTGCATCCTGTTTCCATTTCTGTACCTGCGTTTTGGTGTAAGTTCCGGTCAGTTCCATCCAGGCCGTTTCCGGAAAATGTTTTTCTTCCAGAATTTCCCGGTAAGCCTGCTGTCGGATCTTTTGCTCTTCCATCTGCTGAGGGATTTCTTTTTTATACTTTGCAATTAAGGTCTGTGCCCTGTTTTCCTGTTCCTGTGCTTTTTGCAGTCTCTCCTCTGCCCGCATGACAAGTACATCTTTTTCCTTTTTGGCGGTATCTGCTTTTGCATACGCCGCCTGTGCTTCCTGCTGATTCTGGTAATCTTTTGATCCTTCCAGGCTCTCCAGCATCACACGGCTTCGCTCCAGAGCGGTTTTGGCATCTGCTGTTTCTTTTGCGGACTGCTCAAGCTTCTCCTGAAATTGCTCTTTCTGCTTTTCTGCTTTTGTAAGGGCAGAAAGAAGCATCTGATACTCGTTCACTTCTTTTTGAAACTGTCTGCCTTCTGCTTCCATTTTTTTACTCTGGTGTAAAAATTCACCTTTCATCTGCTCCAGAAAGTCTGCACGTATTTCTTCTAAATCCAGAACTTCTTTTGCCCTGCTGCGGAGATGTTCAAAACTTTCCCCGGCATTTTTCTGTTTTTCTTCCAGAAGGCTCCCTGCGGCTTCTGCCGCCGCTGCCGCCTGTTCCTGTTTTCCCCGCAGCTGTTCTGCCTGAAGGGCCAGCTCCTTAATCATCTCTTTTGTCAGATTCTGGTGTTCTTTTTCAAGCTTACACGGAGAAGGATGCTCCGTGGAACCGCAGACTGGACACGGGCACCCCTCCTTTAACTCCTGTGCCAGAAAACCTGCCTGAGCATTTAAAAAGATCTTTCGTTTCTGCTCGTAAACGGCATTTTTTTCTTCAAATTCCAGGCTGGCCGCCCGATAGACAAGACGTCTTTTTTCTGTCGTCTGCTTTTGTGTTTTGTATTCTTTCTCCGTTTGTTCTGCTCTGGAAAATTCCGTTTCCAGCAAGCCGAAATCTTTCTGTTTTGCCTGCCAGATATTCATGCGTACGGGAAGCTATCCCGGAGACTCTCTTTGTCGCAGAATCCCGCCGCGCTTCCTGCTGTTTTTCAAGTTGCTCTTTTTTTGCTTTGAGTGCTCGCTCTTTTTCTTCTGCGTTTTGGACCGCTTTTTCTTTTTGAATCACATCCTGCCCGGCAGCTTCCATTTTTGTAAAGACTTCCATGGCTTTTTTCACTTTTTCTTCCACTTTGGTAAAAGCCGCAACTTCTTCTTCCTGCTGATGTTTTGCATCTTTTGTATTCTGTATACAGAGTTTTGTATCTTCCATAAGGTTCGGAAGCTGTTCTGTCTGTTCCTGAAGGTCTGATCTCAATTTTTCCAGCATTTTCTTGCAGTCCAAAAGCCGCTGATAAACTGCCTGTAACTCCCAGGCGTCTTCGACCCGAACCGCCAGTTCCTGCTGTTTTGTGATCGCTTCTTCCTGCTCTTTTAAGCTCTGCAAGGTTTTTTCTGCATCTTCCAGCTGTACAAAAGATTTCAGAAGCTGAGAAGCTTTCGCAGCGGCATCCCTTGCATGATCACGTTCCTGACTTCTCTTTTGCACGATCTTTTTTGCTTCTTTCGTCCGCTTCGAAAGCTCCTCGCACAGAAGTTCCAGTTTCTCCAGAAACTGCTCCAGGACCGTTACCGAAAAATCTTTTGATTTTTCCAGTTCTTTTTTCTTTTCTTTTAAAAATGCCGTCTGTTCCAGACCTTCTGGAAGTTCTGTGCGGCTGATCTCGGCAATACACCGCATGCGGATCTGATCGATCTCTGCCTGTTTTTCTTTTTTGCGTACGGCAAATTCATTTTTGATCTCCTCGTACAGACCGGTGTGAAACAGCTTGCGGAAGATCATTTTTTTATCATCTGATTTTGCACGCAGAAGTTCCATGAATTCTCCCTGAGCGATCATCGCAACCTGCATAAACTGCTCTTTTGTCAGTCCGACAATCTCCATCAGTTTCGCATCCGTCTCTTTTGCCGGATATTCGCTGCCGTCCGGCATGGTAAGTGAAACTTCCTCACTGACCATTTTTTCGCCGCTGCCGCGTTTCAGCGGACGTACATGACGCGGAATGCGTTTCACGGTATAAAGATCGATCTCAGTTCCATTTTTCTCAGAAAAAGTCAGGGAGACAAACGGCTCCGTCCCAATCTCCACAAACTGACTCTGAAGTTCCGCACCGTTTTTCTTATTTGCATTGGAGCTGGCTTCTCCGTAGAGAGCAAACACAATCGCATCAAAAATCGTTGTTTTTCCGGAGCCGGTATTTCCGGTGATCAGGAATAAATTCTGATCCGGTTTTTCAAAATCAATCTCGGTTCGGTTTCCATAGGAACCAAACGCCTGCATCACAAGTTTTAACGGCCGCATCTTATTTCACCCCCTGTACACTGCTGATCACATCCAGAAGCATCTCACGTTCTTCCTCATCCATATGTTCCCCGAGAAACGAACAGCAAAGTTCAAACGGGTCCAGTTCTTCGATCTTTCTGCTCTGTCTTTTGTACTCTGCTCTCCGCTCCCTCTCTCTGCGGATCTCAAGCAGATATGGAAATGCATTTCGCAGACGGTCTTTGAGGTCGATCACATCGAGATCTTCTTTGTCTGTGAGCACAACCGTGACATAATCTTCGCATGCCTGCGAAAGCACCTCCTGAAATTCTCCCTTTATCACACGCACCTGACGAAGCGGCGTAAGCGGAAGCACTTCCGTGGAAATATTTCCTTTTTCTTTCATCGTCACCATCACAATGCCTTTTTTCTGTCCGGCTTCACTGACCGAACAGGCAAGCGGTGTTCCGCAGTAACAATAATATTCGCTTCCCACTTTCATCGGTTTGTGGATATGTCCAAGTGCCGCATAATCAAACACTTCCAGCACATCTGCTGAGATCTCATCGATATTTCCGACCGTGCGAATCTCGGAATCCATGCGCTCTACGTCCTCCGCCTGTCGGTCGGATGGAAGATAAAACTGATGGCTGACCAGCACATTTCGCTCCTTTGTATCGATATTTTCTCTTTCGATCAGAAGATGCAGTGCCTCGTCGTAGGAATGCTGTGTTCCGTCCTCCCGCGTTCCCACGATCTCTCTTACCATCGACGGTTTCACAAACGGAAGCAGATAAAAATGCAGATCACCATAAGCATCCTGCAGTGTCACTTTTTCGATATGTTCCTCTTCTGTAGTCGGCGGCGTGCCGATCATATAGACATTCTGCCTGGACAAAATACTGCGAAAACAGTTCAGCCTGGCGGCACTGTCATGATTGCCGCTGATGATCATCACCGGCATCTGCGGCATTTCTTCGGAAAGATTTTTCATAAAGCTGTCAAAAATCTCCACTGCCTCCGCAGACGGAACCGCTTTGTCATAAATATCCCCTGCGATCACCATCGCATCCGGCTGCTGCTCTTTTGCCAGCCGGATGATCTGTTCAAAAATATATTCCTGGTCTTCCCGCAGATCGCGTTCGATCAGTTTCAGTCCGATATGCAGATCGGATAAATGAAAAAATTTCATCTGCTCACCCCTCGTAAATCTTATCTTAGTTGGAGAAAACTCTTCTTCTGTATATGTTAAGCAACAAATCCGTCTTCTTTCTTCTATTTTTGTCCTGCAATGATCCTGTACATTTCCGGTCTGCGGTCACGGAACAGTCCCCATTCAAGACGCTTTGTTGCCAGCTCATCCAGATCGTATTCTCCGATCAGGATCTCTTCCTGATCTCTGGAAGCTGTTTTTTTCAGTTCGCCTGTTTCATCGGTCAGGAAGGAAGAACCATAAAAAGTCAGTACAGACTTCTGACCTCCATTTTCCGTATCCGGCTCTACCACCTCTTTTCCAATACGGTTTGCTGCGATCACCGGCATCAGATTGGCTGCTGCATGGCCCTGCATACAACGCCTCCAGTGCGGCATGCTGTCACATTCCAGGATTGGCTCCGAACCGATGGCAGTCGGATAAAACAGAAGTTCTGCACCCTGAAGTGCCATGCATCTGGCACTCTCCGGAAACCACTGATCCCAGCAGATTCCGATGCCGATCTTTCCATATCTGGTCTCAAAGATGCGAAATCCGGTATCGCCCGGCGTAAAATAAAATTTTTCCTGATAATAGTGGTCATCCGGAATATGTGTTTTACGATAAATCCCAAGAATCGTTCCGTCCGCATCGATGCATGCGATCGAATTGTAAAGATTGTTGACTTCTTTTTCATAAAAGCTGATCGGAAGCACGACTCCAAGTTCTTTTGCCAGACGCACTCCCATCTGTACTGCTTCGTTTTCTTCTGCCGGTTTTGCATAATGATAAAAATCATACCGTCTCTGCTGACAGAAATATTCCCGTTCAAAAAGTTCCGGCAGTAAAATAATATTTGCTCCTTCTGCTGCCGCTTCTCTGATTTTCTTTTCTGCTTTTTCCAGATTTTCCTGCAGCTCTGTGCTGCACTGCATCTGGATCGCCGCTGTTTTTACTTTTCTCATTCCTTTTCTGCCTTTCCCTGTGGTATCTGCTGCGTAATACAGTGGATGTTTCCGCCTCCGGTGAGAATATCTCTTGCATACACCGGTAGGATCTCTCTCTGCGGACATATGCTGTGCAAGATCTCTGCTGCCCGCTGATCACTTTCTGCATTTTTTCCGCCAAAAGCCGGCATGATAACTGCCCCGTTTGAAAAATAGAAGTTTACATAAGATGCCGCAAGGCGTTCGCCCACTTCTCTTGTATCTTCTCCTTCTTCAAACACATACCCTTCCAGATCTTCCGGCGTAACGCAGACCGGCACATCCGGGATCGGAAGTTTATGTACGATGATCTTTCTGCCTTTCGCATCGGTCTGTAATTCCAGATACTGAAGTGTCTCCAGTGATAACGGGTACTGCGGATCTTTCGGATCATCCGTCCACGCCAGCACCACCTCAGCCGGACCGACAAAAGCACATACATTATCTACATGCTCGTTTGTCTCATCCAGGTAAATGCCCCTTGGCAGCCAGAGCACTTTCTCCGCACCCAGATATGCTTTCAGTTTCTCCTCAATCTGTTCTTTTGAAAGCTGCGGATTCCTGCCTTTGCTGAGCAGACAGGCTTCCGTCACCATGACTGTCCCTTCCCCATCACTGTGGATGGAACCGCCCTCCAGCACAAAAGGTGCCGCATCGTAGCAGAAATATCCTTCTCTTTTGGCGAAATCCAGGGCAAACGCATCATCCAGCTTCCAGGATGCATACAGCCCATCCACCGTTCCGCCCCAGGCATTGAAAGACCAGTTTACTGCACGAACGCTGCCTCCCTTTTTTACAAACGTCGGTGCCATATCTCTTGCCCAGGCATCATCCGTTTCTGCCTCAAAGACGGTCACCGGAAAATGTCTTCCGCATGCGATGGCTTCTCTATATTTTTCTTTCTGCTGTGCGGCAAATGCCTCTGCCCGTGCAAGAACCTTTTTTCCGGCAGCCAGATACACTGGCTCACTTTTTGTGATCTCTTCCATAACTGCACAAAAAGCCTGTTCGGCATCTTTTGCATTCTTTTTCCAGGAACCCGGCCGCTGCGGCCAGATCATGATGCAGCCTTTATGCGGCTCATACTCTGCCGGCATATAATATCCGTCCGCAGACGGTGTTGTTCTGTTGTATTCCATCGTATCCTCCTTCAGAATCTACGGTGCTGTCGCTTGCAAGTCTCATATGCGTTCGGTTTAAATTACAGACGCATTTTAAAATCGTCATAGCCAAATTCTCTTACCATTTCCACACTTCCGTCTTCTTTTAAAAGTGCGATTCCCGGAAGCGGCATTCCGTTAAAGGTATTGTTTTTTACCATGGAATAGATCGCCATATCTTCAAAGACCAGTTGATCCCCGATACGGATCGGCTGCTCAAAACTGTAGTCCCCGATCACATCCCCGGCAAGACAGGTCATCGAAGAGAGGCGATACGTGTACTGTTTTTCCCCTGCTTCAAATCCTTTTGCAAGCGGCGGGCGGTACGGCATCTCCAGCACATCCGGCATATGGCAGGCTGCCGATGCATCGAGAATCAGAATGTCCATATCGTTGTGCACGATGTCCATCACTTCTGTCACAAGATAACCGGCATTTAAAGCAATCGCTTCGCCAGGCTCCAGATAAACTTCCACCGGATAGGTTTCTCTGATATAACGGATCAGTTTTTTCAGAGTTTCCATCTGATAATTTTCCCTTGTGATATGATGACCTCCGCCCATATTCAGCCATTTCATCCGGTACAGATATTTCCCGAATTTCTTTTCAAATGCCTGAAAAGTCGTTACAAGATCATCTGCATTCTGTTCGCACAGCGTGTGGAAATGAAGTCCTTCCACACCCTCCAGCAGATCTTCCCGGAACTGTTCTTCTGTCACACCAAGTCTGGAAGCATAGCCACAAGGATCATAGATCTCATGCCCTTCCTGCGTGGAGCACTGCGGATTGATGCGGATGCCGACACTGACTGCTTTTTTATCTTTTCTCACCTTTGCACTTTCCCGGCACATTTCTTTATATTTCTCATACTGTGCAAAGGAATTGAAGATGATATGGTCGCAGATCTGCACCAGTTCTTCCATATCTTTTTCTTTGTATGCCGGTGCAAAGACATGATTTTCTTTTCCCATCTCTTCATATCCAAGTCTTGCCTCATACAGTCCGCTCGCTGTTGTTCCGCTGATATACTGACCGATCATCGGATACAGGCTGTACATGGAAAATGCTTTCTGAGCGAGCAGGATGTGACAGCCGCACTCCTGCTCAAGATTCGCAAGAATCTCCAGATTTTTTCTGATTTTGCCTTCATCCACAACATAGCACGGTGTCGGCAGATCTTTCCACATCATTCTACAGTCTGCGGATTTTCATCCACAACCCACGGCAGTCCGTACTGATTCAGCATATCCATAAACGGATCCGGATCAAATTCTTCAATGTTGAACACACCGTCTTTGTCCCATACTTTATCCACAACAAGTGCTGCCCCGATCATCGCCGGCACTCCGGTTGTGTAGGAAATCGCCTGAGATCCGACTTCTTTATAACACTCCTGATGATTACATACATTGTAGATATAAATGGTCTTTTCTTTTCCGTCTTTCTTTCCGGTAAAAATACAGCCAATGTTTGTCTTTCCGACGGTACGCGGTCCAAGGGAAGCCGGATCTGGAAGCAGTGCCTTCAGAAACTGAATCGGCACAATCTCTTTTCCTTCAAACAGAATCGGTGAAGTGGAAAGCATGCCTACATTTTCCAGACATTTCATGTGCGTCAGATAGCTCTGTCCAAAGGTCATAAAGAAACGGATACGTTTTACGCCCGGAACATTTTTTGCCAGAGATTCGATTTCTTCATGATGAAGCAGATACATATCTTTTTCGCCGACCTGCGGGAAATTATATTCTCTTTTGATTTCCATTGGCTCTGTCTCTACCCAGTGGCCATTCTCCCAGTAAGAACCGTTTGCGGACACTTCCCGCAGATTGATCTCCGGGTTAAAGTTGGTGGCAAACGGATAGCCATGATCTCCTCCGTTGCAGTCCAGAATATCGATCGTCTCGATCTCATCAAAATAATGTTTCAGTGCATAGGCTGTAAAGACACTGGTGACACCCGGATCAAAGCCGCTTCCGAGAAGTGCCGTGATGCCTGCTTCTTTAAATTTTTCCTGATAAGCCCACTGCCAGGAATAGTCAAAATATGCGGTAAATCCGGCCTCTTTGCAGCGTTTCTCGTAAATTTCACGCCACTGTTTATCGTCGGTATCTTCCGGCTCATAATTGGCGGTATCAATATAATCCACCTTGCATGCCAGACACGCATCCATGATCGTCAGATCCTGGTACGGAAGTGCCACATTTAAAACAGCATCCGGCTGATAAGACTGGATCAGTGCGATCAGTTCTTCCACCTTATCGGCATCCACCTGTGCTGTTGTGATTTTTGTTTCCGTTGTATTCTCCAGTTTTTCTTTCAGTGCATCGCACTTTGCCTTTGTTCTGCTGGCAATACAGATCTCAGAAAATGTTTTGCTGTTCTGACAGCATTTGTGGATCGCAACTCCTGCAACTCCTCCGCATCCAATGATCAGTAATCTTCCCATAGTACAATCTCCTTTTCTTTTTGCTTTTTATTTTTTACGACCTTCCTCTTCTTCCAGCATATCTTCTACATATTTTGGAAGCATAAATGCCCCCTTATGAAGATTGGTCGTGTAGTACCAAGTTTCTATCTTCCGCTCTTTCCAGCGTTTTGCATTCAGGTGTTCCAGCGGATGATATTTTTTTGATGCAAACCCAAACAGCCAGTACCCGGATGAACAGGTCGGGATGTGTGCCTGATAGACACGGCTGATCGGGAAACTGTGGCTTGCCTTCCGGTGCATCACCCGGCAGGATTCTTCGTCTTCATCATAAAACGGACTTCCGTGCTGATAGACCATGATGCCGTCTTCTTTTAGTGCACGGTAACAGTTCCCGTAAAATTCTTTGGTAAAGAGTCCGGCATTATGTCCGAGCGGATCAATCGCATCATTGATGATCAGATCATATTCATTATGACGCAGACGCAGAAATTTCAGTCCGTCCTCATAATAAACACTGACTCTTTTATCTGCCAGTCCGCAGGCATTGTCCGGGAAAAATTCTTTACAGACTTCAACAAAAACGCGGTCCGGCTCGACCACATCAATTTTTTCGATTTCTTCATAATGGCTCAGCTCTCTTGCCACACCGCCGTCCCCGCCGCCGATCACCAGGACATTTTTCACACATGGATGAACTGCCATCGGCACATGAACGATCATCTCATCATAAATAAACTCATCTTTTTCTGAAAATACAATGCTTCCGTCTGCACTTAAAAAACGGCCAAATTCATCGGAATCAAACACATCAATACGTTGAAATTCCGTCTGCAGACCAAAAAGCTGTTTCTGGACTTTTACCGAAACTTTTACTTTTTCTGTCTGGTAATCTGAAAACCAAAGCTCCATCCTTTTCCCCTCCCATTTGCTTTTATTTTTCGCTCAGCACATATAAATATTCTATCTCTGTATCCTGCATTCCCTGCATGGAACAGCCCTTTTCTTTTGCGTAAATAATATAATCAATGATCTCCTGCGTAATCAGCTCTCCCGGTGCAAGGATTGGGATCCCCGGCGGATAGCACATCACAAATTCACTGCAGATCATGCCTTTTGTCTCCCGGATCGGAACTGCTTTCTTTTCTGCATAAAAAGCAGTCTGCGGAGATACCAGAACGGTCGGCCTGATGTACTCGGCTCCCGGCATTTTTTCCGGATCTTTTGCATAAAGCCGCTTGATATCCGCCAGTGCCCCCACCAGCCGCTCGATATCCTGGATACGGTCACCAATGGAAATATACGCCAGGATATTTGCGATATCTCCAAGCTCGATCTGGATGTCATACTCATCACGCAGCAGGTCATAAACCTCAATGCCGGCAAGCCCGATATCTCTTGTATACACGGAAAGTTTTGTCACATCAAAATCATAGACGCTTCCGCCGTTTATCATATCTTTACCGTAAGCATAAAAACCGCCGATTGAATTGATCTCTTCTCTTGCATATTCTGCCATGCGGCTCACTTTATCAAAAGACTCCCGTCCGCGCAGTGCCAGATTTCTCCTGGAAATATCCAGACTGGAGATCAGCAGATAGGAAGCACTTGTTGTCTGTGTCAGATTTATAATCTGACTTACATATTCCCAGTTTACATTTTTTCCGGTAAGAAGCAGAGAACTCTGTGTCAGGCTTCCGCCGGATTTATGCATGGACACCGAAGCCATATCTGCCCCGGCATCCATGGCACAGACCGGAAGATCACTGCCAAAATACAGATGCGTGCCATGTGCTTCATCAACCAGCACCAGCATATTATGTTCATGTGCCACTTTAACGATCGCACGCAGATCCGAACAGATCCCATAGTAGGTCGGATTGTTTACAAGAACTGCGGATGCATCCGGATTCTCACGGATCGCCCTTTCCACCTCAGAAACCTGCATTCCGAGTGATATCCCCAGTTTTGTATCCACTTCCGGATTTACATACACCGGAACCGCACCGCACAATACCAGTGCATTGATCACGCTTTTATGTACATTTCGCGGCAGAATGATCTTGTCACCTGCCTTGCAGCAGGAAAGCACCATTCCCTGCACGGAAGAAGTTGTTCCGCCAACCATAAAAAAGGCATGATCCGCACGAAATGCTTCCGCTGCCAGTTCTTCTGCTTCCTTGATCACAGAAACAGGATGACAGAGGTTATCCAGCGGCTTCATGGAATTGACATCCAGGCTGACACATTTTTCTCCCAGAAGATCCGCAAGTTCCGGATTTCCTCTTCCGCGTTTATGTCCCGGTACATCAAACGGCACAACTCTTCTTCTTTTTAAACGCTCCAGTGCCTCATAAACCGGAGCATGCATCTGTTTGTTTCGATTCATTCTTTTTCTCCAATCATAGCATGATGTGGGTGTCAAAAGTCCCCAACTATGATGCCTACGGATTGTTCTGTGCGTTGCACTCCCTGGCATCATAGCATACGATAAATATATCCGCATAAAAAAAACAGGTGAAATCCTCACCTGTCTTTAAACGTCTTATGATAGCTTTACTTTATGTATTTATCTTACATCCGCAAAAACTATTTCCAGAGTCTGTCGTTGGCACTCTCGCCAGCAAATATTTGCTAATCCTACTCTTTATTGACCATTTCACAAGTGATGTTTTATTCTGGGACGCTGTATTCCCAAACAAAAGACTTATAAAATTTAGCTTTTAACTAAATCAATAATGCGGTCTCTCACCGCAATCGGCAGCTGCCCCGCCTGTCCGTATGGGCTTAACCAATCACTTGGTGGGCAAATATTTGCATGAAAATCATTTCTGCTTCATGTATTAGATTCCAGAGTCAAAAGGTCTTCTGACCCTAATATCATTTCAAGTATAGCATGGCAATTTTTGAATTGCAAGTTAAAAAATCTTTACATCTCATCAAGAAGTTTTCGAAACTCTTCCTGTGGGATCGGACGGTAATAATAATATCCCTGGATATAATCACAGTGGCTCTTCTTCAGAAAATCTGCCTGAACTTCTGTCTCAACGCCTTCTGCAACGATATAAATGCCCATCTCATGTGCCATATCGATCAGGAATCGTAACATACTTTTCGTCTTTGGATTTGTCTCTATCTGGCGGATGAAACTCATGTCAATCTTCATAATATCGAAATTGTACTGCTGAAGCATACCAAACGAAGAATAACCGGTTCCGAAGTCATCCATCATGATCTTGACACCTTCTGTACGGAAGGATTCAAGAATACTGTTGCGGCTCTCACCCATCGCAGCGTAGGATGTCTCAGTAACTTCCAGACGGATCAGTTTTTCTTCCAGATCATTGTTTTTACATTCATCAAGGATATCTTCCATAATCTTCTCATCATAGAAATCCATCCATGATAAATTGACCGAAACCGGAACCACATTCTTGCCTGCATGGTAACGATCCATCAGGAAATCGCTGACCTGATGAATGACATAATCATCCAGTTCGGAGATGTGACCGCTCTCTTCCAGAGCCGGTATAAAGAAGCCCGGCGACAGGAAACCTTTCTCGGAATGATGCCAGCGGATCAGGGCTTCTGCGGAAGCGATCTGTCCGGTCTTTACATCCACAACCGGCTGATAATAAACCTGAAGTTCTCCTTTCGCAATGCCTTCTGCAAGTTCTCCTGCAATCTCTGCTTTGTCTATATAAGCAGTCTGCATGGAAGAATCATATACTTTATATGGCTGAACATACTCATCTTCGATATATTTCTTTGCCAGCTTCGCACGCCCGATCATCATGTTTACGGACATTTCTTTATCTTTTACATAGAAAATACCGCAACGGCTGAACAGACGGATGGCCTTTCCGGAGCTGGAAATCTTCTTCGTACAGAGCTTTAGCAGAAATTTCTCATCCAGATTTTCCCGTTTTACAAGGCACACAAAATGGTCAGCCTCTGCTCTGGCGATCACAACCGGATCAAGCTGTGAATTTTTCAGATCTTCATACAGCTCACGCAGAATAAAATCACCAAGATCAATTCCAAAAAGTTCGTTCACTGCCTTAAAGTTCTTAATATTGAAAAACAGGATCGCATAATTCTCATCCTCATTTGCATTCTGCAGGATATGTTCTGCCTTCTGTACAAATCCCTGTCGGTTATATCCGCCTGTCAGTGCATCCTGTCCTGACAGCTCCGTAATATCTTCAACTGCTACAGCCACGATGTCAAAGTAATGATCAAAATAAAGATATGTGTAATTATTCAGGGCTTTTTCACCGTTTCTGTTCAGCTGATATACACTGAAAGAATAGCGACCTTTCCGATCCAGCTCTCTTTTTATATTATCAAGATTCGTGTAATTTTCAAACTGTGCCTTTTCTTCTTCCGGAACAACGCACTTCATGACTTTTTTTTGATACTGATCGTAATCCATTTCTTGCTCCAGTGACTGTGAAAAATCAAAAACTGTTTCCGCAATGGCTACAATCTTCCGGCGTCTTAAATCGATCACTGCAATCTGTTCATAATTTTTTTGATACAAAATCTGCGGCATCTTTTCTGCCAGATATTTTCCT
>ENA-USUK01002013-USUK01002013.1-human-gut-metagenome-genome-assembly--contig:-NODE-2013-length-14319-cov-37.678556_pt1 | contig 14319 bp, 11 predicted proteins | sample MGYA00250062_ERZ773400 | MGnify/ENA primary metagenome ERZ773400 (study PRJEB29103, sample SAMN06111961) | human gut metagenome | biome: human gut; feature: ankylosing spondylitis patient; material... | reverse complement strand
TCCTCTCTGAAAAATAAATGTTTTTATTGCTTATTATCCGCACCCAAAAAGTTGCATTTATAAGTTGAACTCAAGCAAGAAAACAAATACAGTGTGAACATTCCCATGCGATACTATTACAAAGGTAAATTCCGTAAGGGTTGGGTAAGTATAAGCAACCCATTCCGCGGGACATGGGTGGTAGGTACACCAGGTAGCGGTAAGACATTTTCAATCATCGAACCATTTATCAGACAGCACTCTGCCAAGGGGTTTGCTATGGTCGTGTACGATTATAAATTCCCTACCTTGGCGACAAAACTGTATTATCACTACAAGAAGAACCAGAAACTGGGCAAACTGCCACAAGGCTGTAAGTTCAATATCATCAACTTTGTGGATGTAGAATACAGCCGTCGTGTGAACCCTATACAAGCAAAATATATCAACAACCTGGCCGCAGCAAGTGAAACAGCTGAGACATTGCTTGAATCATTGCAGAAAGGAAAAAAAGAAGGTGGCGGCGGAAGCGACCAGTTCTTCCAGACTTCTGCTGTAAACTTCCTGGCTGCCTGCATTTACTTTTTTGTCAATTATGAGAGAGAACCCTATGACAAGGACGGTAAAATGCTGTATGCCGAGAAACGTCAGGATCCGGAAACTAAATTCTGGAAACCTACGGGCGTGGTACGTGACAAGAAAGACGGGAATATTGTAGAACCAGCATACTGGTTGGGAAAATACTCGGACATGCCGCATATATTGTCGTTCCTGAACGAGAGCTACCAGACCATCTTTGAAGTACTGGAAACAGACAATGAGGTGGCCCCACTACTCGGACCATTCCAAACAGCTTTCAAAAACAAGGCCATGGAGCAGCTGGAAGGTATGATCGGTACATTAAGAGTATATACATCCCGTCTGGCAACCAAAGAATCTTATTGGATCTTCCACAAGGACGGAGACGACTTCGACCTGAAGGTGAGTGACCCAAAGAACCCAAGCTACCTGCTCATCGCCAACGACCCTGAAATGGAAAGCATCATCGGTGCGCTGAATGCCCTTATTCTGAACCGCCTTGTGACCCGAGTGAATACCGGACAGGGCAAGAATATCCCGGTGAGCATCATTGTGGATGAGCTACCGACGCTATATTTTCATAAAATAGACCGACTGATAGGAACGGCACGAAGCAACAAGGTAAGCGTGACGCTGGGATTCCAGGAACTGCCGCAGCTTGAAGCCGACTACGGCAAGGTAGGTATGCAGAAAATCATCACCACTGTGGGTAATGTGGTAAGCGGTTCTGCCCGCTCGAAAGAGACACTGGAATGGCTGTCGAATGACATCTTCGGAAAAGTGGTTCAGCTGAAAAAAGGCGTAACCATAGACCGTGATAAAACAAGTATCAACCTGAACGAGAACATGGACAGCCTGGTACCTGCATCAAAGATATCCGACATGCCTACCGGATGGATCTGCGGACAGACAGCCCGTGACTTCGTGAAAACGAAGGTCGGAAACGGCGGAACAATGAATATTCAGGAATCAGAAGAGTTCAAAACCACAAAATTCTTTTGTAAAACGGACTTCGATATGGCAGAAATAAAGAAAGAAGAAGAAGCATACGTGCCATTGCCAAAATTCTATACATTCAATTCAAGGGATGAAAGGGAACGTATTCTGTACAAAAACTTTGTGCAGGTAGGACTGGATGTGAAGGAAATGATTAAGGATGTATTGAACAAACGTGGAGCCAAATGAAGCATAGAAAAATATTTGTCTTCATGCTGATGATAGAAGCTATGACGACAGTATATGGACAGGAAAGGTACAGAGCAAAACCCGCATCCCCTCAACTGTCCATATACAGTCTTCCACCGCTGGAACGGGCAATCAGTTTTATAAAATTCTATGAGGGCTGGCATGGAGAGAAAAAGCACTAGCCCTATGTTGGATGGGGACATAAGGTTCTTCCTGGAGAGAGATTTACTAACGACATCACAAAAGTTCAGGGAGATTCTATTTTAAGAGCGGACATGATGAAGCTTTGCCGTTTATTCAGAAAATTTGGACGTGATTCAATACTTTTAGCCTGTCTGGCGTACCAGGTGGGAGCCTACAGACTTTTAGGTACAAAAAAATGTCCAAAAGCAGACTCATTCGAAAACTGAAAAATGGTGATAGGAATATATATGAGGAATATGTCTCCTATTGCTACTATAACAGAAAATTTGTTGCACCAATTAAAAGATGTAGACGGATTGAAATATTATTGTTGTATTTATCTTAATATTGCGATAAATGGATTTGGATATTAGAAATTTCAGTCTATTAATCCAAAGAAGTAACACAACTGTTTCTTATTAATTTTAAACTTCGCATTAGAAGCATTTTATTTACCCAGTCTCATTTTGAAAGATTGTATTCTATGACTTATAGCATAATATTATCCTATTGTATCTCAACTTAAACTCATTTTTAATTACTTGAAACCTTTACATATTTAATCTTTAGGTTGTATTATTATATTTTAATATATTGATCCAGACAAATAAACCTATTAATACTTGTAATAAAGAATAAAATTCTTTATATTTATAGCGTTATACATAAAATAAACTTGTATGAATGTTATAATAGAAAATATTAAGTCTAATAAGATGCTTAATTGCAGAAATGAAAACATTTCGGTTATATCTTTTTATGGCTATTTAATAATGAAAAAAGTCATTATTATATTATCATTTTGTTTTATTTTTTGTAATGTTTTAAGTGCACAAAATATAATGAAAATAGAACAACATTCATTCAAATCATCAACATATCATGAGAAACGTTCTTTCAGAATTGCTTTACCAATGTCTGCTTATCCTAATGTAAAGTACAACATATTATTTGTTTTGGATGCGGACTATACCTTTGATTTAATAGCTTCGAATGCAATTTATTTACAGACCTTTGACTATATACCTCCAACAGCGGTTGTAGCGGTTGACTATTCAACTCCCGGGAATCGGAACGATGTCGGATATGACCTGTCCAATAACAGCCTTGATTCAAGCGGAGAACTATTTTACAACTACATTAATACAGATTTGGCAAGAGAAATAAGTAAAATCCTTCCCACATCTGGTTTCAATACCTTAGTGGGCCATTCATACACGGCAAGTTATCTCAACTATTATATTGACGCAGGGAATGATTATATAAAGTCATATATTCTATTTTCACCTGAAGAAATGAGACAGCTCCCCCGTTTTGAGGCTAACTATAAGACAAACGTCCCAAGTATCCGTATAATCACAGCAGAGAATGATACTGATGGAAGAAAATCTTTTGGACAGAATTTGTACAAGACCTTTCATGAAAAACATTATGATGTAAAGCTAAAAACCATCAAGGCAGATCACATGTCTATAATTCCTGCTGGTATAATGGAAGCTCTAACAGGGCTGTATAACAAATATTACAATATAGACAGCATATATAATATCATAGAACAAACGGATACCTCACTTTGGGAGATTTTTTCAAGCATAAATGAAAGTAATAAGAATTTTTATAACCAGGCGCTTCCCATTTCTGCTTCCTACATCTCAGCCTTCTTATGGACAGCCATCCAAAGGGATGAAAAAGAATCTATCGATAAATTACGCGTCTATTATAAGAATGCCCTGATGAATGAAGAGTCTGATCCTAATGCCTTAGGTGTAATGGGAGATTTAATGAAGAAACTTGGTTTGTGGGAAGAAGCGGATTATTACTTGGGACGATGTTTGACCAGATACAAGGAGTTGAAACAAGAGCATGAAACGCTATATTGGAGAAGAGTGTACGCATTGGATGTTTTACCTCAGCTCGGACAATACAAAAAGGCATGGAAACTTCTAGAAGAAGGAAAAAAAATATATCTCGATGACAAGGCCATATTTTCCTATTATCAAGGTGTATTATCAATTACAAACAATTATATGATAAAAAAAGGTATAGAACAATTGAAAATAGCTACTAAAAATCCTGATGTATTGAAGAATAATTTTGTAAATAAAGACGAAGTAAAAAATCTTATAAATAAAGGGATAAGAATGGAAGAACTCGAAAATCCATAAAAGAGTAGAGATAATTATAAAATTTAACAAGGATGAAAAAGTTTAATTTTGAAAAAATGACTCATGAAGAAATGAGTCCTATTCATGGTGGTTCTGTTCAAACTGCATCTGCTTCCACAACAAGACGTAATCAAACTACATCATCTGGGGCAGATAATGATTCAAAGTCTGGAGATCAAGATCAAGATTGTGTCCAGCTTTTTAGTAATGATTTACTTTTATTTGAAAAAGAATACACAATGAATCCCAATGAGATAGAAATTACTGATAAATAAAATATTCAGTAATTAAAATTTGGATTTTAATTCTACATGTCAATCAAGGAGTCTGGTTTTACCAGGCTCCTTAAAAAACAAATTAATTATGGTTGTTATTTTTAGCAAATCCACAGATGCATCTACAACAGACGTTATAAGATGGATAAAATATTATGGAGAGGAAGCTATAAGAATAAACTATGATGACCCTCAAATAAAATTCTGCAAGGAAGATATTATAAAAAATCAAATTATTTTCACAATAAACAACAGGATAATAAATCTTCTTGATGCAAAAAGTGTCTGGTTTAGGAGAAACGGACTAAGTTATAATATGTTTGATGTAGATTTAATAAAACTATTCAATAATAATGTATTCAGTGAGAAGAAAATGAATGGTTTTGTATACTATCATATTAAAGAAGAAATAAACACTCTAATTGAGCACATATATTTCTCATTGGAACATAAATGTAAAGCCTTGGGGAGTTATTTCAATTCAAATTTAAATAAATTGAATGTCTTACAAATAGCTCAAAAGAATGGATTAAAAATACCATGTACGTATATAACAAATAACATCAAAGACATAATAGCCTGGACACATCATGGCTCATATATAACAAAAGCGTTAAGTGATGGAATATATTTTGCAACCACAAAAAACGCTTATTACACTTATACAGAAAAAATAGATAATAATTACATATCTAATATTAACAGGAAACTTTGTTGTTCGTTATTGCAGGAACAGATAAAAAAGAAATATGAGGTACGTTCTTTTTATCTTAATGGCGATTTTTATAGTATGGCTATTTTTTCTCAAAGCAACTCGAAAACATGTATAGATTTCAGAAAATACGATACAAAACTACCCAATAGATATATACCTTATAAATTACCTGATGAAATAGAATGTGCTTTAAGAAAAATAATGGACTGTTTAAAGCTTAATACAGGGTCTATTGATTTGATGGTAGATGAAAATAACAAATTTTATTTTTTGGAAATTAATCCTGTTGGGCAATTTGGAATGGTTTCAGAACCATGTAATTATTTACTAGAAAAAAGAATAGCTGAATTTTTAGTCTTTTAAGTAGTATGAAAAGTGAATATGATCTTAGGTTAATAAATAGGGATAATTCGAAGGAATTAGAAGGAATGCCGCTATTTTATGATTTCATCTATTTTAATCAAATGATGGAAACTGAAATTGAAAATGAATGTTGCTTTATTTCAAAAGAAGATAAAGGTTATATTTCATTTGAAAGACCTCCTTATCCAATCTCATTAATTATAGATTATAATAAAATAGAATTATGAATAATAGTTATTTGATTATATATTCTTGTTGCATTCTCGTTAAAGGTGCAAAAAAATCAATAATAATTGATCTTCAGAGAAATAGTATATATAGGTTTGATAGTAGCTGGGTTAAATATTTGAGAATGCTAAAGAATACGTGTTATTCACAAATTCTAAATAGCGCAAATGACCTAGAAGAAAAAGAAAATATAGAATGCCTTAAATCATTTTTACTGGAAAATGAATTGGGTTTTTTTACAGATACCCCTGAATCCTTTCCAGATATCCAATTCAATATAAGCGAAAATAATCAGAATATTGAGAATGCGATAATAGATATTAATAATGATTTTACTTATGTAGCCGCTACATTATTCAAACTTAATGCAGTAAAATGTAAGTATTTACAAATTCGTATTTTTACGAAATGTAACTTTGATAACATAATGAAACTTCTGAAAGAAATTGAGAAATATGAATTTTTATATACTGAATTAATTATTCAATATGCAGAAGATTTATCAATTAAGAATTTCAATATCTTTTTTCAAACATCCCGATCTCTCCAAATAATATATGTATACAATTCACCAACATGTAGAAAAATTGAAATCGGCTCTCAAGAAACAAAACTCAAGACTGTATATTTTACCACACAAGAAATATTAAACGTGTGTGATTGTGGAAATATTTCACAAAAAGCTTTTACTATTCCAAATTTATCTTTATTAAGCCAACGAGTTAAATACAACAGTTGTTTATACAAAAAAATCGCGATAGATAGTAATGGAGTTATAAAAAAGTGTCCATCATTAGATAAATGTTTTGGGAAAATTACAGATTGTGACTTGACAGATATTTTAAAAAATAACCTATTTAAAAAATTAGAAACAATAAGTAAAGATAAAATTGAAATTTGTAAAGATTGTGAATACAGATATTTGTGTACTGATTGTCGAGCATATACTGTTAGTGATATTTATTCAAAACCATTAAAGTGTAAATATAATCCTTATTTAGCAATATGGGAAGAATAAATTATAATTGTTTTGGTCTGCAAATAAACATATATGAAAATTAAAAGATATCTTATTTATAAGACATTACTGGAATGATGTATATAAAAATTGTTTCGATGAACTGCTAATAGAATTCATATATACGAAATGAACCTTAATTTAATATTTTACATAAATGAAACAGAATTTAGCAGTCTATTTCTCCTTATATCAGATTCTCTCTCAAAAAAATGAATAATCGATAGAATACGAAAACGTTTGATATTAGTTAATTCATTCAGTTTTTCGACACAGAAAACCAGCATATCCTGTAGTACCACCACATACCTTTATCTGTTATGACTTCTATTATGTAGAAGAGTTGGTTTGACCTTTTACCTTCTGATTATCACTTAGGACAGTCTTCCTCATACCAATACAAAAAGACAGTCTTTTTGTTTATGACCAAGTCTTTATCCAGTATCATTTTAAGAGAATACTGTCTATTCAAATTATCATGTAAAAAACTAATTAGATAGCTCTCACACTATTGAAAAATCGTAAGCATTTGAATAAATACGTGTTTTATAGGAGTCTAACGAACAAATTCATTTTGGAATAGATATAGGACTTTTGTTTTAAACATATATTCATATTTCGCAGAAAGATATTGTGTCTGTGCTTCAACAAGGGACGAAATTACTTCATTATACTCTGTAACGCCAACAGCCCCAATCTCGAACTTTAATGTTATTTGTCGTTTAGCTTCCAGAGCAGAAGAAAGATATTTTTTAGATCCTTGAAATTTCTTCCACGCTGTTTCTGCATCCATCATAGCCTGAGTTATTTCCTTTTCAGCCTGTTTTTTAGCCGTGTAGAAAGCATACTCGTTGCGTTTAAGTTCTAACTTTGCTTTTCTTACAGAGTTAATACTTGAATTAGAAAACAGGGGAATACTTAAACCTAATGAAATATATTGGCTGGCATTATCCTTGTATTGTTCCCAAAACGGATACGAATTATATATATATGAGCCATCTTCATTTTGCAAAACCTTTTGTCTCGCATTAGAAAAACTTGATCCATATCCCAAACTAAGTGACAAGGTCGGGTAATATTGGGCTTTTGAGATTTGTATACTCTTTCTTGACAACTCAATATTCTTTTTTGCCAAAGCAATTTCCGGCAGATAATCAATTCCTCCTAAAATATCCGTATGACTATAAAGAGGAAATTCTATACTATCCGTATTTACTACACTTGGAATAAAAGATGTATAATCCTTAATCTCCAAAAGCTGACATAGGTTCATTCTAGACAAATCATAACTATGCTCCGCAGATAAAAGTGTATTTTCAGCATCCGCAAGTTTTGATTGAATTTGCAATAAATCAGCTTCAGTAACTTTACCATGATCAACCTTTACAGAAATTAAATTTTCCTGTTCTTTTAATGACTCTACAATACTTGTACAATTCTTAATATTCTCTTGTGCACAAAGAGTTTCCAAGAAATAAGCTGTGATGTTCAGATATAAATCATTTTCAGCCTTTTTGTATTTCAATGCTGCAGCTTCCTTATTTAATTTAGAGTATTGCAGTTGTCGTAAGCTTTTTAAACCATCGAAAAGCAATATACTTGCAGAGACGGATGAACTGGAGCTTTCCATCATCTGATTAGTTACAAATTCATAAGTAGTTTCATCAAGAACACGACCTATTGAAAGATTATATGAAGTACTGGCTGAAACATTTGGAGCAAAAGCCCATTTGCTGTCAGATAAAGATATTTTGCTTTCTTCCACAGAAAGCCTTTCTGATTTTAAGTCTATATTATTTTCCAGGGCATAACGAATACATTCTTCCAGAGTCCAAGATTTTTGCAAAGGAGTATTCTCTTGGGAATATAACATGTTTCCAGGAAGCAATATAAGTATCAAAAAGGTCAAAAGCCAATAATTAGGTTTCATTTATATACCACTTTTTAATAATGTAACAATTGGATCTATTAAACGCATCATTAGACTACGTTCTTCCGTTATTATTTCTGCTGTCCCATTCATTTTTTGAATGAGTCTGAGTTTTTTTCCATAAGAAGTCTTCATCCCATTAGGAAAAACAATTTCAGCTGTGTATTGAGGGGAAGACTGCTGGTCAACAGCTTCTTCCGGAACAGAAGACAGGTATCCGACAATTCCCGTTAATAATCCATACTCCATATATGGATAGCCGTTTAATCTTACGTTCACCTTCTGTCCACTTTTTACCTTTCCAAAATTCTCTTGTGGGATCTTAACAATCCCAATAACCTTACAGTCTTTATTGGGTATCACTGCCAAAAATGTTTCCCCAGCATTGATGAACTGCCCCTCATCCCATTTTCTGACAAAAGATACTATACCATCAATAGGGGATACCAGTAAATTTGAAATTTTCCAGTTTTTAATTAAAGCAAGCAGTTTCTCTTTACTGCTATTTATATCCTGTTCCATGGCCAGAATCTCATCATCCTGTTGGATGGACAATTCTATTATCTGTTGTCTATTCTGTAAAATAGATAACTCTGTCGATGTCATCTGGGCTTCAAAGGAAACAACATTATTACGTGTCTGAAGCAATTTCCGGGCAGATTCTTCGTATTCGGTTTCTGACATCGCTCTATGAATGAACAATGAAGAATCACGCCTGTAGCCTTTTTCTTCGAACTTCAAATCTTCCTTCAAAATATCAGCCTGATTTTTCATCTGAGTGTAATATTCAGTCTGCTTGCCTATTTGTTGCTCCAAAAGTCCTTTCTTCTGCGCTATGACAGCTCGCTCTATATAATCGCGATACTTTAAACAAGCAGAAGAAAATGAAGTCCATTCACTCTGCAAATCGCCAAGATCATATAGCTTATAAATCCAATCATCAAATACGGCTAGATTCAATACAGAATCGGTAATCTGCATGATATTCTGTTCAACATAAAGAATATCATTAAAATTAGCATTAGAATGAATAACACCAAGAATTACGTTACTGTTTATTGAATCACCATTGTCCACCAATATTTGTTCGAGATTACCAGAACTTTTTGATACAACATCGATAGGCGAGTATATTGTTGTCATTGTAACCGTGCCGTTAACTCTCTCCGGATACTTTATAAAGCAACATCCAATTATTATTGATAAAAAAATCAGGAATATCAATGTTATGCCCCATCGTATAATCCATGATGGAATCTTCCCTAAAATTTCCTGAGCTTCTTCACTGTGAAAATTAGTTTCTTGTGGCATATTTTACTTTCTATTTTTAGTTTCCTAGTTCCAACTGGTTCTTGACCAAATTATAATAATATCCCTGCAACTGGGTAAGTTCCTTATGCGTTCCTTGCTCTACAACTTTTCCTTTATTCAGTACAATTATATTGTCAGCATTCTTCACTGTACTTAATCTATGAGCAACAATAACCACGGTTTTGTTTTCAAAAAATTCATTCAAGTTTTCCATTATGACTTTTTCATTATTTGCATCAAGGGAATTAGTTGCTTCATCAAAGAATAAATAACGCGCGTTCCTATAAGCGGCTCGTGCAATAAGTAACCTCTGCCGTTGTCCCGTACTTACACCATTACCTTCAGCACCAATTTTAGTATTATATTTAAGAGGAAGTCCATTAATGAAATCATCAATATTGGCTATTTTTACAGCTCTTTTCACCCTGGACATATCAGGAACTTCATCTGAAACCCCAATATTATTTGATATCGTATCAGAAAAAACGAACCCTTCCTGCATTACAGTTCCGCATTCTTTTCTCCAGACAGTAGGACTATAGTCCGAAATTTTATATCCTCCCAACAATATCTCTCCGGAAACCGGTTCATAAAAACCAAGCATCATCTTCAGCATAGTTGTTTTACCACTTCCTGATGCTCCAACAATAGCTGTTACTTTATTATGTGGGATTCTTATATTTATATGATTCAGGACTTTCTCCGAATGAGGGCCATTGTACTGGAAAACGACATCCTTAAATTCGATATCGGCATCAGATGGAACCTCACAAATATAATCCCTATCATTTTCCTCTTCATTTTTTTTATTATGGATTTCACTAAGCCTTTCCAATGATATTTTTGCATCCTGGGCTTCTTGCACAAAAGTTATGAATTGTGAAATAGGGGCATTTAACTGACCTATGATATATTGCATTGCCGTCATCATACCTAAAGTCATATCCCCATTTATTACAGCTTTTGCAGCCAAAAAAGAAATGAATACATTTTTAGTCTGATCAATAAATGTACCACCAACCTGCTGCGTCTGCCCTAAGACCAATCCCTTTACACTTACATTAAATAGCCTTGCCTGTATTCTTTCCCATTCCCATCTTTTCTGTTTTTCACAGCCGTTCAATTTAATGTCCTGCATACCTGTTATTAGCTGGACAATGCTGCTTTGATTAGCTGAAGCTTCCTGAAAACGCATATAATCCAACTTTCTTCTTTTCTTCATAAAAAGCAGAACCCATACCACATAAAGAATACTACCTAACATGAAAATTCCCAGAATTTCCATATTATAGCCTCCCATAACAAATGCATATACAACAAATGTAACTGTAGCCATCATGATACTGAGCAAGGATCCTGTAAGAAAGGACTGGATACGGCTGTGATCTCCAATACGTTGCATAATGTCTCCTACCATTTTAGAATCAAAAAATGCAATCGGTAATTTCATTAATTTGGCTAGGAAATCTGATATCAGGGATATGCTGACTCTTGTTGTCATGTGAAGCATTAGCCAACTACGAATTAGCTCATTTGCCATTTGTCCTAGAACTAAAACCACCTGTGCTATCAAGACGACTACAACAAAGTTCAAATCACTCGTTCCAATGCCGACATCTATGACCGATTGCGTAAGGAATGGCAATATCAAACTTATTATGCTTCCGGTAAGCATTGCCAGAAAAAGCTGTACAATAAAGCGCTTATATGGGGATAAGTATTTCAATAGATTCTTGAAATTCAATTTAGAATCTTCATCTTTTTGCTCTGCAAATTTCGGAGTCGGTTCCAACAACAATGCTATACCAATTGTTTTTTTACCTGACGTTTCTGAAATAATCTGTGCCCAATATTTAAGGAACTGTTCTTTTTTATATTTTAACAGTCCAGAAGCTGGATCAGAAATATATACATAAGTTTCATTCTTCTTTTTCTCGATTTTGTAAACTACAACAAAGTGGCATTGATTCCAATGTACTATACATGGAAGGGAAACCTCGTTACATAACTGTTCGAAACTTATTTTCACTCCCATTGTGCGGAAACCTATCTTTTCAGCAGCATCACTTATACCAAGTAGCGAAACTCCTTCACGACTTATATGGCAATAATCTCTTAATGTCTGCAATGAAAAACTTTTGCCGTAATATTTAGCTATAATCCTTAAACAGGTTGGACCACAATCCATGGTGTCCAACTGGATATATGTAGGAAACTTCTTCAACATTTTAGAAATAAGAGTTAGAAAGATTAATGTCATTATCAAACAAATATACACAATAAATCATAAGTTTCCACACTATAGCTTAAAAAATCATTTTTCAATTAGAATTCTCGGATAATTAATGCATTGCTCTGTTAGGTTTACATCTATTATTTTTATAAAAATCGATTTTATCTTAACAAACATATTGTATATACTATATCAGAGTAAAGTTTGCAATTTAGTACAGATACAATCCCTTTATGGACTAAAATAAAAAAAATCGAAATGAAATGTATTACAATTTAACAATAGATGCTACAAGATTTCACAACCTGATATTTGTTCTCTCAATTCTGATTCAGATGAATTTTTATTTTTTATGTACTCAGCAGTAGATATATTAGATGCAATAGACGACCTATAAGTACTATTACTTCCACGGGGGTGAGAAAGATGAAAAAGAGGTTTTGCATATCTATATACAGAATATCCCAACCCTGTCAAACGTACATATCTATCCCAGTCATCATTTCCCCAACCATATATATTCTCGTTTTCCATTCCTGCATCTATATAACTAGTACGGTTTACAAACAAAGCCCCTCCAACCAAATTCCGGTCATACAAAAAGGACATTTTTTCTTTATGCCTTAATAATAACCTTACATCTCTACGTTTGAAAAATAAGGTCTTAATTATTGCTGGAACATCATAGCATATACCATTATATGGAAATGCGATCGCGCATTCATTGCTTCTTAATTTTTCCATACATGCTTCAACTGCATGCTTATCTATTACAATATCAGCATCCCAAATCGCTATATAGGGGGTTTTTACCTGAGACACCATCTGATTTATATGTTGGGTTCTAAAAAAAACAGGATCTTTATCTTCAACAAATTCATATTGAATACTTTTATGTAACAACCTTTGTAAGATATTACTATTGTTATTAGCAGCTTCCCTTACATATATGTTTGTATCAAATTTATCAACAATCATATTTGTTATTGTCAACAGATTTTCAAGTCGATAAATAGTATCTATTCTAACTGGAATAATAAAAGTTACATCTGATAAATTAGATTTCATTTTTGTTGATTTTAAAATTTCTTTAAGGTTAAATATGTGCCACAATAACCATTATATAATCCATTATTAGCAATTAAATCATTTCTTGATTGTGAATTTATTACTTTATCAAGAAGTAGTCTTCTGCACTGAAATAAATTTTCGTTTGTAAAATAACGCCTGAGGCGAAGTAAAAAAATATAGATACTAGGATAGCCTTCATTAAAAAAAATGTTATAGCTGTGCAATTCATGATTGAAGATTTCATTTATATCAATTTGACCATAAAGAAGTTTTTTATATTTCTCCCAATCTTTATTATCATAAAATTCTTTATTAAGTGTATCTATAGCCCACAATAAATACAACCGATGAGAATTAAGTCTAGGTAAAAAGCTAAATATAAAATAAGTCATTTCACCAATAATTTTCATCACTCTATTATTATAAAAATTAAGTCTCAATATTTTACTAAACAAAAAGAGTAATTGTGGTAACAAAAATTCAAGTGAATAAAATAAAGGTTCTTCTAGATGATTTTTTTTCAGATTATCATAAAGTTCATTAATCGAATATATCAACAGTTCTTTAAACAAGTATTCATTCTCGCTGTTATTTTTAAGTCTTTCTAATCGGTCAATAATATAAAAAATCATATGTACCACACTGTGAAGATCAGTATTTCTATACAAGGTCGTACTTGAAAGTTCTTTAAAAAGTTTATCATCTATATCAGAAAGAATCTTATTTATATCGCCAACAATAAACTTTTCCCTAAAAAGATAACTTATTCCCAGCCCAATCCCGGCTATTCCATTTCTTAAATCCATGGAATTCACCGATTGCGCCTTTATACATATTTCATTAACTAGTCTTACTGCTATATATTCAAGATTTTCATCTCCAATTAATCGACTCATCTCATAAAAATAAATTGCCCAACCAGTTTTACCTTCAAACAATCCTAGTTGTACATCTTGCTGAGAAGAGATTATTGACAATTGATGATTAAAATCTGTTATGTAATTATCTATCTTGAGTTCAACTTATAAATGCAACTTTTTGGGTGCGGATAATAAGCAATAAAAACATTTATTTTTCAGAGAGG
>ENA-USUK01002012-USUK01002012.1-human-gut-metagenome-genome-assembly--contig:-NODE-2012-length-14332-cov-25.904735_pt1 | contig 14332 bp, 9 predicted proteins | sample MGYA00250062_ERZ773400 | MGnify/ENA primary metagenome ERZ773400 (study PRJEB29103, sample SAMN06111961) | human gut metagenome | biome: human gut; feature: ankylosing spondylitis patient; material... | reverse complement strand
CCTTGTTGGAATTATACAAAATTTTATGGATTCTGTCGAATCGCTTTATTTATTACTTTGCGGATAGTATAATTAAAGGCAAAAAAAAAGCACCCTTGTGGATTGCCGCCCATAGGTACTTTTTTTCATCCCGGCATCATAGCCTTTGCATGGTTTTATTGTATCATAAAAAATCATATAGTCAAGGGCTTTCTTAACTGATGCCAAAAAAAATAACGTCAGAAAGTAACGTTGTAGTATAACGTTGCTTCTTTGACGAAGAAACTCAGCATCAGGAAAGGAGAGCCCTGTTTTTATGTCTTGTTCTGGTCTTTCACCGCCCAAACCAGCGGATAATAAGTTTTCCAAATTTAACAGCAAAAAGGAGAAGAGTAGATGAATCCTCGTTTTATTGTGTATTCCCATAACCTTGTTATTGGGAATGACCAGCTTATCACGCGTAAATTTATCGTCCTGAAGGATAATGCAGGGCTGCACTTTACGGATTTCCACAGGTATGTGCTTCCGGTAAGGGTCCGGAACATATCAGACGATGGAAACAACCGGTTTGATTTTGTGACCAAATTTCTGAATTATATTTACTTCTATAAGAACATCCCATGTCTTACGGAAGTACGAGCAGCGGATGTGGAGGAATACTTAAACCGATATGGAAGAGGTGAGCTTCCGGACAAGAGAGACGGAAGGACAAAAAATACCGTGAATACGTGTATATCTTCCATTATGGATTTCATGGAGCGGTTTATAGAGGAAAATAAAGGCAGATGCCGTATAAAGAAAGAGGATCTGTATAAGTATGTGCCGGTCAGGGACAAAACCGGAAGGACGCATAATAAAAAGATGCCTGCATTTGACATTTTGTATGTGAATAAGCCAAAGGAAATCCTGCGGGATATCCCGAATGAAGCGTTCCATATGCTGTTTGATCATATCAGCACACACCATACGGAGCTGTTAGGGTTGGTGTCATTATCCGCGTTTGCCGGGCTTCGTCCGTCGGAAGCGTGTAACGTGCGGCGGGTGGACAGTCCGCTTGGACCGGGAATCGTGTTCCATAAATATGAGAACACTGTCGAAAAGGTCGTGATCGACCTGCGGCGTGAGGTATGCCTGCGCAGTGACTTAAAGCCCACAGGAAAGATCAAAAAGGAACGTCGGGCGGTTGTTCCGTATATCTTTACGGATGCCTTTGTAAGCAGCTATAACCGCTACATGAGATACATGGACGGAAAAAAGTACGAGGCAGAATATGGGGCTTTTTCAGTAAACAAGCAGGGACGGGCGATCACATATGACAGCTATTACCAGAAGTTTACGAAGATCATCCGCGATGAGATGATCCCGCTTTATCGTGACAGCGATAACCCGGAAACAGCCCTGTACGGGCAGATGCTTATGGAACACAGCATTTCCCCACATATCTTCCGGCACTGGTACACGGTACAGCTTGTTCTGTCCGGTGTGAGCGAAGTGGGAGAGCTTATGAGTGCGAGAGGGGATACATCACCTGAAAGCTGTCTTACCTATCTGCAGAACAAGGGTGAACTGATGAAGAAGTACCAGAAGGTAAACAACCGGATGTTTGATTATCTGATGTGGTATGGAGAAAAGAAAAAGGAAGAGGGGAAAGACGTATGATGGAACTGCAGGAGTATATCGACGGGATTGTAAAGGAACGCCGGGTTGATTATTCTCAGGTGATCCAGTTTCTCGAAGATAACGCATGGTTTGGATCGCGTCCGGAACTAAAAGATGGACGTGTTGAGCTTAGTTATGCACAGCAGGAGTTGTACCGTGCGCCGCTGGTCCGGTATGCCAGCAATCGTGGAGAAAAGGAATTTGTTACAAAGCAGCTTGAACAGGCTTTCCCGGCTACTTCGAGACAGCTTTCAAGCTTTTTCCGTATTACCAGAGTGTCAAAAGGAACAAGGTTTTATATCGAGGATTTCCTTTTGTACCGTCTGAAAAAGGAAATTGCATTTATGAATGATGCGGAAATGTCACAACTTGTTTCCTATGCGGTGGATGAGATGATAAAGGCACATGGAGATGTATTCACATTTTTCCTGTCATGGCTTAAAAGCACGTATAAAACTGTGTACAAAAACGAATATGTTATGAAAAACCGCTATGAAACGAATTATAAGAATCAGGCATACGATATCGACGAATATACAGAGCTTATGTATTACCTTTATAACGAAGAGTATATCCGGGAAAACGACATGTATAAAAAGGCGGCAGAATCAAAGAATTATGCGGATACATGGCTTTTTCTTGCGATTCATTTTATCTGTCCGCTGCGTTTTACCGATCTGGTACGGATTCCCCATCCGGAGCTTACGGATACGCCTGAGACGGTGCTTATGCAGATCAAAAAAGGCGATTTTTCGGATGCCGATGCGAGAAAAACACTTTATTCTGTCACCTTCCGGCTTTGTATGCTGCAGCTTAAACCGAATAAAACGTCAAGCCACAGTAATATATCCGCGATCAAATTCCATGTCCCTTCATCTGCGGAAGTACATATAGGAACGCTGCTCGCACTGTGCGAAGCCCACAGGCAGATAATAGGTATTCCGGATAGACAGCCACTGATCCGGAAAATAGCCGATTATGACCGGATCTCAAGATATATGGGTGATGAAATAGGGTATCTGTTTTTGGATTCTAATTTCAGGTCACGTTCTGCAAATAAATCCTATCTGCAGGCAGTATATATGCTCACGGATGATGTCCTTGGCGATGAGAGTCTGCTTTCCGAAAGCTACGTCCTTACGGCTCTGGCGCGATCACATAAAGGCTCCTATGCGGATTTTGCACAGACGACGGCGGTGTACTTAAAGGATGCCAAATTTAACGGACTTACGCCGGAATATGTTGCGAAGGAGCTGTTTGAACGAGGCGTATTATCCTTTATTCCGTCCATGCTCCTGAAAATGGTCACAGATGGCGAATATAACAAGCTTTCCCCATCCAAGCAGACAGAACTGATCTATACACTTGATATGTCTCCGGGTGAAGTGGAACATACGGTTTCTGTTCTTTACGAAGGGCAGAAACGGGCAGAATATGTTGTGCAGGAGCTGTTTACCCATACAACAGCAAATGAGAGTGGTATCCTCGAAATCCTGCACAGGATTGGAAACGGCTCTGCCTTTGCGAAACAGCCGGAATGCCTGTGCCTTCTTTCGGCGGTTAAAAAGTTCTGTCCGTTTGATGACCGAAAGCAGTGTGTCGGATGTTTGTATGAGATCGGCACAAAATCAACACTGTTTCTTCTTCTGGATGAATATAAGCGCATGGTCAGTCTTTATAAAAAGATTGAAGAAGAACCAGAGAAAAGCAAATACAGAAATATGATAAGACAGGTGGTTATCCCGCAGTTAGATGAAATACTGTTCTGCCTGAAAGAGCAGTATGGACAAACAGTTTTTGCGGAATATGAAACAATGATAAAGGAGTATATGAATGAGTAAAACAGCAGAAAATTACTACGATGTTATCATGTCCGTGGAATCACTTTCGGATGCTGGCGTAAGCCGGGCGAAGGAAATTTTTGATTCCTATGTACAATCCGGAGTCTTTACCGGATGCGAATTTGAAGATGCTGTCTGGAATACAACGGATGAGTATTCAAACGTGGGACTGCATTTCGATTTTAATGAATTCAGTTATAAAAGTTATTACGAGAAGATGTTTGGCATCCCACTTGAGGATTTTGTCACATATGTAAAGATCTTTGTGACAATGATGATGGGAAAGATCGTGTTAAAGACGATCCAGACATTCCTGAATGACGTTAAGCGTATTATAAAAACGCCTGTATCCGAGGTATTTGGTGCATCCGTGGAGCTTACCATAACTATTCCAAGTGTATGTATAGATTTTTTCACCATGCTGCCTGAAAGTGCAGATGAAGAAAGCGTAAACCTCCTGCTTGATGGACTTGAATCCTGCAGTTTTGCAAACAAATACAGAAAGTCGCAGCGGGAACTTGCACAGTTTGACAGTTATTTTTTGTTTAATGATATTCTGGACGATTACTGGGGCAGCCCTAAGGAAAAGGAAGAACGGCTTTTTTACTATCCGCTCTATTTGTGGTGGCATATAACCGGTGTTATTCCACTTCGTCCGCGGGAATTTATACTTACCCAAAGAGACTGCCTTGAAAAAAGAAAAGACGGATATTACCTTACGCTCCGCAGAGACAAGCTGAAAGGTGGAAAGCGGAAGGTCTATTACAATATCAATGAAGATTACGACACCAGTACATATAAGATTCCGGAAAAGCTTGGAAACGAGATTAGCCGGTATCTTGATTATACGAAAGAATATGACAATACCGATATCCATACGCTGTTTGTGTCTGATACCCATTACAAAAAGTGGAAGCAGAAAAAGCACTCAAACAGCCGGTATCTGACCTATATCAACTTTAATACGATCCTCCGGTACTTTTACGCGGAAGTGATTGAAGGAAAATATGGCTTCAGGGTGGTCAGCAGTGAACAGGGGCATCTGCACAAAGGAGAGATCAATTACCTCCACCTTGGGGATACTCGACATATAGCCCTTATCAACATTATTGCAGAGGGCGGAACACCGCTTACAGCCATGCTGCTTGCCGGACACAGTGACATCAATATGGCGGCACATTATTATTCAAATCTCACCAATTTGATCGAGTGCCGGACATACCGGCAGTACCGGCTTATCACAAAGGGAACTGCATCCTATGAAGTAAGCACGGCACAGCACCTGCCGGTAAGATCAGACCGGTATGTTGAACTGCATGACGGTGGACGGTGTTATTCCGAAAAGATGATGAACAAGGATATATCCGACTGCCAGTGTGCAGTCGGACCGCGTGGGGAGATCGGATACTGCTTGGAATGCGGTTATTACAGGAACAAGGGAGAAAGCTATTTCTCTTTGGCATCGGTCTATAAGCGGCATATAAAAGCGGATACGGAACACTTGGCTGAAGCGGTCGCACTTGTCAGAAAAGGTATGGGAAAGACAGAAGATATCGGGAGCGCACTGCTTAAATTAAAGGCAAGTTCCTATTCCTATCAGGAATTTTGTAATGAAAAGCTTGCGCATGATATAGAGAAAGGAGCAAAACCATGGGACGAAAGAAAATAATCGGTGACGAGGATCTGTTAAGACTTATAGACGAATATTACGAAACGGTATGTGTACGGGATGGGAAAAGGTTAAAGCTGCCTGAAATCTGCACATTTATCCGGGAAAACGGCTATCCGGAATATCAGGACTATATTTTACGGCGGAATAAGCCTGCGGTGGCGCATATCGAGGCATTGCGGTCATCCGGAGAGGAGATGGGTGCCAGCTTTTTATCTGCTTACAAGACACTCGATGTAGAAAGCTTTCTTGCAAAAAACAGTGGGAGGAAGGCTTTGACGAAGGCTCTTACCGAACTTGACCGGTATTATGAGGCAGTAAGCAGCCGGGCAGTTGAGGTATTCCAGAAAAATAAGAAGCTTGAAGGAAAGATCAGTGAAAACATTGCGGAATTAAAGAAACTCAGCAGCCGGATCGCAGACCTTGAAACTCAGATTGCAGATCAAAGCGAAAAACTCAGGGATATGAAGCAGGAAAATGCAGCGTATAAAAAGGTGGTTGATACCTATATCTACCCGGAGATTGCAAACGAACTGCTGAAAAAAAACGGCTTTCTGCAGAATACACAGGGGATTATAAAAGAGGAAGTGCTTGAGTCAGAGATCATTCATTCGGATACGGTCGTAAAGTCCAAAAGCAACGTGATACAGGGACTATTTGACAGTATTCAGGAATAAAAATGAGGTGACAAAATGACATTTCGTGAATATAATCCGGAAGCGTCCAAATACTGGGTGGATGAACGGAATAACGGTTTGACGCCGGATAATGTTTCGTTTAAGTCCACGAAGACCGTATATATGCGCTGTCCGGATAAACCAAACCATATTTACCAGAAGAAGGTATTTTTGATCCCGGGTAAATCGCCATATGGATGTACGTTCTGCAGCAAAGGAAACCGCAGACAGATCATCAAGGGGGAAAACGACTTTTTTACCCAGTGCAAAGAGGCGGCGGATATGTGGGACTTTGAAAAAAACGAGGGTGTGAATCCGGAAACAGAACTTTTACATGCAAGGCAGAAATACTGGTTTCATTGTAAAAATGGGCACAGTTTTCAAAAATTGCTGAATGATTTTAGACGCTCTCCACGATGTCCGGAGTGCCGGAAAGCTACATGGACAACTGTAGATCAGGTCCCGAAGCTGATGAAACAGTGGAATTACGGAAAGAATCAGGACATCGACGCCTCAAAGATCTATGTGACGAGCAAAATGACAGTATGGTGGTTATGTCCGGAATGCGGGTATGAATGGCAGGCACAGATCAGTACAAGAAATTTGAGCAAAGGCTGGTGTCCGTGCTGTGAGAACCGCACAGAGGTTGTTGCAGGCATTACAGATCTGTTTACGCTTGTTCCTGAAGCAAGGAGATATTACGATTTTAGTAAGAACAACGGGATAGACACGGATAAGCTGTCAGTATCCTACAATAAGCCGGTTAACTGGCTGTGTCCGGAATGCGGGTATAACTGGAAAGCATCGGTCGCTGCCCGCATTACTGTATTAAAAGACGGTTATGCATTTAATCCATGCCCGGCTTGTACCGGTGAGGTGCGAACGAAGGCTTACGCAGAGGAATTCCCTGTTTTGCAGAGAATCTTTAGCAAAGAGAAAAATGGGTTTGACATCATGGATATCAAGGACAGTAAAACGTGTAAGACAAAACGGATGATCTTTACCTGTGATAAATGTGGCGAGGATTATGAAGCATATCTTGATTCGGTACTTAGAAGTATCAAAGTTCATGATTCAAATGGATGTCCGTACTGTGCCGGTAAAGCTGTAAAGAGGGAAAACAGTTTTGCTGCCACATATCCTGAGATCATGGATGAATATGATCCTGCAAACGAAATTGATCCATACACCATAGCCAGACACAGTGATAGGATCGTCAAATGGATCTGCCGTAACAATCAGGAACACAGATGGGAAGCAACTTTTCGTACCCGGTCTTATGGACAGGGTGGTTGTCCGGTCTGCAAAAACTATAATTTTAAGAAACGGCTTTTTGATGTTATGCCTGAGTTAGAACCATATTATGATACTGAAAAGAATGCGCGACCATTTAACAGTTATGCGTATATGTCGAATCAGGCTGTTCATTGGAAATGTGAAGAAAATCACTCGTTTATCCTGCCGATATACAAGATTGTAAACGCTGGAAAGTTCAAATGTCCTATATGTGACAACCGGCTTGTTATTCCGGGCTGTAATTCTCTTGCAGATGTAAAACCGGGGCTTGCAAAGGAATGGTCTGACAAAAATGACCGTTTAGTTACAGATTTTGCAGCAACATCTTCCTATTATGCAATCTGGCAGTGTAAAGTCTGCAGCGGGGAATTCATGGCTGAAATCAAGGACCGGGATGAAGATGATGATTACTGTCCGTATTGTGCAGGGAAAAGGGCTCTGCCGGGGTTTAACTCGCTTGTGGACACCGATCCGGAGATCGCGGCAGAGTGGTCGCCTAATAACGAGGATAAACCTGTGGATGTATTGAAACGATCGTGGCTGTCCGAAAAGTGGATTTGTCCGACATGCAACGGGGAATATACATGTATGATCAAAGACCGAACCGAAGCAGGAAATGCAGACTGTCCGTACTGTACAGAGAAAAAGGTGCTTGTTGGTTATAATTCGCTTGTGGACACCGATCCGGACATTGCGGCAGAGTGGTCGCCTAATAACGAAAGGAAGCCTACAGCGGTATTGAAACGATACACTGTCATTATAAACTGGAATTGTCCGGTATGTGGCGGTGAGTACGCCTGTGCAGTCAAAGACCGAACTGAAGCCGGAAATGTTGATTGCCCGTACTGTTCTGGAAGAAAAGCCCTTATTGGTTATAACTCACTTTTGGATACCGATCCAGAAATCGCAGCAGAATGGTCGCCAAATAACGAAAAAGACCCTACAGAGGTGATAAAACGCTATTTAATGATGGCAAATTGGAATTGCCCGGTATGTGGCGGCGAGTACGCCTGCGCAATCAAAGACCGAACCGAAGCAGGAAATGCAGACTGTCCGTACTGTTCAGGGAAAAAGGTGCTTGTTGGTTATAATTCGCTTGTGGACACCGATCCGGAGATTGCGGCAGAGTGGTCGCCAAGAAATGAAAATAAGCCTACAGATGTGATGAAAGTATCGTGGTCGCAAAGAAAATGGATCTGTCCTACGTGCAATGGGGAATATATATGTGCAATCAAGAAACGTACCGAAGCCGGAAATGCAGACTGTCCGTACTGTGCAGGAAGAAGATTGTTACCGGGTTATAATTCACTTGCGGATACGAACCCTGAGCTTGCAGTAGAATGGTCGCCAAATAACGAAAAGAAGCCCACGGATGTGTTAAAACGATCGTGGCTGCCCGAAAAATGGATCTGTCCTACGTGCAATGGGGAATATATATGTGCAATCAAAGACCGAACCGAAGCTGGAAATGCAGACTGTCCGTATTGTTCAGGGAAAAAGGTGCTTGTTGGTTATAATTCGCTTGTGGACACTAATCCGGAGTTTGTCAAGGAGTGGTCATTAAACAACAAAAAGAAACCTACGGATGTATTGAAAAGACAATCTACGATCGTAAAATGGATTTGTCCGGTATGTAAAGGGGAATACGCCTGTGCAGTCAGAGATCGTACTGGAGTCGGAAATGTAGATTGCCCGTACTGTGCCGGTCGAAGAGTGCTGCCGGGATATAATTCCTTCGATGTGCTTCACAAAGACCTTATGAAAGAATGGAATTTCGTGAATAACTATCTTCTTGCCAAGCCGGATCAGATTGGAGACAACTGTACCATACCGGTATGGTGGAATTGCCCTAAGAATCCAAATCATAGATATACATGTACACCAAAACAGAAGATCATGTATCATAAGCGTCATATGGAGTCATGTATATTCTGTAAAGGTCGGCGAAGAAAAAGAAATCATTTTGTATAAAAAATTATGGAGCGGTTTTTGAAATTGACCGCTCCATTTTTCTATAAAATAAAGTACATTTTTGAAAAAAACGTCCAAATTAAAAAATTTACTTAAGTCGGATAAAGTACATTTTTGAAAAAATCATCCAAAATAAAAAATTTACTTAACTCCGGAATAAAGTACATTTTTACAATTTGTTTACAAAAAATTTTTTTTACTTATAAAATTGGCTATTTTTTAGATTTGGTGTCTGGGACTGTATTATGTTCCCGGAGCTGTACGGTATTTCTGGCGCGGCGCTTGCGGTAATCATCCATGTCCGCGTAGTGCTTTCTGGTTGTATTTACGTCAGAATGGCCTAAGACATCGGCAACCAGATAAATATCGGAGGTTTCCTGATATAATGCGGTACCATAGGTGCTACGAAGCTTGTGTGGCGTAATATGCTTCAGAGGGACCGCAATCTGTGAATATTTCTTCACCATGTTCTGTATCGTTCGAACATTGATTCGACTGTGGTGGGAGGAGAGGAAGAGTGCATTTTCTGAGCCTTTGGCAGGCGTGAGTTTCTTGCGTTCCTCTATATATTCCTGTAAAGGTTCAACCGCCTCGTCGCTGAAATAGACGATTGCTTCCTTTCCACCTTTTCGGGTTACACGGATGCATGTATTCTTAAAATCCACATCGTTCAGATCCAGACCGACACATTCGGAGATACGGATGCCCGTGGATAACATGAGCGTCATGATTGCTAAGTCACGTACCTTGGATTTCTCGTGAAATTTGAGCTGGCGGTCAGTCAGATTGGTGCCATATTCAACCGTATCGAGGAAATTCGCCGTTTCGTCCGCATCCATACGTGTAATTGCCTTTTCCGGCAGTTTGGGACGATCCACCTTATCAAATATATTTTCCTGTAGCATATCGTGCTTATACAGGTAATTAAAGAGGACACTCAGGGCACAGAGCTTGCGTTTGAGTGCAGATTTACCGTTTGTGTAGATACGGCCGTTCTTTTCGTATTTTTGGAGGTAATCCAGATAGTCCTCGATGAAAAATGTATCTATGGACGACAGGACGTCAAGAGAGACATCCTTTGGCGTATCACAAGGATGTTCGGTATAGACCTCACATATATATTCGAAAAATATTTTGATGTCACGTACATAGCCCAATCTGGTTCGCGGCGACGTTGTCTGTTGGACACCACGGACGAACCGCTTGACGTAGTCCGGAAGATCATTGCACACATTCCGAATCAAATCCAGATTGTGTTGTTCTTCCTGTTCATGATAAGTAATATCAGCCATACGATAAAAACCTCCCAATGCCTGTAAAGCGTTGATTTCTCTATATTTCTAGGATACCACTACTCTGGTAATAAATCAATAGATAATTTCGTAAAACCTGAGTTTTGCGAATAAATTTATAAGCAAACATATGGAGGGACTTCTGCTATTCCACCTGTAGATTTATTATTTGTCATGGGAATGTGCCATTTATTTCAAATGTAAAAAACAGTTCCATTTATTTGCAAATAACCACAAAACTATGATATTCTTTCCGGGAAAATGTATGTTAAGATACTTGTGTTTAATCAGGACAACAAAGAAACTATATACAATCAAACAAAGGAGAATCAAACATGGGAAAAACATTTGAGAAGAAATTACCGTATAAAAAGGCAATCTGTTATTCCGGTTACCGGGAAGGTCAATGTCCAACCGGTGAAATGCCGTCGAAGGAACAGATCTCCGAAGACCTTCATCTGCTTGTGGCAGACGGCTACGGCTATATTCGTATGTATGAGCCAAATGTACATGCCGTTACCGCTCTGCAGGTAATCCGTGAGGAGAAGCTCCCGCTTCAATGTATGATTGGCATTGATTCATTGCCGGAAATCAATTCTGCAGAATGTATCACAGGTCCGCAGACATTCAGTGATGAAGAACTCGCAGCACATGCAGCAGGCAATGATGCACAGCTCGACCGATTGATTGCGCTTGCAAATGAATATACAGACGAAATCGTGGCTGTCTCTGTCGGAAACGAAAACCGCTTCCCATTTGTAGGACACCTGGTATCTGGGAAACGTCTTGTGGCACATACAAAGAAGCTCCATGCAGCGGTAAAACAGCCGGTTGCTTTCTGTGAGGTTGATATTGATTGGAAGAATCTGGATGCGATTGCGAATGAGGTGGATGTGATCGGTATTCATACCTATCCATATCATATGGATGTTGCAATCGAGGATGCATTTGCCAAAACGAAGGAAAGCTTCGAATCTGCCTGTGCAATCTATCCGGACAAGCAGATCTGTTTTACAGAGCTTGGCTGGGCAACGAATACGGCACATGATGATCACGCCGATTATGCGTCGGTTGCAAATCAGAAGCGTTACCTGTCGGAAGTTGCCGATTATCTGAAATCCGAGGAAATCGTTGGCTTCGTCTTTGAAGCATTCGATGAGCTCTGGAAGGATCCGTCCTCTCCGGCTGCCTCTGAGTGTAACTGGGGTATCTATGATATCAACCGGAAGAAAAAATGGTAAATTCGCAGGTATTCCTCTTCTACGTCTGCAAATGGTCGGACTGTATAATCTGGTTCATCATGAACCTGTGGTTTCGGTAAAGGCTGTTTCTCGTGTAACAGATATGTAAGGTCGTACCATAGCATTGCATTATCAATATCCTTCAGAATTTCCTGTTCCGCATTATCTAATGTACTTCCAAGAAAATGCGTATAAATCATATCAAGCAATTGATCTTCCAGCCGGTTATATTCCGGCAAGGTCTGCTTGAATGGACGTGGAACATCGGACATATAACATTCGCTTGCATCATGTAGCAGACATGCCAGAACCAGACGTGCCGACAGCCCGCGTGCCTGCGCTTCTTTCGCGCAGGCAATGCAATGCTGTCCGACCGAGAAAAAAGTCTGTACGTGCCCGTTTCCGCGGCACAAAAGCGACAATGCATGCGCGATATCTTCGATGCAAAGAAGGGATGCATCTGGATTGACCGGATCAAAATGTTTTCCGGTGTAAGTAGTTATGTATGACATAGTGTATCCTTTCGGTTTCCATAGTTATTTCAATAAATCTTCTTAATATCTCCGATTATACCATACATCTCCCGGAAATGCGCAAGATCCGATGCATCTTGTATCAGCATAATATCCTCAAATGCTTTAGTGGCATTATCCTGAAATCCAGCCACCTGCTCTCCTGTGCAGATGCTGCATTTGATGACAGGTGTTTTCTCGGCTGGGTTGTAGGTGGTGTGTGATTTTTTGTGGAAAAGTTTCATGGTGGGCTCCTTTGATGATGTTAAATTAGTTTTGCTTGCAATAAGGCTTTTGCATAAGAATCCTCTCGCATATGCGGAGAATATTCCGTATCATAATAGTAGTAATTATATGTCATAGATTCAACCCCGTCCGTGCGGAGAATATTGCGTAGCTCCAACTTCACCCGTACCAACTTCGGGTTCATCCCCGCGCATGTGGGGAATATATCATTCCTGCTGAATCGTATATGTTACTTTCAGGTTCACCCCCGCGTATGCGGGGAATATAGCATGATATCCTTTCCGGTAGTGAAAGCGATAGGTTCAACCCCGCGTATGCGGGGAATATATAACTTGTCGATAGGGACATAACTGGGTCACAGGTTCAACCCCGCGTATGCGGGGAATATATGGATTGCAGAGCAGACCGTGACGGTGACATAGGTTCAACCCCGCGTATGCGGGGAATATATCCATGCAGAAAAACGTATAGAGTAATACTCGGGTTCAACCCTGCGTATGCGGGGAATATCTTTTTCTGTTCGCACGTCCGTTCTTTCGCCCAGGTTCAACCCCGCGTATGCGGGGAATATGTTGTCAGATCCCAATCCATCACGGACAGGACAGGTTCAACCCCGCGTATGCGGGGAATATTGATGCACTCACACCTAATGCATATAGATCAAAGGTTCAACCCCGCGTATGCGGGGAATATCCATTTGAATCCGGCGTATAACTTCCTATGTCAGGTTCAACCCCGCGTATGCGGGGAATATCGGTTAATATCATAAGAACACCTCCGATCTGTAGGTTTAACCCCGCGTATGCGGGGAATATTCTGTATCAAATATCAGGCTGTTTATATAAAAAGGTTCAACCCCGCGTATGCGGGGAATATGCAGGTGGTCGGATGATCACTTGCCATTTTCAAGGTTCAACCCCGCGTATGCGGGGAATATCAAATTGTTTTTCTGATACTCTTTCACTACTGAGGTTCAACCCCGCGTATGCGGGGAATATTGCTCCTCTAAACGATATGTACGTTCAACAACAGGTTCAACCCCGCGTATGCGGGGAATATCGTACAGACTATATCTGTCTACTGCGCTCTTAAGGTTCAACCCCGCGTATGCGGGGAATATTTGACTATCGCTTGCACTAATTGCGGTAGTGCAGGTTCAACCCCGCGTATGCGGGGAATATAGCACCCTTGCCGTAGTGTTAGTCTATCGGCTAGGTTCAACCCCGCGTATGCGGGGAATATCGATAATTACCCGACTGTGTACGGGGTTGAGAAGGTTCAACCCCGCGTATGCGGGGAATATGTTATGGTTCCTGTTGTTGTCTTATCGGTTTTAGGTTCAACCCCGCGTATGCGGGGAATATAAAATAACGATACTATGGTTCAACTGTTTGTTAGGTTCAACCCCGCGTATGCGGGGAATATCTAAATCTGATGCGACTACAAATAAGAGTTTTAGGTTCAACCCCGCGTATGCGGGGAATATGACATCTCATCAGATAAAGACTTACGCCGAATAGGTTCAACCCCGCGTATGCGGGGAATATCCAGACATTTTGGATCTGTTGGATGGACGTTTAGGTTCAACCCCGCGTATGCGGGGAATATAGTGTCTGTGTCGGGTTCTCGATTAGATTCTTGGGTTCAACCCCGCGTATGCGGGGAATATAAGGATTGTCGTTTTACATCGGAAGCAGAGACGGGTTCAACCCCGCGTATGCGGGGAATATTCCAAGGCGTGGCGGTTCGTTGTGAACCGGATAGGTTCAACCCCGCGTATGCGGGGAATATGTTGAGAATCTGCACAGAGAGAGCATCAGTCCAGGTTCAACCCCGCGTATGCGGGGAATATTTGCTAGTCAACTAGCGCATTTGTGTTGCTTGAGGTTCAACCCCGCGTATGCGGGGAATATGTTCATATTCCCCTTCTTCGATTGTGTCTATTAGGT
>ENA-USUK01002007-USUK01002007.1-human-gut-metagenome-genome-assembly--contig:-NODE-2007-length-14355-cov-5.775879_pt1 | contig 14355 bp, 7 predicted proteins | sample MGYA00250062_ERZ773400 | MGnify/ENA primary metagenome ERZ773400 (study PRJEB29103, sample SAMN06111961) | human gut metagenome | biome: human gut; feature: ankylosing spondylitis patient; material... | reverse complement strand
ATCACTTTAGAGCCACCCAATTCTTTCGGAGGATTGGCACGGAAGTTCTCCATCATAGCTTTGATTTCTTCTGCACCGCTCTTACCCGGTTTCACTACGTTTACAGTAAACTCTTTAGAGAATCCATATTCTACGTAGATATCGAGCAACAACTGATACAAAGATTTGCCATTATCTTTTGCCCATGCAGCAACTTCAGCAATCAGACAGCAAGCAGATACAGCATCTTTATCACGAACAAAATCTTCAGCAAGGAATCCGTAGCTTTCTTCACCACCACCGATATATTTCTGTTTACCTTCACGCAGACGGATTTCACGGGCAATCCATTTAAATCCGGTGTAGCAGTCAAGCATTTCGATGTTATTCTTATCAGCGATTTTCTTGATAAGCTCGGTAGTAACGATTGTCTTCACGCAGAACTCATTACCTTTAATCTTACCCAGTTGTTTGTATTGAGTCAGAATATAATAAAGGTACATCATACAAGTCTGGTTACCGTTAATCAGTACCCATTCGCCCTTGTCATCCTTACAAGCGATACCCACACGGTCAGCATCCGGATCGGAAGCCATTACGAGGTCAGCATCAATTTCTTTAGCCAAGTTTACAGCCATAGAAAGAGCTTCCGCGTTTTCCGGATTTGGAGATATAACAGTCGGGAAGTTACCGTCTTTAATCATCTGTTCGGGAACAGTAAATACGTTTTCGAATCCCCACATCTTCAATGCACGCGGAATCAACATCATACCTGTACCGTGAATCGGAGTATAGACAATTTTCATATCTTTGTGGCGAGCGATAGCGTCCGGATCAATAGAAACGGTTTTCACCATATCCAGATAAACCTTATCAATATCTTCACCGATAATCTGAATCAAATCAGGATTTCCCTGGAATTTAATGTCAGCAGCAGAAGCAATGGCATTCACTTCATCAATGATCCCCTTATCATGCGGAGCCAAAACTTGTGCACCATCATCCCAATATGCCTTATAACCGTTGTATTCTTTCGGATTGTGAGAAGCAGTCAGAATGATACCACTCTGGCAACCGAGGTGACGGATAGCAAAAGACATTTCCGGAGTCGGACGCATATCATCAAACAAATATACTTTAATGCCATTGGCAGAGAAAATATTAGCAGAAGTCTCAGCAAACAAACGGCTGTTGTTACGACAGTCGTGACCTACTACTACAGAAATCTGTGGCAGATCTTTGAAGTTCTCCTTCAGATAGTTGGAAAGTCCTTGAGTGGCAGCACCTACTGTATAAATGTTCATACGGTTGCTACCTACCCCCATGATACCGCGCAAACCGCCTGTACCAAATTCCAAATCCTTATAGAAAGCTTCAATTAGTTCGGTTTTATCATCGTTTTCCAACATACGTTTCACTTCAGCCTGAGTTTCAGCATCATAAGCTGGGGTCAGCCATTTTTCGGCTTTCTCAGTGACCTGTTTAATTAGTTCCTGATTTTCCATTTCGATTGTTATTTATTGGTTAATGAATTATTCATTGCTATTTTCTTGAGCACACAAATGTAAAATAATAAGTTTACAATTCCTAGTTATTTAATGGATAATTATCGATTATCCATTAAATAACTATTTCACTAAATATCTGTCACCAGTTTGTTTCACATACTCCTGCAAAAACTCTTTCGGGTATCCGGGACGAAGCACTCCTGCAGGTTGTCCGATAGAATTACGTTCAAACTGTCCGTCTTTCATACGCTTCACTACCCCATCGTTGTACTTTACAATCAGGAACGTACCCAATTGCTTCCAAGTATCAAAAGTACTTTGAGCGGTCATGTTAGTATAATTTGTCAGGAAATTGATTGCTGCATCCTTATCCTTTTCCAATAGTTTGACTGCCATTTCTTCAATACCAGCCTGTGCTGTGTTGAATGTGCTTTCCATCTCTTTCTGTGTTTCCCGCACATCCCCAATCATCAGATCATAACGCGGATAAACCATATTGGACACCCAATTGAAAATCCAGAAAGCGGAATTCCATGAGAACGTAATGTAGTCGGCACCATCCACACGTGTGTAACATACCGGCACCTTAGTAGCGCAACAATAAACAGGAGTAAATACAGTCATATTCGCATCATCCACACCAAACCAAAGTACTCCCCCTACCGGATCCGGCATATGAGCACGCATCTGTGCAACAAATACAAAACCGCTCTGTTGAGTAGAGATAGGACGTTCATTGAAATATTCCTTATCATCGACTTTAAAGTTCAGAGGAGAAAGGCGATAGGGTGTTTTATAAGGACCGGCTCCAAAATCATTGGAGATATCAAGCGGAGTACCTTCGTAATGATCGCGCATCATATTTTTCACATCCTGCACGGATAATTTCTGCTTCGGCTTAACGAAAAGCGGCATCGGAGTATCGGTTTTTCCTTCGATATAAGGAAGATATTCATTTCCTCTATCAGTGAATTTGTTGAAATAACTCCATACACGAGCTTCACAAAAGCGGCGTGCACCAAAATCAAGAGGGGCATAAGCCAATGAAAAACTAAAATCCTTGTTTACTCCATTAAAATATCCCTTCTCACGGGCAAAAGAAACGACATCCGGAGAGTACATACAGTTTTCCTTATCATTCATATCAAACTGATGAATGCGCGCTTGATTAGCATGAGCCGAGATACAATCGTCCGGCACACGGACAGCGACCCAAACCGCTCCGCGAATGCCGGGACCTTTACCAATCATCTCCATAATCCATACTTCGTTCGGATCGGCAATGGTAAAAGACTCCCCCCCACTATAATATCCATATTCCTGTACCAGATCAGTCATAATTTTTATAGCTTCGCGAGCAGTACGCGAACGTTGCAATCCAATATAAATCAAACTTCCATAATCAATAATACCCGTAGAATCCGTCAACTCGGGACGACCGCCGAAAGTAGTTTCCCCAATAGTGACCTGATATTCATTCATATTGCCAACCACATTGTAAGTCTGACGAGCCTGCTCGATTTCTCCCAGATATTTACCGGTGTCCCATTCGTACACTTTCAACATGGTTCCTTTCGGATACGTAGCTGCCGGATAATGATAAAGTTCTCCGAATAAGCCATACGAGTCGGCTGAATAGGAAACAATGGTCGAACCATCAGCGGACGCATTCTTTCCGACAATCAAATTAGTACAGGCGAAAGTATTCGCCACAGCCGTCATCCATACGGCAAAACACAAAATAATACTTCTCTTCATAATATATCATTCATTTTTTATAATTACCAGACAAAACTTTCACGGGCAATACTCGTATTCCCGCAATGATCGACAACCGTAAATTCAACAGTATGTTTTCTCCCTTTCTTCACACGCTTCGGATCAAGTTTGCATTCCCAATAAGACTTTACAATATTAGGCCGTCCGAAAAGTGCATATTTTCCGTCAATCGTTCCCCGATAAGAAGCAATGCCACTTCCTTTATCTTTCAACCGATAGACTATCTTTCCATTCCTTCCCCACTGATTCTTATTGACAGGGATAATTTCCGGTGGAACCGTATCAACAGCGACAGTATAAGTCCCCAGTTCACGAATAGACGTCTTCATGTATCCGTCTTCGTATTTTCCTCCTACACTGTACTTACTTCCTTTCGGAGTAACCCGTGCCACATAATACTTGGTCGTATCGGCAACCGTTTTCCTACGTAGTCCGATACGGAGTTCACAACCCGCATGAAGCGGAATGGATTTATCATTAATCTGATAGGTGAATGCCACTGCCCCACTATCGGCTTTTACCTGATAATTGAGCGGAGTATCCTTATATAACATTCCTTTCGGAACCACCAGGCTCAATCCCGGTTCTTGCAGATAATTGATTTTATCCCAAGTAAAGAAATACTTTTCCCGATAATTGAAAGGTTCAATCGGCTGCTTTCGCCCACGCACGACAAAGCTATATTTTGAAGTATTTCCAAAAGCGTCTTTCAAAGTATACAGAAATTGATAATCCCTCTCTTCGTCAATCGTGACCAGACCGCGATTTTCATTTGAGGCTTTCAGCAAACGCAACGTATTTCCCGGATCGATAAAAGATTTCATATATTGCCCGTACGTCCACGAATTGATCAGCCGGTTTTCCTCTTGAGAGAAACGGTCTACTGTACTACGGAACACCTCATTACCATCCACCGTAAGAATAACGGAATATACTCCGTAATGGTTGTTTACGCCATCCATGTAATCATATGCCTTAATGCCCGTACCTATCACACCCCACGCCTCCACCGGACGTTCGCTATTCGGGAGTATCGTTTTTATCTCTTGTTTTCCGTCTACCACTCCCTCACCGGGCTGCGGGAAAAACATAATGCCATCAGCTTTCGGAGCACGTGTATCCTTTATTTTTGATTTAAAGAAAGGCATAGGATCTATATAATCTCCCGATTCCGTTTCAAACATATCCAAATGAAGATGCGGACCGAAAGAATATCCGGTATTCCCGCTCCAAGCTATCTGCTGTCCGCTTTTTACCGGATATTCATCCGGTTCGGGAATAATCTCAACCTCCCAGCTCTCATTCTCATATTGAAGTTCCTCCACCCTTTCGGCAATGGGAGAAATAAAACCGCTCAAATGCCGGTTAATAGTAGAATATCCATTATGATAGCAGACATCAAGCACATACCCCGAACCGTTAGTCACCCGAATACGCGAGATATAACCATCGGCAAGGGCACAAACCGGTTTGCCGATCACACCTCCTGTTTTAAAATCCAACCCGCCATGAAAGTGGTTGGAACGAATTTCACCGAAATTTCCGCTCAATGTAAGAGGAAAATCAAAAGGGGGTACAAAAGTCGCTTGCTTTTTTTCCTGCCCATAACCTCCGATGCAGCAAGCCAACATCAAAGCAGTGATATATTGTTTTATCATTCCATTCTCTTTTTTACTTCCGGCAAATGTACACTATTCCAACTAAATTACGAAATATCCAGGAAGAATGATGCAATAAGAGACTAGTTAATAATTCTTTTATTATTAGATTCATTATTGTCTTAAATCCATTATATTCGTATTTTTGTGTCCGTTTTTTAATTATAATTAAATATAAAGAACTCAATGAGAATGTATGTAAGAGTAATGGCAGCGGTCATTGCATGTATATTGCTGAGTGGAGAAGCCCTTTCGGCATTTGCAATTACCCCCGCTACAGAAAATCTGAGTTGGTTTAAGAAGAAAAAGAAAAAACCAGAAGAGAGAGAAGAAAAGAGTAAAAGTGACTACGAGAAACTAGTGGAAGGCAGCAAAACGACAAAAGGAATGTTTGCTGTACATCAAAAGAAAAATGATTTCTATTTTGAAATTCCTACCGCACTTTTAGGACGCGACTTATTGGTTGTCAATAAACTGCAACGGGTTCCCGCCGAATTGAATGAGGCAGGTGTAAATCGTGGAGTAAACTATGAGAATCAGATGGTTTGCATGGAATGGGACAAAGCAAGTGGCAAACTGATGTTCCGCCAACAACGCCCGTTACCTCTTGCGCCCCGCACTGACGCCATTTTCCGTTCGGTACAAGATAATTTTATTTCTCCATTGATTGCCGCATTCAAAATCGAAGCTGTCAATGCCGATTCTACTGCATTGGTGATCAAAGTGAATGATATTTATGACGGCACGGAAACCAGTATCAATAATGTGTTTACCAATATCAACCTGGGCACATCGGCTATCAAGAATTTATCACGTATCCTGTCTATCAAATCTTTCTCAAACAATGTCGTGGCAACTTCCGAGCTGACAACCAGAGTGACAGAAGGAACTACAACAGTGTATGTGACAGTGGAAGTCAGTTCTTCCATTCTTTTATTACCCGAAACGCCGATGATGGGACGTTTTGATAATCAGAAAGTCGGATACTTCACCAACCCTTTATTGAACTTCAGCGACGCCCAACAAGGAACGGGCAAGACACAATACATTACCCGTTGGCGCATGGAGCCGAAACCGGAAGACCGTGAAGCCTACCTAAAAGGACAGATTGTGGAGCCTGCCAAACCAATCGTATTTTATATTGATAACTCAACTCCCTACCAATGGCGTTCGTACATCAAAAAAGGAATCGAAGATTGGCAGGTCGCTTTTGAGAAAGCCGGTTTCAAAAATGCGATTATCGCCAAAGAAATAACGGACAGTATGCACGTAGACATGGATGATGTCAATTACTCCGTGCTGACATACGCTGCTTCGGAAAAGAAAAACGCAATGGGACCTTCTCTTCTGGACCCTCGTTCCGGAGAGATTCTGGAAGCGGATATCATGTGGTGGCACAACGTGCTTTCTATGGTACGTGAATGGATTACGGTACAGACCGGAACCGTTTGCCCCGAAGCGCGCAAAGTACAACTGCCCGATGACTTGATGGGAGACGCCATCCGGTTCGTTGCCTGCCACGAAGTAGGACACTCATTGGGGTTACGCCATAACATGATGGGATCGTGGGCTTTCCCGACGGATTCATTGCGTTCCGAAACATTCACTTCCAGAATGAATTCTACTGCTTCATCCATTATGGATTATGCACGCTTCAACTATATCGCCCAACCGGGAGACGGTGTGAAGGTTCTTTCTCCGCACATCGGTCCATACGATATGTTCGCTATCGAATACGGTTACCGTTGGTATGGGAAAAATACTCCGGAAGAAGAAAAAGCTCTCTTATTTGACTTTTTAAGCAAACACACCGACCGCCTCTATAAATATAGCGAAGCACAAGATGTTCGTGACGCAGTAGATCCGCGCGCACAAAATGAAGATTTAGGTGACGACCCGGTTCGTTCCTCCCTACTGGGTATTGAGAACCTGAAACGTATTGTGCCACAGATTCTCCAATGGACTACAACCGGAGAAAAGGGACAGACTTATGAAGAAGCGTCACGCCTCTATTATGCTGTCATCAATCAGTGGAACAACTACTTATATCATGTACTCGCCAACATTGGTGGTATTTATATCGAAAATACAACTGTGGGAGATGGCGTCAAGACCTATACATTCGTAGAAAAAGAGAAGCAACAGGCCGCACTTAAGTTCCTGTTGAATGAGGTATTGACCTATCCTAAATGGTTGTTTGACACGGAAGTAGGACAGTACACCTATCTCCTGCGTAATACTCCGGTGGGAAAACAGGAGAACGCTCCTACTCAGATTCTCAAAAATGCACAGGCTTACATTCTTTGGGATTTACTGGGCAACAATCGCTTGATGCGTATGATTGAAAATGAATCCGTCAATGGGAAAAAGGCCTTTACGGTAGTAGAACTGATGGATGGACTTCATAAAAATATTTTTGGAGTTACCGAACGGGGAGGTGTCCCCAATGTCATGGAACGTTCTTTACAAAAGAATTTCCTTGATGCATTGCTGACAGCCGCAGCAGAACCCGAAGCAGTAAAAATCAACAAAAAGATTGCCGATGAGCACTTTTTGCTTGACCATGCCACTCCGTTCTGTAGCTGTTATACAGCTGAACAACGGGCACTTCGCCAAGAAGACCGCATGGGAGCTCCACGTGTGCTCAACTTCTACGGTAGCCAACTTAACCGCATCTCAGATGCAATCTCAGTAAAGCGCGGTGAGTTGTTACGTATCAAGAAGCTGTTGCAGAATCGTCTCGGAACTTCCGATACGGCTACACGCTACCATTATGAAGATATGATTTTACGAATTAACACAGCTCTAGGAGTCAAATAAAACAAATCAATCACTAAACATTCACAATTAATGAGAAAAAGACATCTTTGTATTTTGATATGCCTTTTCGCCAACGCATTGTTTTTTGCCAATGCCGCGAATCGCACTATCACCGGAGTCGTGATCTCCGGTGAAGATAATGAGCCACTCATCGGCGCCTCAGTTTACGTATCAGCCGATGAACTGAAAAAAGCCGGAGTATCACAAACATCTCTAGGTACGATTACAGATATAGACGGAAAGTTTTCCTTGTCTGTCCCGGAAAAAGTAACTCGGATTCATTGTAGCTACATCGGTTTTGAAGAACAAAGTGTACCATTACAGTCCGGAAAAGAAAATTACCGTATTGTACTTCAAGCCTCATCACATACATTAGGGGACGTAGTAGTAACCGGTTATCAAGAGTTGGAACGCCGCAAACTGACCGCCTCCATTGCCAAAATAGATGTTACAGATGCAATGGTAGGTGCCGCAAAAAGTATCGACCAGGCATTAGCCGGACAAATAGCCGGTGTATCCGTTACGACAACCTCCGGTGCTCCGGGTGCCCCTGCACGTATCCGTATTCGTGGTACAGCGTCGCTAAACGGAACGCAAGACCCACTGTGGGTGTTGGACGGAATTCCATTGGAAGGGACGGATATTCCGGACTTAGACAGTGATACGGATAATGATATTGTAAATATGAAGCAATCTACCATCGCCGGAATCAGCCCCAATGACATTGAAAGTATCACAATCTTGAAAGACGCCGCCGCAACAGCGATTTATGGCGCACGTGCGGCAAATGGTGTAATTGTTGTTACTACCAAAAGGGGACGAATGGGTAAACCGGTTATCAACTTCAATACAAGATTGACTTACACTCCCAATTTAAATACTTCGCGCCTAAATCTGCTGAATTCAGAGCAGAAAATCAATTTGGAGTTGGAATTGATGAAAGACACATACGAAGTATGGGGAGATACATATCCTTCTTTCTATGCGAAAGGTGCTGTCGCTTCTATCTTAAAGAAATATGACCTAACGGATGCATACAGAAAAGATGGATGGGACGGCTTAACTCCCGAAGCGCAAGCTGCAATCAATCAATTGAAAACAATTAATACAGACTGGAATGATATACTTTTTAAAGACGCGTTTACGCAAGAGTACAATTTCAGTATATCCGGTGGAGGAGAAAAAGTGACTTACTACAACTCTCTTGGTTATTCCAAAGAAAACGGTAATGTACCGGGAGTAAGCATGAGCCGTTTTAACCTGACAAGTAAAACCTCATATCAGGTAAACCGTATGTTAAAATTAGGCGTGTCACTTTTTGCCAACCGTCGAAAGAATACAGATTTCGTAGCGGATAAATATGGTTACGCAAACCCTATCTATTATTCACGAACAGCTAATCCCTACCTCAACCCTTACGATGCTCAAGGCAATTATGTTTATGATTATGACATCTCCAATAAAGAGGTATCCGATCCCAAAAGAGGATTCAACATATTTGAAGAGAGAGACAACACTGATAAAGAAACCGTAACAACAGCTATCAATGCCATTTTCAATACAGATTTGCGCATCAACGACCAATGGAAACTGACTTCTCAAGTCGGTCTTCAATGGGATCAGGTCGAATTGGAAGAGTATACCGGTGAAAACACATTTACCATGCGTGACATACGTGAAGATAGTAAATATGACGGTGGCAAAAAATACCGTATTCCCGAAGGAGGCAGACATAAGGTATCCAATTCCACGACATCACAAATCACATGGAAATTACAGGGAGAATGGAATCAGAGCTTTGCCGATATACATGAAGTACAAATAATGGCTGGTTCTGAAATACGCAAAAACTGGTATGAATCTTTGACTTCCAATGCATACGGATATAATCCTAAAACACTCACTACCAAACCAATCACAATTCGAGATGATGATGACGCCAAGAAATATCCCCTGCATACAAAGATTTATACGGAAAATGCTTTTGCCTCATTCTACGCTAACGGTTCATATACCCTTATGGGACGTTACACTTTGGGAGCAAGTGTCCGTATGGATGGTTCCGACCTATTTGGAGTAGATAAAAAATACAGATTTCTTCCGATCTACTCCGCGAGTGGCTTATGGCGGCTTTCCAACGAACCTTTCCTTAAACCGGCTACAAGCTGGATAGATAACCTGGCATTACGCCTTTCTTACGGTTTGCAGGGAAACATCGATAAAAACACATCTCCATTTCTTATCGGTAAATATGGTGAACAGACACTTCTTCCTGAAAATACAGAAACCAGCATTAGCATATCAAGTGCTCCCAATGACAAATTACGATGGGAAAAAACAGCGTCTTACAATGTAGGAATTGATTTTTCTGTTCTTCAATCAGCCATTAACCTAAGTATAGACTACTACCATAGAAAAGGGACCGATCTTATCGGTGTTAAAAACCTACCATTGGAGAATGGATTCAACAGTATGACTATCAACTGGGCAAGTATGAAAAACCAAGGAGTGGAAATTAATCTGCAAACGCGTAACATAACCACCCCGCATTTTTCCTGGTATACAACATTCAATTTTGCCTATAACAGTAATAAAGTTTTAAAGGAACTAACTCCTTCCAATTCCAAGACACCCGGACGAGAAGGATATCCGGTAGGAGCAATCTTTGCTATAAAAAGCAAAGTAGATCCGGAAACCGGACGTATCTTCATCTATCCTAAAGGAAGTGACGAAGCTATCAGCGTTGAAAAGTTATTCGATGCCAAAGATGATTCCGGCTTTGGGCTTTACACATATAACAAAGACGCTGATTTACAACGGAACTTATATGAATATGCAGGAACAAGCGATGCACCTTACACAGGTGGATTCATCAATACTTTAAATTATCATAACTGGGAGTTTAGTTTAAACTTCGCCTATAACATAGGAGCACACGTACGTACCAGCCCGTCATACAATATTACAGACTTAGATCCGGGACACAATACTAACCAAGATATACTCAACCGTTGGACTCCAGAAAACCATAACGGGAGCTTTCCTGCTCTATTAGGAAGACACAATTATGCGGCTGACTATAGTTTCTTCCAGAATGAAATAGCAGTCTACAAGAATCTTGATATGTGGGTGAAACGGCTTAGTTATGTACGATTGCAAAATGTACGATTAGCATACACTTTACCACAAGAATGGTTACGGAAATTTGGAATTAACGGAACAACTGTCGCCGTAGAAGGTCGTAACTTATTCGTTTTCGGTTCCAGCTACAAAAACTACATGGATCCGGAATCGATGAGCAATCTTTATTCTACACCTGTACAAAAATCGGTAACCTTCAATCTCAGTCTTAACTTTTAAAGTACAACGAATATGAAGCATTTTAAAAAATTATATACGTTTTTCATGTTTGCAGGAGGGCTCCTTACAACCTCGTGTAGTAATTTCCTAGACATACAACCTACGGGAAAAGTCATACCAAATACATTGGAGGAATACAGGGCACTTATGACTGAAGCATACGCAAATTCACTGACAGATAGAAGTGTATGTGACATGCAAACAAGCGATATTACAGTTTCGGATGAATCACAAGCGCAAAGTGACTTCGGAAATATAGAGAAGTGGTCTTCCAATAACGCTACCGGTTATGAATTTAAATGGGGACCGTATTATGAGAATATTTATTATGCTAATGCCATTATAGACAAACAGGATGAAATGACAGAAGGCAGCCAAGAAGAAATAGACCAACTTGTGGGAGAAGCATATTTCATGAGAGGCTATATGCATTTTTTACTCGTAAACCTTTACGGACAACCTTATACCAAAGAGGGAGCACCGGAGACAAAAGCCATACCGCTGAAACTAAATCTCGACTTAGAGGGGTTCCCTACCCGTAACAAAGTCGGGGAAGTTTACACTTCCATCCTTTCGGATATCCAAGAAGCGCATAGGCTCATCAGTCAAAAGGAATGGGAAACAGGTTACAATTACCGTTTCAGTACGCTGGCAACATACGCTTTCGAATCACGCGTAAATCTATATATGGGTAACTGGCAAACTGCTTACGATGCTGCGGAACGTGTATTGGCGGAGAAAGCAACACTTGAAGACTATAACAACCCTGAGGAAACTTTTCAACTTCCGAACCAATATAAGTCTGTAGAATCTATTACTGCATACGAGAACGTTTATAGTAATACTACAATGGAAGCCTCACAAGCTACTCCTGCATTTTTCCAAATGTTTCAAGAAGGTGATCTTCGATCTACAAAATATTTTGATGCAATAAACGAAGCGGGTAATTATCCCATTATTAAAACAGACAATACATCTTCATTCAAGTGCAGTTTCCGTGTTGGTGAACTTTACTTGAATTCTGCAGAAGCAGCTGCCCGTCTAAACCATCTGCCAGAGGCTCGTAACCGCTTACTGCAATTGATGAAAAAAAGATATAGTCCGGAAGGATACCTGTTAAAGGAGAATGAAATAAACAGTATGAACCAAGAAAGTCTAATTTCTGAAATATTGGATGAACGTGCCCGCGAATTAGCCTTTGAAGGTCATCGTTGGTTTGATTTACGTCGCACCACCCGACCGAGAATAGAAAAGACTCTATTGGGTGGACAAACTGTCATTCTGGAACAGAATGACGAACGCTATACCTTACGCATTCCTCAAAGTGCTATTGAAGCTAATCCGAATCTCTCCAATTAGAGTTGTTCTGATATTCACTATAAACTCCCTTTGCAAACTCATCAGCAAAGGGAGTTTTTTCATTGTATCATATTTATTCTGTTATTTCAAATTATTATTGAAGAACTGTTCTATCTTATCGAATGGGATTACTTGCAGATTATCGTACAAATCTACATGATTGGCTCCGGGAATAATCAATAATCCCTTATTGTCACCTTTCAGTTTCTTGAACGCATCCTCACTAAAGTAACGGGAATGAGCCTTTTCTCCGTGAATCATCAGCACTGCACTACGTATCTCGTCGCTATAGGACAGAATAGGCATATTGATAAACGAAAGCGAAGAAGTCTTATTCCAACCATCATTAGAATTGAGTGAACGTTTGTGGTAACCGCGTTCGGTCTTATAATAGTCGTAATATTCTTTCACAAATTGTGGAGCATCATCCGGTAATGGATCAATCACCCCTCCGGCAAGTGTATAAGAACCATTGCGGTAGTCTTCGGTTCGCTGAGCATTGAGTTGCTTGCGTAATTCATAACGGGCGTCGGCATCCATTATATCATTGTAACCATTAGCGTTCACACGGCTCATGTCATACATCGTAACCGTTACTGTTGCTTTGATTCGAGTATCGATAGCCGCTGCATTGAGCGCCATACCACCCCAACCGCAAATACCGAGTATACCGATACGATCCGTATCCACATCGTCACGGTTGGCAAGATAATCCACCGCTGCACTGAAATCTTCCGTATTAATATCCGGTGAAGCCACATAACGAGGCTCACCACCACTCTCACCTGTATAAGACGGATCGAAAGCAATCGTCAAGAATCCCCTTTCTGCCAGCGTTTGGGCATACAGTCCCGAAGATTGTTCTTTCACCGCACCAAACGGCCCGCTAATAGCGATTGTCGGCAATTTACCTTCTGCATTTTTGGGGATATACAAGTCAGCAGCAAGCGTGATACCATAACGGTTGTGAAAAGTAACTTTCGAGTGACGTACTTTATCGTTTTCGGGAAACGTCTTGTCCCACTCTTGAATCAGGTTTAATTTCTTTTCCGTAAACTTATTATTTCTGTCAGAAAGATTACTTGCTGACAACAGCTTGCCTGCAATACAAAGACATACTGTCATTACTACACGCGAAAAATTCAATGTTCGTCTCATACATTCTATTATTTATGTTATCAACCATTTTTCTATTCCCTTTTAGGAATGTTGCAAAATTAGATAGATTTATGCCTAACCCCGGTAGACAAATTACTGATGTTACATCTCAATCATAACCTTAATTACAGATTTTATAATACTGACGGAAGCTGTAAGTAAGGTGGAATCCGTAACTGAGGTTATATAATCCGTAATTAAGGTTGTTAGAATGACAGAATTATCCCGTATTTTTGTAAACGATATACGACGGAAGTGCTTTTAAAACATTAAACAGCAATAATTATGAACAAGATATTCAACTTGGACAGTGTAGACCAATACAATAAATTGTACGGCCTTGAAACTTTGAATCCGTTGGTCAGTGTGATCGATTTAAATAAAGCCACCCGGCAGATGAATTATGCACACTGGCATTATGGTATCTATGCACTTTACCTGAAACTCGAAAAAGCGTGTGACATCAGATACGGGCGGCAAAATTATGATTATCAAGAAGGAACCATTGTATGTTTTGCTCCCGGACAGGATGCGGAAACGACATTGATCACAGATCGCGTGCAAGTGAATGCACTTGGCATACTTTTTCATCCGGATTTATTACTAGGAACATCACTTGGCAAGACAATCAAGAAATACACGTTCTTCTCGTATGAAGTAAACGAAGCCCTTCATCTTTCTGAAGAGGAACGGAATATTATTATGGATTGCCTGAGAATCATCCGCCTTGAACT
>ENA-USUK01002004-USUK01002004.1-human-gut-metagenome-genome-assembly--contig:-NODE-2004-length-14372-cov-4.081287_pt1 | contig 14372 bp, 7 predicted proteins | sample MGYA00250062_ERZ773400 | MGnify/ENA primary metagenome ERZ773400 (study PRJEB29103, sample SAMN06111961) | human gut metagenome | biome: human gut; feature: ankylosing spondylitis patient; material... | reverse complement strand
GCTCGTCTGGTGGACTCCGCCACATGCGTGGTCGGCGCTCACGATCAGATGCACACGCAGCAGATGCGCCGCATGCTCGAAGCCGCCGGTCAGACGGTGCCGGAAGAAAAGTACACGCTGGAAGTCAACGTGGAAAATCCGCTGGTGCAGAAGGCCCTCAAGGAAACGGATCCGGCGAAATTCAGCGAATGGGCTGCAGTGCTCCTCGATCAGGCGCTCCTCGCTGAAGAAGGGTCGCTTAAAGACCCGTCAGGGTTCCTCAAGCGGCTGAACGCTTTGCTGCTGAGCTGACCGCCGGCACGGTTCGAGCAGTGAATCGGCACGGATAAGGTTTAACACTCATTCGTGCTCGTTCAAAGAGACCTCCGCAGACTCCTTTCTGCGGAGGTTTTTGCGCTTTGGGACGTGAGCCGTTTGTTTTGCAAGCGTTCTAGCGGCGGCTTCAGTATTCCGGCCGATGCTGCAATGTGACCAGCGTCAATCGGACCTCCTCCGGCGGAATGAGGCAAAAGAGCGCAGAAACGCCGATAATGATGCGCTTAAGTTTGAGATGCTGAAAGCGTGGGGCACGGTGCTTGACCCAAGCCGCTTCAGTGTTTGTTGTCACTCACCGCTAGTTTCTTCGAAGTGCCTGCGGGCGCTCACTGTCGTCATCATGGATCCGAGTTTCTATAAGGTCGTTGCCTTTATCTCCTTCATTACGCTCGGTTGGTGTCTGCGAAAATTCAACGTCTTAAAGCCCGAGGCTTTTCAGGCAATCAGCGGCTTGGTGATGTTTGTGACGCTGCCCTGCACAACCATTACGGGACTTAACGGCACAACCATCGGCGGCGAAATGGCCTTGATTGCGCTCTTTGGCTTTCTCGCCAACATCGCCTTTCTCATTGTGGCCTTTCTTTGGACGATGCGTGCTGCGGATAAAGATGAGCGGGATTTTCGCCGGCTCAATACCTGCGGCCTCTCGATCGGACCTTTTGCCGTGCCCTATGTTCAGGCGTTTCTCCCGACGAGCGGACTGGTGACGACCTTAATGGCCGACGTCGGCAACGCGGTGATGGCGGCCGGCGGCACCTACGCAATCATTGAAAGCATGCGTTCGAAAACGTCCTGGCTTTCAATGGCTAAGCGCATTTGCTACAACCTCCTCCACTCCGGACCGATCGTCGCTTTCCTCTTTATGGTGGTGCTTTGCCTCTTGGAGATCAAACTGCCCGAAGTGGTTACCACCGTTACAGGGTTCGGCGCTGCCGCCAACACGTTCCTCTGCATGATCATGATCGGCGAATCGATCAATTTGTCGGTGACATTCAAGGATCTTCTTTACATTCTGAAGATCCTCGCCGTGCGTCTGGTGATTCAGGTGGGGCTCGCACTCTTTTTCTGGTACTGCCTGCCTTGGGATTACGACGTTCGCCGAGCCATGGTGCTGGTTGCCTTTGCGCCGGTTCCGGCCATGAACCTGATTTACACCGCAGCCCTTGAGGGAGATCTTGGCAAAGCGGCTAATTTGAATTCGCTCTCCGTTGCGATGGCAATCATCTGCATGTCGACCGCGATTTACCTGATGTGATCTGATCAGAAGCTTCCTGATTCCAAAAAAACTGGGGCGGCTCGAAGGCATCCTTCGGGGCGCCCCAATTTCATTTCGCGTCCCTGCAGTTGTTTCATTTAACCGGCAGCACCCGCTGCAGGATGAAGTTCAAACGTTCGAGCGCCTAATTGATCGACCTCATTCTGATGCGCAATGACAAAAAAGTGCGTATCCGGGAGTTCACTCTGAAGCACCCGCAAAAGTGCCTCTGCTGAGCGTGAGTCGAGCTGACCAGTCGGTTCGTCGAGAAAAACCATTTTGGGCCGGCACAAAAGCACCCGCGCTGCGGACACTCTTTGTGTTTCGCCGCCGGAAAGCCGTTTGCCCCAATCCATGGGCTTGTCGAGTTCGTTCTCGAGCTGAGGGAGACCAACCAGCCTTAATACGCGCTTGAGCTCAGCGCCGTTCTTCACCTTAGGGTTCGGGTAACTCAGAACGGATCTCAGCGTGCCTTTAGGCAGGTAGGGTTTCTGGGGAACAAAAAAGGCGCCGCACGAGAGCGTGATTTTCCCGGTACGCCAAGGCCACAGGCCGGCGATGCTTCGCAAAAGCGTCGTTTTGCCGGTGCCGCTCGGCCCGCTGATCCGCACCCAGCCGGGGCGGCGGAATTCGCCTTGAATGCCGGCGGCGAGGACGCCCGCATTCGGTCTCATGAGCGTGACATTTTCAAGCTTCAGCACGGCGTCATCAACACGTTCGCTTTCGGGCGCCTCCGGCAATTTATCCATAGCGCTTTGGAACCCGGACAGACGATCCACAACAGCGGCCAGCAGAATCAGATTGCGGTAGGAGTTGATGAACCAATCGAATCCGTCGACCACATTTGAAAATGCCGTCTGAGCCTGCATCATGCCGCCGAGCGTGATGCTTTTCTGCAGGTAGAGCGGCAGGGTTGCAGCGATGGGAATGAACCACGTCAGCCGCATTTGCAGCGCCGTAAAAGTTTCGACCTTCACTTCCCGCTTAATCAGCGCGCGCCAATTCTTTCGAATATGCCGGAACGCGTCCCGCAGCCTCATGCGGTCCGTCTCTTCTCCGTTCATAAAGGCGATCTCGGCAGCATTTTCTCGAATGAGCAGCAATGCAGAACGGTAGTCCGCTTCCGTATGCTGACGCGTCACATTAAGCGCCCTCAAGGGATTGCCGACCCAGTGCATCAGCAAAGTAGAGACGACGGAAAAACCGAGAGCGCACCAGACGAGATAACCGGAAATTTCTATTTCCACTCCGCCGATGACGGCTTTCTGTACGCCTGAGGCAGCCCACAGCAGTCCGATAAACGAAATGAGACGCGCCATGGTCTGACAGAAACTTTTGACGAGATTGAGCGTCAGTTCCGAGAGCAGCCACAAGTCCTCGGCAATTCGCTGATCGGGATTGTCCGGTTCTCCAGAGAGCTGCAGACGATACTGACGATGTTCAGAAAGCCAGCGGCGTTCGAACGCAACGGTCATGTGCTCACGCCAGGCAAACTTGAGCCGCTTGAGAATCCAGTTGCCAATGACAATGAGCGCCGTCATTGCCGCGAGGTAAAGGAGATATTCAAGGAGCAGCTGAGGGATTTCCTTGGCGCCGAAATTGGACAAGGCATCGAAAAAGGCCTTCTGCCATCGCGCCACCAGGACGACGACCTGAACAAATAAGAGCGAGCATGCAATCGCAGATCCCAAAGCCAGCCAGGCTTTCCAGCTTTGACGCGTGAGCCAGAACGGAGCGGCGAGTCGGTAAAAGTTGCGCAGCAGATTCATAAACGAAGGGCGGGTGACGGTTGCAGGGAACACGCTGAGCCCGCAATCCTTTTGGGATCACGGGCTCTGGTCCCCTAGGCAGGAGGGTTCATCAGTATTCGGCCGAGATGCGCAGCAGGAAATTGCGCGGATCACCGTAATAGCTGTTCATGCTGAGGGCGCGGTTGTTCACGTTGAGAAAATACCGACGGTCAAAGATATTGTTGACGATGAAGCTTGCTTTGATCTTGTCGGTGATTTTGTAGTGGACCGAAGCGTCGTAAACAACAAAGCCGCCCTGCTCCAGCGTGTAGGGGTATTAGTTAATCGTGTTTTTGGTTCGGCATTCAACCTGCGCGCCGGCCCCGACCGTCCAGCGGTAGGCCGGTCCGGGGAGCTCAAAGGTCGTATAAGCCCTCAGAATGTGTTTGGCTGTATAGGGACTGTAGGTGTCGCCTTCTTTAGAAGGATCATGTTCGTATGATGAAGTGTTGAAGGTGTATCCGGCAAAAACATTCCAGCCGGGCAGAATTTCCCCGCTGGCTTCAAGCTCTACGCCGCGGCTCACGACTTCGCCGAGCGCAATGGCAATGTCGCTCTTCGGATCGGGGTAATACGCGCGGTTTTTCTGCGACAAATGAAAGATCGCAATCGAGGTGTTGAGCTTGCGGTCAAACCACTCGGACTTCAGCCCGAGTTCATAGTTTTCGCCGACCAAAGGATCGAGGAAGTTTCCGGAAGCATCACGATCCGACTGAGGCTTGAAGATTTCGGTGTAGCTGAAATACAGACTCGAGGATTTGGCGAAATCCCATGTGACGCCGCCGTACGGCGTCAGGTGGGTTGTGGTTTGTTCGGAAGTTGTTGTACCGTCGGGATCCGGCTTGCCATTCCAAATCTGCCAGTATGTGTGCCCGCGCGACTTGAATTTGGCATAACGGGCGCCGGCAATAATGTGCCACTCGTCCGTCAGGTTGTAGCGGGTGCCGAGCAGCAGACCCAGATCGGTTCGATCCGCGTCGTAGCTTGTACGATTCTTGAGAATTGAATCGTTGCCCCAATCGGGTTCCGCAATTTCGCTGCCGGTGAAATCCGTGATGTCAAAAGGAGTGTCGTCCCAAACTCGCCGCCAGGTTGAATCACTGTGTTCTCGATTCAGGTTGGCAGTAAGAAACACATCATGTTTGCGCCCGAAAAGCGGATAGACGCCGTTCACATTGAGGACCCCGGCTGCCTGCCATCCGGAATTGTCATAATTTTGATGATTATTCATTTGGCCCAACGGATGCTCGGGATCACAGCCTGCAGCGGGACCGACAAGCGCCCCGAGAACGGTGTCAGAGTCGTAGCGCAGATAATTTGCTTTGGCGACAATGCGCAACTCGTCATTGAAGTAGTGCTCCAATTCGGCGAAAAGATTGGTTTTGTTGTAGTGGGTCTTTGTCCAGTCCAGCCCCAGATACGTTTCCTTCGGAAGGTTGAGTGAATTCCCGTTAACGTCGAGCGGAAGTCCGAAAAAATCGGGGGTTTCGGATTTCTTCTGATAAATGGCGCCGAAGGTCACCAAGGTGTTTTCATCAATGTCGGCTTCAAGAATGCCGTACACCGTGCCGGACTGCTCGCCCACATCATCTTTGAAGGAGCCTTTTTTGCTGAGGATGCCGACAAAGCGGCCGCGAAGCGTCTGAGCCTCATTGAGACTTCCGGAGATGTCGCCCACGGTACGATAGGTATCCCAGCTCCCGACTTCGGCGCTCGCCGAAGCCTGAAAATCTGCTGTCGGGCGTTTGCGGACTGCATTGATAGTGCCGCCGGGTTCTCCGTTTGACTGCGTCAGTCCCGTCGGTCCGCGGACCACTTCAATGTGGTCATAAATCGCCAGATCGGTGAGCGATTGGGCGTCGCGGTATGGGTTCCCGCTGGCGCCGCCGCTCACTGTGGACGAAACGCCGTCTTCCTGAATCTGGTCGACATAAAAACCGCGCGAGAGAAAGCGAGTCGTACCGGAATTCTGAATAACGGTGATGCCGGTGGTTTTGCGCATGGCTTCACTCATGTCCGTAATCCCCTCATCCTCGATTCGGGTCATCGTGACGTTGGAAACCGACTGCGGTGTTTCCCGAGGCGACAGCGCCAGCCCGGTAGTCGTACTCATGGCAGATGACTTATAGGTCGAATTGCGTTCGGTTCGGGTACTGATGTCAGTGGCAGTGATCGTGACGGCGCCGAGGTCGACCGGATCTTCCTCAGCCCATGCGGGAAAAGAAACACAGGCAGCTGCAACTGCTGCGGCGAGAGCAGATTTTGAGAGTGTCTGATAACGGACAGGCATGATGTTGTAGTTTGCTGATAGTTCGAGGGATTTCATTCGGGACTGCGAATGCATACAATCCCGAATACAAACGTAACTGAATGTTATTATCACAAATACGAATCATTCCCAGCCGCATTTATTAATATTTGTTACATTGTGTAATCCCCTCTTGCAGTCCATCCATTATTAGTAGAAACCGATTTGCGGCTTCTTGCGGCCCTCCTCCTTCATCTCAACTTCGCCCTCGAGCCGAGTCACGAAATCGGCCGTGTTCTTTAATGGATTAAACCGCCCGCCGCGGCGAACCGCGGCAAAATCGCCCGGGGTCAGTCCGTCGAGCCGCTCGAGCCGGGCAAGATCCGCGGCACTGATTTCACCAAGAGCAAGCTTTCCCGCGCAGCATTTCGCAAATTCAACCGTCTGCTTCGTCGTCATGGGACGAAATTCGGCCTTCAGATCAAAGCGGCGCAGCGAAGCACGGTCGATCTCTTTGAAGAGATTCGTCGTGGCGCAGAAGATGCCGGGGAAACTTTCCATTTGGGTGAGGAGCTCATTGACCTGAGACACTTCCCAGGAAGCCCGAGCGTTCGCTCGGTCCTGAAGGAACGAGTCGGCTTCGTCAATGAGGAGCACCGCCCCCTGCTGGCGAGCACTGTGAAACGCGGCGGCAATGAGCTTTTCCGTCATGCCGACATAGGGCGACAAGAGGTCGCTCGCGCGTTTAATCACGAGCGGCATATCCAGACGGGCTGCCAGCCACCGGACATACTCGGACTTGCCTGTCCCGGGCGCCCCGTAGAGGCAAAGCCGCCCCGAACGGGTGCGTTTGAGTCCCTCTGCGATGGCGTCAAGATCAGCGTCGGTATTGACAAACGCAGTGCTGTACATGTCTGACACATTGTTTAAGGCTGCGGGGAGCTCCTTGCCGAACTGCGCCATGAGGGTAGCGTTAATGAGTTTTTCAGCTGTTTCATCCGCATCCACCTCGCCCGACAAAGTCTTCACTACGCCGGCCGTTCTGGCGGCAACGCCGGGTGACAGTTCTTCGCAGGCCGCGCAGCGGTCAATGAAGTGTTCTGACACGGCGCCGTCAAACGCCTTGCGGCAGATGCGCCGGCGCACGCTTTCGGGCGGAATCGGAATTTCGAGCACCACATCGAATCGGCGCATCAGAGCGGGATCCATGGACTCGGTGGAATTGCAGGCCCAAATCGTAGGCACCGGCGCCGTCTCGAGCGTCTTATTGAGCTCAGCTTTATTGGTGCGGGCGGTCGTTGCCATGCCGAAGACGGAAATGAGTCCTGCATTGCAGACGTCATCAGCCTCATCGAGCAGAAGCATCGTCTGAGACGTGTTGGCAAAGAGTCGTTCCCCGCAGTGCCACCGCGTCAGGCGATTGTTTTTGTCGCTGCGATAACCGTTGTCCGGCCCGCTTTTGGGACTCACTTCATAGAGCGCCGACCCCGTTTCTTTGGCCAGCAGGCGAGCGAGCTCCGTTTTGCCCGTTCCCGGGGGACCGTAAAGGAGCACGTTGACGCCCTGCCGGTGCTCTGCCAAAGCTTTTTTAAGGTAGGGCAGCAGGTAGGATTCAATTTCCGGCTGATGGCTGAAGTCCTTGAGCGTCAAGATGGACTGCGGCGCCGCGGTGACGGCATGCGCAAACATCTCCTCGAGCGTCTGCGGAATCGTAAAGATGGTGTCGAGCAAATCCCCGTCATCGAGAAAGCTAATCTGATCTTCAAAATCCGGGGTCCTGCTGTTAATGCCGCTGATCAGTCCGGTATTCCACAATGTTTTCGATTTTGAAAAAACAGTTTTGCTGACTTTGCGGCCGAATGCGGCCGAAAGCACTTCAACCACCAAGTCAAGTCCGCGGCGCTCATAGTCATAGGCATTGCAAATAGAGCGCAGTCCGGCAAAATGTTTGACGACCGCCAGAAAGGCCAGCGTTTCAAGCTCATCACGGGTCAGATCAAAAGCTTCGGCAATGAGACGGATGTTCCGGCCGAAAGTGGAAGGCAGCCCGGCAACCATGTCCTCCGCAGACGCCTCCGCTGTTGAGATATCGCCATTGCCGAAGACCAATTTTCGGCAGAATTCGAGCGCCCGCGGTGCCGTGCGTTTAAAGCCCAGCTGCTTCAAGCGCTGCGGGATATCTTTTCCGAGCGAACCAAAATCTTCATCCTCCCAGACGCATGTCACCGCTTCCCCGGCGACTTCAAAATCGGCAAAGCGCTTATCGAGATCCTTTTCAGCAGCGACGATGGCCCGGGCCGTGAGCGGACGCAGCTTGAGTTTGTCGTCGCCGTCATCGTCGTCGTCATCGTCATCTACGCTGAAAGCTTCACTTTCGATGGTTCGGGCCTTGGTGAGTTCCGCCAGCCATTGGAGTTCGATATTGAGAAGCCCCTCGATACGCGTGCCGTGAATCGTCCGCATTCCATCGGCATCGAGCCGCATCCATGCTTTTGTGCAGGCCATGAGGCGCACAACCCAACGCTCAATGGTGACCGAATCAGCCAATTTGACATTGCCGTCGGTAACGTACTCAAAGCGCTTGTCATTGCTGCCCAGATAAATAGTGGTACACGTTCTTCTGCGTTTGCGCATTGCTTTTTTCCTTCCGGATGTCGGGTGAGACGACTGCTCAGAGCGTCTCTCCTCACTCCGTGTTTTGATTTATTTCCTTCTGACAAGATCATTATCTGCACGCCTGCGTCGATCTTAGACGCATAAAGACAATCAAAGCATGAAGGCCAATGCGCCCGACTCAAAGCGCTGAGCGGCCCCAAGAGGAAGCGCCTGGTTTAAAATTGCACTCTTTGCTTCAGATTCAGCAGCCGGGCAGTGCGTTGAAACGCCGATTGCGCCTGAGCAAAAATGTAAATACAAAACCAAGGCATAGGACGACGCGCATGGCGACCTTCACGAGCGGCATCAGTTGGGAAACGGATGAGTGGTTCCGCACGTTTTCGGAATCCTTTCCCCAATACACCCAGCCGGGCATCTGGATAGCAGCTGAGGAGCGCCTTGCCTCGCTTCGGGGAGCTAAGCTCGAATGGGATGCCACTACCCGAACAGTGCGCCTGAAGCTTAAAAATTCACGCGGACAGCCTTATACGCTTGCCATGCATTTCTATCCGGGTGCCGTGCATGCTGCCGCCCCGATCGTTGAAGCTGCAGCCAAGATTCCGGGCCTTCTGGAATGCCTTCGGGCGGGCGACCTGCCTGCGCCGCTCCTTGAAGCCATTAATGCTTCTGGGCTCGACATTTTCATGCGCCGTCCCGGCTCGATTCAATTTGATCCCGGAATGATGTCGAGCGAATGCGCGCTCCTCATTGCCGCTTTCATGCATGATTTGGAGCTCGATCCGGGGCGCTGGTTCAAATTTATCGGCATCGACTTTCAAAAGAGCGCCGATGAAGCGCTTTCAGCCGCGGGCGATAACCATTCGGCAGCTCAGTCTCCCAATGGTCCCGCTGCGGAAACGCTCTCAGAAGCTCAAACGAACGCGGCGTCGGCCGCCCATGCTCAAGAGCCGCTTTTTGCTGCGGGCGAAGCGCTCACAGGCACCTTCCCCTTTGCCAATCTTGAGGACGATGCGCTTCGGCTGAGCGCAGACATTGCGCCAGCTGATATTCCGGACTTGGGCGCAGAGGCTAATCTCACGCGTCTGCGGCTTTGGCAGGCTCCGGGTGTACCGATGCTCTCGCCCACGATCGTTTCCGCATTGCCGTCCTCTGGGCTCTCTGCTGTTCAGGCTAAGCGTTCCTGGTGCGCGTTCGGCGACATTGAGGCGCGAACCTTCATGCAGAACCTCCTCTCGGCAGCATCGCTCACGGCGGACGAAGCCCTGAAAATGCTCGCCCGCCGCGAGGCTCGCCAGGAGCGGCTCGGTACCGCTTCTCCCAACAGCAAATGGACTCGGTTTCTGCTCACCACCATTGAGAAGGAGCCGTCCGCGGAACTCCCCTCCTTGAAGCTCCTCTCAGGGCACCACACCTGGGACCGCATTGTGTTTGCCCTGCAGACGGAAGACCAGTCGATCCATTGGGCCGAGGAAAGCGGCGACATGATCATGGCGCTTCTGATCCCGACCCGCCGGGATCTGGCGGGGGCGGATGCCTCGTTTGTCGTCTGGCGCGCGCTCGCTGAAGCGGCTGCGCAGATTTTGGCGGCCCGCGCTGTGCTGCCGCTCCCTGCCCCGGCGCATTACGAATCCGACGCTGCGGATCAGTCCGCCGACGGCATGTGTGTCTATTGGCATCCGGCACTGAATGCGCCGGGCGTAAAGAACCTCCTCGCGCAGGTGAGTGCTTTAATCGGACCGCTCCTCCCCCTGCAGCCGCTCGCACCGCAGTGCCGAGCCTTTGCCGGCTTGAGCACTCACCCCGACGCGCCCTATGCGGGCGTTTATCTTGCGCTCACGCTCCTCATTACTTCGCTCATGCGGCATACGTCCAAGCGAAATCGGGAGATCGCGCGTCACCTCGTCGGGCGCCGCGTGCGCAGTACGCTCACCGGCGAAGGGTTTGCGCCTAATGTAGCATCGCTGCCGGACCTGAAAAACGTTTTGGCGGGGTTTTTCGCACTCCCCATCGCCGGCGCGGCGCTTCCGGCTAAGCTCCTCCTGACGGGCGTACTCGAAAACGGCGCACTGAAGCTCACGCTCAGTCTTCCCCCGCGGCAAGGTCCGCGCAAGGGTGAACCGCTCACGCTCGCCGACTGGGATGGCCCCGATGGGATTACGGCCGGCCCCAACAGCATTGTTCGTGAGGCCCTGAAGCTTCTGGCGGCGGATTACCCGCTTTTTGCTGAATTCGGTCCGAACTTCGATCTGCCGAGCCGGATTGAGCGCAGCCGCTGGGAATACTTTCTCTTTACCGAGCTCCCGGAGCTTTCTGCCTGCGGTGTCGACGCGGTGCTGCCTGAGAGCATGCGGCGGATCGAAAAACCCGAAATCGTCCTCACGGCGGCGGCGCCCGGCAATGCCAGAATGCAAAAGCGCTTGGCCACTCAGGGCATGCTCAATGCCGCAGCGCTTGCAGACTTCCGCTGGGAAATCGCGGTGGGCGACGAACGCATGACGCTCGCTGAGCTTCGCGCACGCATCAATCAAGAGGGAGAACTCCTCACCTCCGGGAGCGCGCTCTTTCACCTCACTAAGGAAGATCTGGACCGCTTGGTGGCCGAATGGGCGGAAGCTCAGAAGAAGGAACTTTCCAACTGGGACAAGCTCCGCGCCCTGCTTTCAGGGTCCTCCAACGGCCGACGGGTAGAAGCCGCCGAGGCGCTCCTTGAGCGCATTCGCGAATCGGCTGCCGTCAAGGAACTGCCGCCCCCAGTGGAACTCAATGCGGTTCTTCGCCCCTATCAGATCCGCGGCTTCTCGTGGCTCGTTCAGAATGCCATGCTTGGGCTCGGGTCCCTTTTGGCTGACGACATGGGCCTAGGCAAAACCGTGCAGGTCATCGCCTGCGTTGCAGAACTTAAAGCCCGCGGAGAACTGGACCGCGGCAAAGTTCTGATCGCCGCGCCCGCGTCTCTTCTCGTCAATTGGGAGCGTGAGATTGAGCGCTTTGCGCCCAGCCTCACGGCGCAGATCTATCACGGCAAGGACCGCACGATCTTTGCGCTCGACCACAGCCGCCCTGACGTCATCATCACGTCTTACGGCATTTTGAAACGCGAACTCCCGCAGCTCTCGCAGATGCAGTTCCGTCTCTTGGTGCTCGACGAAGCCCAGGCGGTAAAGAACGCCAAAACCGGCCAGGCAAAAGCCGCACAGGAATTTCCTGCTGATTCCGTCATCGCGCTCACGGGCACGCCGGTTGAAAACCGGCTCGCAGAGTACTGGTCCATTTTTTCTATTGTGGAGCCCGGCCTCTTGGGGTCGCCCGCGCAGTTCCGACGTGATTTTGTCATGCCGATTGAAGAGCACCGCGACCGCGCAGCGATTGACCGGTTCCGCCGCATTACGTCGCCATTTCTCCTCCGCCGCGTGAAGACGGATCCGGGAATTCTGGATGAACTGCCCGAAAAGAATGTGGTTGACTACTTCACGACGCTCACGCCCAAGCAGGTGGCGCTCTATGAAGAATGCCTCAAGGCCAATCTGGAGTCGCTCGAAACGCTTGACCGCGAATCCCGGGAGCAGGAAGCCGCGGGCGACAGGCTCCATGCGGCGCAGGCGCGGCTCTCACGCCGCGGACAGATTCTGCGCATGATTCTTAACCTTAAGCAGATCTCCAATTCGCCCTCGCAGTTCCAAAAAGAATTTGTCGATAAACCCGACTCCGGCAAAGCTGAAGCGCTCCTCGAGCTCCTTCGCCGCTGCCGCCAGTCCGGACGCAAGGCCCTTATCTTTACGCAGTTCCGCGAAATGGGGGAACGCCTGGTTCGATGGATTGAAGACGCTACGGGCCGCAAGCCCGAATTTCTCCATGGCGGCGTGCCCGCAGCCAAGCGCATGGAAATGGTAGATGCCTTCCAGAACAACCCGGACTCGGAAATCTTCATTTTGTCGCTCAAGGCGGGCGGCACGGGTCTGAACCTCACCGCCGCCTCCGCCGTCATTCACTATGACCTTTGGTGGAATCCGGCTGTAGAAGATCAGGCCTCGGACCGGGCATGGCGAATCGGTCAGCGCCGGGATGTGGTGGTCTATCGCTTCATCACGGCCGGCACCTTTGAAGAAAAGGTGAACGAAATGCTTAAGAAAAAGCGTGAGTTGGCCGACCTTGCCGTCGGTGTCGGCGAATCCTGGATCGGTGACCTGACAGACGACGAAATTAAGTCCATCTTTTCGCTTTCTTCGTCCGGCATTTAACGCTCGAACCTGAACCATCGAATTGGACCCCGAGAGCCATGGACAAGAGCATTGCGCTATATCTCTTCGTTTCTTTCGTTGCCTGCATCACGCCGGGATCTGGCGTGCTCTACACGATTGCAAGCGGATTCCGCGGCGGCATGAAGTGCGTTTTGGCGTCTCCGCTCGGCACGTGTTTGGGGTGTTCATTAATGTCAGCGCTTTCCGCTACGGGGCTTGGCGCCCTGATAGCCAATTCCCCTGCGGCATACAACGTGCTTCAGGTGGTCTCCGCACTGGTATTGGTGTGGTTCGGCCTTCAGAGCTGGCGCTCGGGCGCGCTTGATCTCTCTGCAGCCAGTGATTCGGCCGCGCGTGAGGGGCTGGGCTCCGGCCAGGAGCGCTTCACATTCCGGAAGTTTTTTTGGGGCGCCGTGGTTCTGCAGGCCTCCAACATCATGCTGATTGTGTTCCTGCTCTCACTGATGCCGCCCTTCATCCGCACGGAGGAGCCCTACCTGCCCCAGGCGGTCATGCTTTCGGCGCTTTTTGTGCTCGTCTGCTTCGTCGTGCATTTGGGCTACAGCTGGATCGCCGCTGCCGGCGCCAAGCGGCTCGCCGGCCCAAGGTTCTCCTTTTGGCTCAACCGCATCAGCGCCGTTCTTTTCTGGCTCCTTGCGGTGAGCGTTATCTGGAACGCTTTTTTCAAGAGCTGAAAATTCGCGTTGGCATCGTGCGGTCTGCCGCAGATCCATGCCTTGGAGCATTACTGTCCTCCTCACTGACGGCGCGATTGGGCTGGTTATCTCCCGCATCCGTTTATGGTGTTCGCTCAATCAGAAAAGTACTGACTTCCTGAAACGCCGGCAGAGAGCGACATCGGAATACGAAAATTCCTGCGTTTTGATCACCAAAATAACTAGGCTGAAATATCTATTTTCTCCTTTTTTTGCATTTACATAAAAGAAACAAGATCTAATGTCATTGACTTTAAACGGCGGACTCTTTTAGGCTTTGTAAACCATCTGTTCGCCCCCCAAGCGGCAGCAGGCACATCGAAGTCCGATCTTTAAGAGGATCCTTTCCCATTGCTTTGATGTCTGCTCTGCCGTCCAAAAGACCCCATAAAAATGCTGCTTTCTTTGCGGCTCAGCCGGAGTATTTAATGAAGCGAAACCGAGTCGGCATTGCCCTTTCCGCTGTAGGCATTCATGCGTCCATCGGCAGCGTCTATGCCTGGAGCGTACTGACGAAGCCTGTGATGGCAGAGATGGGCATCTCGCTCTCGAGCACGACCTGGGCGTTTTCCATCGCCATTTTGTTTCTCGGGCTGTCTGCGGCGTTCCTCGGCAAGTTCGTTGAACGCATCGGCCCTCGTGCTTCGGGCCTCCTTTCCATGCTCTTTTTCTGTTCCGGTCTGATCGGCACTGCGCTGGCCGTTTCGATGAAGAGCGTCGCGCTCCTCTATTTCTTTTACGGTGCTGTCGGCGGCATTGGGCTCGGCATCGGCTATATCACGCCGGTTTCAACTTTAGTCAAATGGTTCCCCGCTCGCCGCGGATTTGCAACCGGCCTGGCCATTATGGGGTTCGGCTTTGCTTCGCTCATCGGCGGGCCGCTGATGCAAAAGCTCACAGCCCTCTATGGTCTATCAGCGAACTTTCTCATCATGGGAGGGGCTTACGCGGTAGTCATGACGCTCTCATCGCTTTATTTGATGCCTCCAAAAGCCGGTGAAACGGTAGATCTCACCAAGCTTTCCGACGATGCATCGGAAAAACTGAAGAAAGCCGCTGCCGCCCAAACCGGCAGACAGTACACGCGCCGCGAAGCCGTCCAGACCTGGGAATTTTGGATGCGGGCACCACCCTGTTCGCAAGCCCAACGGAAAGAACCAGGACCAGCATCATTGAGATTGGTCACAGTCAGGA
>ENA-USUK01002002-USUK01002002.1-human-gut-metagenome-genome-assembly--contig:-NODE-2002-length-14382-cov-9.737784_pt1 | contig 14382 bp, 10 predicted proteins | sample MGYA00250062_ERZ773400 | MGnify/ENA primary metagenome ERZ773400 (study PRJEB29103, sample SAMN06111961) | human gut metagenome | biome: human gut; feature: ankylosing spondylitis patient; material... | reverse complement strand
GGGCGGATGGTGTGGGTGCGGCGAGTAGTATTGCCGCCGCCAGCAGTGCGGAGAGCGCTCTCATGATCCATGCTGTCATTTTTATCGATTCCTTTCCTCAAAACGACCAAATTGGTGAATAATTGACTTCTATTATAATTGATTTCCGCATATTTGGAAAGCAGAACCTTTTTTAGCCTGCTTTTTTGTGGACACCTGGATACCGGATACATAGGATAAAGGAGATCATATTTTTTATGGAAGGGTGCGTAAATGGATGAATCAGAATTTACCTGCTGCGGTCATTCAGAGCTTTACCATGCAAAACACAATGTTTTCACAGAGAAAGGCAGTCCTGCATTGGCGGATTGTTTCTCCGCAGTTTTTTTCTCAGCGTTTTGCTCAACAAGCGCGCCAGATCAACAACCATTATAGGGGGGAAGCGCTGCAACGCCGGCAGTTTGCCACATCGCAGCTCTATCCTGCTGCGGTCAGAAAGCAGCAAATGGGAGGCGTTGCACTGCCTTATGAATTGGAAAACACGTTTAACGTAACTTTGAACCGTGCCTGTATCGTCAGCCTGTATACGGATGAATATCAGTTTACAGGCGGCGCGCACGGTATGACGGTGCGCACGGCGGATAACTGGAACCTTCGCACGGGCAGGCGCTTTGCGCTATGCGACCTGTTTCCAAGGCATCGCGATTGCAGGCAAATGATCCTTCGGCAGATCATCACTCAGATCGCGCGGGACCCTTCCTCCTATTTTGATAATTACAGAGAGTTGGTGGTACAGAATTTTGATCCAAGGCGATTTTATTTGACGCAGGATGCAGTCATGGTTTATTTTGGGCTGTATGAAATCGCGCCGTATTCCTCCGGCATGCCTGTTTTCGCCATCCCTTATGAGGTGGATCCAGCCTTTGTCATTTGCCGGGAGAGGGAATCCTAGATCAGGAACACATCTGTGTACGTGTGCACGGTGAGCAGTACCAAATGCGTCGTTAACGTAGCAGTCAGCGTAAGAAGCCAATTTCTTGGTAAATTCTTTCTGGCTTTCTTTTACTGCTTTCTTAGCAGCAGCTTTTTCTTCGTCAGTTGCATCTTCTGCCAAACCTCTTGGTTTACCTTCTTCTTCAGCGTAGAAACGAAGGTTTTCGAGCAACAGCACTTCTCCCGGTTGCAGAGCAGCAGCTTTTACAGCAGCTTCTTCGCCCATGCAGTCGTTAGCGAACTGAACTTCAACGCCCAGCAATTCAGACAGATGCTTGATGATATGTTTCAAAGAGAATTTATCGGCAACGCCTTTCGGACGGCCCAGGTGAGAGCCAATGATGATGCTTCCGCCGTCTGCCAGGATCTTCTTCAAAGTAGGAAGAGCTGCACGCATACGAGTGTCATCTGTAATGTTGAAGTTTTCGTCCAGGGGTACATTGAAGTCCACGCGAACAAATGCCTTTTTACCGGCAAAATTGAATTTGTCAATTGTCTGCATAATACTCTATTTTTATTTAAAAGTGTTTTTAAAATTCTTCTTTTAGAACGACCGCAAAGTTACTATTTATTTCGGTTCCTTGCTATTAAATCGTTATTTATTCTTGGCTTTTGGTTCCTCTTTTGTAACTTTATAGGTGTTACAGAAATATTTGCACATCATTTGCAAACCACAGGTGTCACATTTGGGAGTACGTGCCTGACAAACGTAACGGCCGTGCAGGATGAGCCAGTGATGGGCAATCGGTATGAGCTTTTCCGGAATATTCTTCACCAGTTCTTTTTCCACGCTGAACGGGGTGGTGCAACTGTCCGGCACCAGTCCGATACGGTGGCTGACACGGAACACGTGTGTATCTACCGCCATTGCCGCTTTTTTGAATACAACCGACTGGATCACATTGGCAGTCTTTCTTCCTACACCGGGCAACTTTATCAGATCTTCCAGATTATCCGGCACCTCGCTATTGAAGTCATTCACCAGCATCTTTGCCATACCGACCAGATGTTTGGCTTTGTTGTTGGGATAAGACACGCTTCGTATATATTCGAAAATCACTTCCGGCGTAGTGGCAGCCAATGCTTCCGGAGTCGGAAAATCTTTATACAAAGGAGGAGTGATGATATTCACCCGTTTGTCCGTACATTGTGCAGAAAGAATAACAGCGATCAGCAACTCATACGGATTGTTGTAATGCAGTTCGGTTTCGGCCACAGGTATGTTGTCCTGAAACCAGGCGATTACTTTCTCATAACGTTCTTTCTTTCTCATCGTAGCTTGTTTTTATGGTAATGAGGCGTCACTTTTAGTCTGAAATAGAGGGCGGAAACTACCGTCAGGCAGGCTCCGAAAAGATAGGCCTTATCAAATGTACTTATTTCTGCGATATATCCTCCCGTCAGCATACCGATGCCGATTCCTACATCCCAGGAAGTGAGGTAGGTGGAAGTCGCTGTTCCCCGCTGACTGTTGGGGGCGAGGTTGACAAACAGCGTGTTAAATGCCGGAAACATAATTCCAAACCCGACACCCATTAATAATGCGATGCCAAAAAACAGCAGAGTACAGGCAGTATCATTCCATTGAATCAGATATACACAAGTTGAAAGCAGGAAGAAGCTGAAAACAACCAGATATAATCCGGCAGCTATTACTTGCGTTATTTTTCCGCGATCCACCAGTTTTCCTGAAAAGATACGCGAGATGGCCATACCGACTGCCATAAAGGTGAAGAAGAATCCGGTTTGTGTGTTCAATCCTATTTGGCGGGCGTACATGGCAACATAGTTGGTCGTCATTCCGTAAGGGATGGAAAGCAGCAGCAGACTAAGTCCGGCAGGCAGTCCTTTCATCAGGATAAAGCGGTCGAGCGAGATCGGTTCCCGTTTCACAGGAGGCTTGTAGGGCGTTTTAACCAGACTTGCGCATAGAAAACCTAAAATACAGGAACCGAATGCATAGCAGAATATCGTAGCAAAAGAAACTCCCGCATCATGCAGAAACAGTCCGAACATCGGTCCGATGGACATGGCTGTGTTGTTGGTAAGTCCGTAATAACCTAAGCCTTCCCCTCGCCGGGAAGAGGGCATAATGTCTATTACTACCGTGTTTCCGCCTACTGTGACCATTCCGAAAGAGACGCCGTGAATGATTCGGAATATAATAAATAAGGTAAGGGAACCGGCAATTAAATATCCGCCGAACATCATCATAAAGATGAAGTAAGCAAACAGATAAAGAGGTTTTCGGGCAAACGTGTCGAGCAGATAACCGGAAAATGGACGGATACAGAGAGCTGCCACCGTGTAGCAGGAGAGGACAATGCCGATAGTGGAATTTCCAGCCTGGAAGAATTCGGATAAATAGAACGGCAAAACAGGAATCAGCAACCAGAAACCGAAGTATAGCAGGAAGTTGGCTGCCAAGATGAAACAATAACTGGGAGTAATGAGTCTATCCTTTGCCATAATGAATGATCGTTCAATCGACCGATTCGCGTTGATTGGAAACCAACGCCGTTGGCCTGATTGGTCTGTTGATGAATATGCCAATGTCCCGATCACCGTCCGACGGTTTCATTGGGAACATTGGCATACTGGTAAATTTAGCACATTATTAATATGCCGCTTCGAATTCTTTTAGGAAGCGTGTATCGTTTTCAGAGAACATACGGAGGTCTTTCACCTGATATTTCAGGTTTGTGATACGCTCGATGCCCATACCGAGGGCATAACCGCTGTATATTTTGCTGTCTATACCATTTGATTCAAGTACGTTCGGGTCTACCATACCGCAACCGAGGATTTCTACCCAGCCGGTGTGTTTACAGAACGGACATCCTTTACCGCCGCAGATATTACAGCTGATATCCATTTCCGCACTTGGTTCGGTAAACGGGAAGTAAGACGGACGCAGACGGATCTTTGTATCAGCACCGAACATTTCTTTGGCGAAGAGCAGCAATACCTGCTTCAAGTCGGTGAATGATACGTTTTTATCTACATACAGCGCTTCTACCTGATGGAAGAAACAGTGTGCGCGATAGCTGATAGCTTCGTTACGATATACACGTCCCGGACAGATGATGCGGATAGGAGGCTGTGAAGTTTCCATCACACGGGTCTGTACAGAAGAAGTATGTGTACGCAATACTACGTCCGGGTGAGCTTCGATAAAGAAAGTATCCTGCATATCGCGTGCCGGATGGTCTTCGGCAAAGTTCAGTGCCGAGAACACGTGCCAGTCATCTTCAATTTCCGGACCTTCGGCAATGCTGAATCCCAGACGGGCAAAGATATCAATGATTTCGTTCTTTACAATGGTGAGCGGGTGGCGTGTACCGAGTTCCACAGGATAAGCCGAACGCGTCAAATCCAGTCCGTCACAATCGTTGTCCTGACTTTCAAACATTTCTTTCAGCGCGTTGATTTTGTCCTGCGCTTTTGTTTTCAGTTCATTCAGTCTCATGCCGACTTCTTTTTTCTGTTCGGCAGCTACATTACGGAAATCTGCCATTAAGTCGTTAATGGCTCCCTTCTTACTTAGGTATTTGATGCGGAGAGCTTCGAGTTCTTCGGCATTGGAGGCGTGTAAGGCTTCCACCTCTTTCAGAAGTTGTTCAATCTTAGCTATCATATTTTTGATGTATTGTTATTCAGTTTCTTAGTAAAAACCGTGCAAAGATATAATTTTATCACGAACCATCGAAATAATTTGTATCTTTGTTGCCGATATATACCGAAAATCCGGCAACTTATGAAAAAGATTGTTTTCTGTCTTCTGCTTTTAACCTTTTCTTTTCGCCTTGCGGCCCAGATTGACTATTTGGAGCCGGTGAAACCTTTTTCCACTTATACAGGCGAGTTAGGCGAATATTATCGTAGTGTGTTTTCTTTACTTAATACGGGCTTCCAGAAACAGCCTTATGCGCGTTTTGCAGCTATCCCTTCCTTTTCGCCGGAGTATGCAATGTCGGTAGAGAAGAGGAATGGACGTTATACCCTGGTTTCGAACACATTATCGCGTACTTATTGGCAGGCAGAGAAGGGGACGGTGACGGTGGATACTAAATCGGTTGTCATTAGTGCCTCCCTATATCAGTCTTTAGGGGCTATCTTTCGTTTGGTGACAGAGCAGGTACAGGATTTGGACGGTTCTACGGCTGGTTTGGATGGAATTGTTTATTTTTTCTCTTCTACGGATGCTAAAGGTAAAGAGCAGATGGGACGTAAATGGTCGCCGGAAAAGGGAACGTTGATGGAACGTCTCGTGTTGGTTTGTCAGTCGGCTTATATGTTATCCCGAGGGGAAAATATTTCTGAACAGACGTTGGCAGTGGAGGCTGCTGCTTTATTAAAAGCATTGCAACAGCGCACCAAGGAAGAGCCGGATGCTTATAAGCGGCCGATGTATATCGGAATTTATCCGGTGGGTCCCCGTTCAAAGACACTTTCCGGAAGACAGGTGGAGGAACCTGCTCATTTCTCTGCGATGACTCCGGAAGAATATATTGCCAGTGAAATGGTTTATCCGTCAGGGCTTTTGGAGAAGAATGTTTCGGGTTATGCTTTATGTGAGTTTACTATTGATAAAGAAGGGGTTATCCTTCGTCCTCATATTCTACGTTCCACTCATCCGGAATTTGCAGAGGAGGCTCTCCGCATTGTCAAAGGAATGCCGAAATGGTCACCTGCATTGGTGGGAGGAAAGCCGGCGGATAGTAATTACACTCTTTATGTTCCTTTCCGTCCGCAACTCTATCGGAATAAATAAGCAACTTTGCATCTAAAGTCCGATTAATAAAAAAGAAATATTGCATTTATAAGTTGAACTTATACTCTCTCCAATAAATAAAAAAAATAAATTTGCTGTCATCTGTCACAGATTGTAACTTAACTGTTTGATTATGAAAAGTTAATGGCGTGACAGCAGCATGGTGATAGCACTGTGACGGCAATAATGCTGTCACTGCAAAGCTAAGAAGAGATAAACGCACTGCAAAGACGGTATGGTAGAGATGCATACCCAAATCAAGTAAAAATCACAGATGAAGTTTCATTGCCTGAATAGTATTAACCACAGGCAGATAAGCTATTTTATTTATTACCCCTGTACTTACGGGGCGGGACCTGCCTTGTAACCGATAGTTTCAAGCCTTGAAACTATTGGTTTTGCGGTTCGAAACTACAGTTTCATCGCTTTGAAACTTTAGTTTCTCTTGCTTGGAACTATTAGTTTCTTACTGATGAAACTATAGTTTCACACTGATGGAACTTTAGTTTCTCACCGATGAAACTATTCTCCCGTGTAGTTGTTTACTTATTTGTCTTATATAAAATTCTATTGTAACTAAAAAGCTTGTCATTTATTATCTTTCTTTTCAGAAAAAAGAAGTATATTTGCAATCAAGGACCGGACCTTTGACAGCCGGACTTGTATTTATAGGACATTTAATTTATCTAACAGGAAACTAGCAATTTTCAAACAGATGATAAATCAAATGTCCGTGCCAAGCTTATATCCCTATCGATATATAAGTTCTGGTGCGGGCATACTGTATTTTCATCTGTCGGTTTTGCTAGTACCGCTGTTGGGAAATATATGTATCGTTCGCACCTTTTTTATATCCGGTTGCGACGTATACATCTAAAAACAAACGAGTTATGGCAACAAAACAATGGATTGGTATTGAAGAAGCGGCAACCAAGTATCAGGTATCTACCAGACGTATTATTACTTGGTGTAAAAGGCAAGAGATTATTTATTCAGAAGTCGGCGATTATCTAATGCTTGATGAAAACAGTCTGACGGATTGTCTTGAACGAAATATCCGGTTCAGTCTTTCCGAAGAAGAACACAAACGCCGGATGGATGAGAAGATGAAGGAAAATGAAGAGGAATTTTTTCTACTTCAATCGCTGAAAGAGTTGACCCCATTGATCCGGTTAATAATAAAAGAGCTTGCCGGAATGATAAGGAATGATGAAAGACGACAACTATTTCTTTATACCGTCTTACAAGGAAATATTAAGGATTTTAGTGTCCGGAAACATATGAAATATCGTCAAGCACAGAAGGCATTTGAGGGACTTGTACAGGAAATAAAATCTCAAGCGGGATTCCTTAGGACTTATAAGGAAGAAAATATCCGTCTTAGAGCAACAGTACGGATGTATGAAATGAAATCCCGCCAAAATGGCTTTGATAATGATATGCTCATGAGAGAGGCGGAAGAAACGAATCCGGAAATTTTTATTCCCGAAGATATAAAAGCGGCAAAGGCTTTACTTGATACTCCTATCACAGAATTGAAATTCGATATTCGGTCGCAGCGGATCATTTCTGAAGCTGATATAAAAACACTTCGGGAACTGCTACAAATCACTTCTCAATATGGGTTTAGGAAGTTGCGTGATATGTTACGGAATTTCGGGCTGGTTTCACAAAAGAAAGTGGAAAAACGCTTGAAAGAGCTGAATGTACTGGACGTTGCCGGCAACTGCAATTTATATAGGTATCTGGATGAATGACACAGATTGGGCTGGAGTGTTTCTTTGATAGTATAATAACATGGCTGATTTCTTCAAAAATCATTAAAATAGAAAACTTTTCTTCGTTTGTATTGTCTTATAGCCATAAACTTTTAAAACGAAAACTTATGGATGATATGATTAACAGGCATGATTCGATAGCCGAGGAAAATATCGAGCCGAATGGTCGTCCGGCTAAGGACCAGTTTGAAGAATGGAGCGGCGAGGTTGCCGACCGTGCCGATGACGTATTCAAGAATGACAAGAAAGACGGTCCTATTAAAAACCGTGAGAAACGTATAAAAGAAATGGACGAAGTGATTAAAAAGGACCTTGAATAAAGGTCCTTTTTTGTTTTCTGCGATACGGAAAGAAAGTACAGAAAGATGCATACGGATGAATAAAAATAAGAAATTATACTATCATCCAGTAAATCAATATAGGTATTAAAATTCCTATTATCGTTAGAATTCCGCCGATGCCCCACAATCCCTTTTTCCCGGGAACAATCAGTAACCCGGTGATGAGCAAAATAAACATGAGTAAGAGGAATGCATCGGAGGTTATTGTCCATAAAGAACCCGGATTGCGATGTAGCTTATTCAATGCGGTTAGGAAAGCAGGACGATGCATTTCTTTAATAAATGCTTGCTGGCTGGTTGCATCCAACTTGATTACCAATTGTTCTTTGCCAAAGATGGTCAGTTTGTTTTTACTGAGGCTGAAACGGTTATACAGGTCGGGATTGCATGAGAGATCGGAGATAATCTTTCGTGCATCGGCTTCTGTAAAATCGTCTTTATTGGCAGGGAGCTGGAATATATAGTCCACCGTACGTTCCTTTTTCTGATTCATGAATGTAAATTCTTTCCGGTGGTTGAGCAGGAAGCCGGAAAGGAGATAGACAAACAGGATGCCTGCACAAATGAAAGATACATAACGGTGCGTTAAACGTAAGTATTTGAGCGTTTTGGGAGATAACATTTTTATATAGAATTTACTAAGTTAGTGAATGTCCAATTCGTCTAATATGTATTGGGAACGTGAATATTGCTCCAAAGTCCATAACACATAGCGGATATCTACTGCGATGTTACGACTTTTCTCATTTCCTACAGTTTCGTAGTCGGAACTAAGTCCCTGCCAGATACGGTCGAAGTTGATACCCACCACTTCTCCTTTGGCATTCAATACCGGACTGCCCGAACTACCAGAAGTGGTATGTGCATCTGTCAGGAAACAACAGGTGGGTGTCACTTTCTGGCTAAAGTAGTTACTGGGTTGGCGGTGTTCGATGAGTTTGACGAAACGTGCCGGCAGATTGAAGTCCTTGTTTCCGGCATAAAGGCGATGACGGCTGAGCATTCCGTCAACAGTTGTAAATGGAGTATAGATGACTCCTTCGCTGGGAACGGCTGCCTTTACTTTTCCCGTAGAATAACGCAGGGTGCGGTTGGCGTCAAATGCAATTTGTGTCCCCTTGTTCTTTTCAGCGTATGCTTGCAGATACAAAGAGTAGAGTTTCATGTTTTTATTCTGATACGCTTGTTTCAAACGGTTTATTTTTTCTACATACACCAGATAGAAACCGAGTGACAACTGATACAGCCCATCTTGTGACAGTGCAGCTGTTCCTTGTGTCGGTACACTGTCCAGAAGTGCGAGCATACTTTCTTGATTACGCAGGGGGGAATGATCGTACAGGCTGTCTATATAGGCAGAAAGATGTTGAGGGTAATGCTTTTCTACCTTTTTCAATGCTGTGGAGTAGAAAATAGAATCTACGTGATCCAGATAATAAGCCAACATCTTTTTCATGATATATTTGTCGTCTTCAGGTCTGAAATCACGATAGAATGCTACGGTAAGCGGTTTCAGTTTGCGGATTTCTCCTTTCATGGCAGTCTTTACATTCTTGCTTTTTCTTTGTTCCATTTGCACCAGTTTTTCAAATTTTCCGGCAAAAGGAATGACGTTGGCACCATAAAGTGCGACTTCGCGAAACATCTGGTCTGTGAAGTTCAGTTGGGTAAGACGTTCGTAGTTTGCTTTCATATCATCGAGCAATGTTGCCCCGTAGCGTTGCGTACGGGTGTCATCAGACAGAATCCATCCTGTCATCGCCTGTTCCTCCTGCTGTTTCCGGGCAATGATGCCGGATTCTTTCACACCACTGATCTCACCAATTGATTTTAGATAGACATTAGCAGCGCTTCCGGCCTTAATGTTATAGTAGGAATAAAGCGAGTCGGCAGCCGTTTCTTTACGTTGTGTGTAGAAGTCGAGCTTGATTTTGGCAATATCTGCTTCTGCTTGCGTGTCTTTGAATACAATTTTCTCAAGGGCAAACGAAGGGACATATTGCCTTGTTTGTGCAGGATAGCCGGCAACCATTACAAAATCATCGGGTTTCACTCCTTTGGTAGAGATAGACAAATGAGCGTCGGGTTGATAGGGGCGGTTCTGCTTGTTGTAGGCTGCCGGTTGATTTTTATCGTTGGCATAAACGCGCAAGATGGCGAAATCGGCAGAGTAACGGGGCCATTGCCAGTTGTCTGTGTCGCCTCCGAATTTCCCTATCGAGATGGGGGGAGCGGCTACGATACGCACATCCTTGAAGCAGCGGAAGACAGCCAGGATGTATTGTCTGCCACCAAATAAGGAGTAGATTTTTCCTTCTACACCACGACCTTTGGCTTGGGATTTGACAATTTTATTCCCGTTCTCGTTGATCTTTTGGGTAAGTGCCTGATCGGTAAGATTTCCGGTATCTTGTGTTATTTCCGTCGTTACGTCTTTGATAGTGATTAATTGATTGACCTGTAAATTCGGAAGATAAGTCTCTTCGCTGCGTTGGGTAGCCCAGCAGCCATGCTTCACGTAATCGTGGTTTGCATCGGAGATATGTTCGAGATAACGTGCGACACAGTGGAAGTTGGTCAATACCAGTCCTTCACCGGAGATGAAAGAGGCACTGGCAGAGGGAGAAAATGTACTGTTGTCATAACTTAATGAAAGGGTAGCATTCGACAGACACGACTGGTTGATGTCGTAAATATCTTTTTCACTAAGGCGCAATCCCTGTTTTTTCATTGCCTGATGTACTTTTCCTTGTATTTGAGTAGGCAGCCAGAAGCCTCCATCGGCATGCACGGGCTGTATGCACAACAGGCAGAGGAGGTAGAAGGCGGAAATAATGGTAGTTAGCTTCATTGTATTTTGTTTTTTAAATAATTATTCCAGGTAGAAGGATTAGTTGTTAACTGTTCGCGGATGCGGGTAAGATGCTCGCTGACCGTAGGGGAGAAGAGTACACTGAAAGAGGAGGTACGTGCTTCTGTTAGCAATGATTGCAAGGTCTGGAGATAGCTTTCCTGCAAATGTCGTGTGAATATGTCCGGTGTCTTGTCCGTAAAAAGATAGTTGGCAGAGACTTCCAGATAATGGGCGTAGGTAAATCCTGCTGGTGTTTCGTTCGAAGAGATTCGTTCGGCAATGATTCTGCCAAACATCTTTTCAATAATTGTCTTTTGTGCTTTTATGATGGCTTCGGTTGGGTTGCCGGCATATTTGCATACGGCATCCGTCCGTAGGAAGTTGTATCCGCCAAGCAGTTCTTTCCAAAGAAATTCGACAGCTTTTCCGGATACTTCATCGGAGAAACCAATAAAAGGAATCACACGTTCCAGATGGTCGAAATAGGCTTGCTGCAAATCGGTATAGGTGGCGGGCATCTCCTCAAACGGGTTATCTGTCAGACGTTTTTTGTTCCATTCCGGCAATTGCGTCAATATTTGTTGAAGGTTGCGGATTCCGTAGGTTGCCGATGCGACGGGGTCATTACCGAGATCGGAGGTTTGAACGGTAGGATCAGTGGGAATGGTGCTCGGTGCCATGCGTCCGCAATGATACATGGGGTCGTTTTGTTTTTCATCTATCCATCCGGCTACAGTTCGGGTGTTCTCGCGGGAGAGATAGGCGTATCCGATACGGATGGCGTATCGGTCGTATACTCCCAACAGGGGAGGTAATACGTAACGGACGCCGTCTCCCGGTTGGGCGACATAATTGAACCGGGCATAATCCATGATGGACGGGGTGGTGCCGTAACGTTCTGTAAATTCCGGACGACGCAGGTCTTCTGTATTATGGGCATACGAGGCTTTGAAATTATGTTCCAGTCCGAGGCAGTGACCTATCTCATGGGCGGCGGCGTAACGGATTAATTGTGCCGTTATGTCATCCGGTAGTGTTTTCGTGCGTGCCGCAGGATGGTAGGCTGATGTTTGCAGGAAATACCATTTGCGTAGCAGGGCTATGACATTACTGTGAAACAATACGTCTGCTTGCAGAATTTCTCCTGAACGCGGGTCTACCCAGTGTTTTCCCATTGCGTTCGGGAAATCGCTGACTACATATCGGAAACAGTTGAAACGTATATCGTTCGGATCGAACTCCGGTCCGGCTTCGGCGTATGTCTTTGCTTGCATAACTTCTTTAAAGCCAATCTCTTCGAATGCTTTGTTCCAATCCAGTATTCCTTTGCGTATGGCTTTTTTCCAAAGAGGAGGGAAGGCATCGTCTATATAAAAAACGATGGGTTGTTGAGGCTTCACTTGTTTGCCTTGCAAATAACTGCGTACATCTTTAGGAGAGGGGACAATCCGGAAGCGGGTGATGTAGTTTTCCGCTGCGATTGAGGGAGTATCGAAGTTGAATTTCCGTTTAGGGATATTGTCATATCCTACCCGGGCATCGTGTATACGTGGTTGCATAGGTTGCTCAGGCAGTAGTAACAGCGATTTCCGTATGGTAGTGAGGAAAGGTTGGGTGGTTCCTTCAAAACCATACTGTACGCTGACTTCCAGGTTCTTTTCGTGGACGTCTACCTGAAGTATTTTATTGAGTTGGGGCAGGGAGCGTCCTGGTGACGTTTTCCCTCCAAAGGGGTCTACACCTTCTATGGGCTCACTAAGAAATTTGCTCCAGTTTACAACAATCGAGCTGTCTGTCTCCTGTTCTATTTTCCAGGATTCCGCTATGGGAGTGATAGCATTGCGCGCATAGGCCGGATATGAAAGATGAGTTGTGTCCTCACATAAGTTTTTGGAGTCGGGACGTAATAGATATAACTGTTCTTTGTCATATTTCAAACGTATCCATACCGGATCATAAAGTCGCTGGCCTGCATAAAGTTTAACTTTATTATTGGGAGAACTGACGGTCATCACACGGGCTGCTAACAGAAAATCCCGGTTTATCAACCGTTTGGGTATTTCTACAAAACATCCTTTAGCGTTTTGCCGGATGTGAAACATGGGGGCAGAGTTACCCCAAAGGAGGGTGGGAAAGAGCAGCAGGAGTAGCAACCGAAGTTTGTTATTGGCAATTCTCATCATGATTGGTGTAAATTATCTGGTTGGTTTTTGTGGGGTGAGGAAGGTTAATGGTACAATCCGAGACTTATTCCGAACATTTTGGAATCGGTTTTCTTGTCGGTCTTCAGATATGCTCCTGTGGCTTTGACGAACCACACGTTGGTGTGTTTCTTTATAGTTACAGGCATTTGATATTGTATTTGAAGTTTTCCGTGCGCATACGATGCTCCATAATAGGTCATGTCGGGTAAAAGCACACTTTGGGCGTATTCAGTGGACGGATCGTTGAGTGACAGGTCCGATGATAGCGAAATGTGATATCCGGCTTCTGCTTCTATCCATAATGAACGGTTGTTTTTGCGCAGGAATGAATATCCGCCCTCCATGCAGATAGTTGCCTGTCGGACTGTAAGCGATGAAGACGGAAGATTGTATTGATCTTCTACCGATTGAAAATAGGCGCGTGCGCCTGCGTAGGCTGTGGCTTCTCCGGTGTGATGATTACTCCACAACAGGCGGTAGTGCAGATTGGCATTGAGTAAATCGACGGTGTAACGTTCGTCGTACGTGAGAAGTGTGTTCCAGTAGGAAGATTCGATACCTGTTACCGGATCTTTTTCTATTATTTTTTCCTGACGGTATTCGTCGGCTTTTCCGGTCTGATAGTTAATGGAAATGTCGATGATGTGTTCTGTGCGTCCGGATTTGATCCGGTTCATAGAAAGCAAGTTGTAGGTGGTGGTGTGATATTTTCCCGGTGAATATTTGATGTCTCCCCATACGTCTTCGTTGCCTTTGGCGTATGAAAGGGTAGTAAGTGTTTGAATCCGTTCGTTTTTATATTGATAAGACAATTCACCGCCAAATTCATGGTTGACGAATTCACGTTCAAAACCGGAGTAACCACCAGTGGTACCATCAGTATTTTCCATTCCGGTGAAGGTGTAGTATTTGAGGTTCGGATCGGTTTGTACGGTGGTGATGTTAGGGATTTTTTCTTTTCTGCGATGGTAATAACCGCTAAGACCCAGCGAGTGTTTGTTCCACGTGTAGGTGACGGCAGGAGTCAGTTGATAGTCTGCCAGATTGGTGCGTGAACGGGGGTCTTTCAGTCGGGAAAGATCTCCTACTTTATAATCCAGTCGTGCGCCGAAAGTGAAGTTTTTGATAGGCAGAGTGGCTAACGCTGCCGAGAGGTCGAAGTTCTGGAAGTCGTACTTTCCTTTGATGGAGCTTCCTGAAAAGTAAGGATTGGAGTGGTGGCTACGCAATACGTCGCTCCATGAACGGTTGAATTGCCGTCCCATGTCAAAGGTAAAACGCCCGTATCCGTAGAGATATTTTCCAATTTTTTGGTATCGTTCCGAAGTGAACAATAATTTGTTTTGCTCATCACCGTCCTGAACCCGATAGTGTGTGCCTTGCTGATGAGAGAATTCGAAATAACTGATTCCCCGGTTGGTCAGCGTATCCAAAGAGAGCCCGGCAGGATTCAGGGTAC
>ENA-USUK01001987-USUK01001987.1-human-gut-metagenome-genome-assembly--contig:-NODE-1987-length-14442-cov-14.289036_pt1 | contig 14442 bp, 7 predicted proteins | sample MGYA00250062_ERZ773400 | MGnify/ENA primary metagenome ERZ773400 (study PRJEB29103, sample SAMN06111961) | human gut metagenome | biome: human gut; feature: ankylosing spondylitis patient; material... | reverse complement strand
CAAAAACGGGAATTCTCCTCCGAGGGGATAAATAACTTTTTGCGCCCGATCAACATTCCCAGCATAAATAACCCGCAAGTCTCCACCTTTTACATAGATATCTGGTTTTACTTTACTGATTAATTTATCAGCTGTTGTTTCATCAAAAATAACTACATAATCTACAGCTTTTAAACTATCTATAACCTCTGCTCGCTCTTTTTGCGAAACAATTGGTCTTTTGTCTGATTTATACTGCTTTACAGACTGATCACTATTTAACCCTAAAATTAAATAATCTGCTAATTTACTAGCTTCATTTAAATAACGAACATGACCTGCATGTATTAAATCAAAAGTGCCATTAGTAAGTGCTATAGTTTTATTACCCTTACGCAAGATTTCACAAAACTTTTCAATATCTTGTATATCTATAATCATCACTAAAATCCTATCTGTAATTATTATTTTTTCAATACAGCAATTAATTCCTCATCAGAAACTGTAGCTGTTCCCATTTTACGTACAGCAATACCAGAAGCAAAATTAGAAAGTTCAGCTGCTTGACTTGGCATCGCACCTGTAGCTAATGCTGTGATAAAAGTAGCAACACATGTATCGCCTGCTCCTGATACATCAAATACTTCTGATTTATCAGATACTGGGATATTATGCACATCTCCATTTGCTTCAAATAAAGTCATACCTTTTTCGCCACGTGTAACTAAAATTCCCTTTGCTTGCATTTTTACTAAAAATTCCTGTGCCGCTTTATATAAAATTTCCTCATTATCTATTTTATAGCCTACAGCACTAGCTAATTCCGCATCATTTTGTTTTACATAATCAGTACCTACAAAATTGAAAATAGCATATCGAGAATCTATTATTGATGGTATATCATATTCTTTACTTAAAGATAAAATTAAATCACGAATTTTAGGTGTAATTGTTCCACTACCATAATCGCTCATTACTACACCTTGCATCTGTGGCATGACCATTTGAATATAATTCATCAATTCTTTTTCATATATTTCACTGATAACTTCATTACATTCTCTATCAATACGTACTACCTGTTGACTTACTGTAGCTCTACCACCTGCAATAACACGTGTCTTAGTAATAGTTTTGCGATTTTGATCACAAAACATACCTTCCGTATTTACATTATTTTCTTCTAATATTTGCTTTAAATTTAAAGCACCTTTATCTTCGCCTAAAATACCTACAGCAAAAGCCTTTCCGCCTAATGTAGCTACATTATTAACTACATTAGCAGCACCGCCAGCTACTGTTTTTTCTTCTGACTCTATCAATACTAAAACTGGCGCTTCACGAGAAATACGAGAAATATCGCCTTTTAAATATATATCAGCAATCATATCACCAATAATTAAAATGCGTTTTCCCTTAAATTTTTCTACAAAATCAATCAATTCCGGCTTCATAAATTCACCTTTTTTCTCTATATATTAGAAATTTAAGAAATTAAAATGTAAACTCCATTTATCTTTTTTCTGTTCATATTTTAATTCAGTTTCTACACAATGCCAATCATGATACCAATAATAATCTAAATCTCTTAAACGAAGCTGATCTGAAGCATCATATCCTGTTGCTACAACAAAGCGATTTTTATCATCGATAGTATAACTTAGACCTGCGGATACTTTTTTGGAATAATCTTCCAATCCATACTGGAATAAAGTATTTTCTGCACTAACTCTTGAATAATGATATCCTGTATAAGCTACTAATCTATCAGTTAATTCACCAAGTAAAGTCACATCATAATACAAACTATTATAATTGCTATCATCATAATCTTCATAAACTAAGCGATAACCTATGCTTGGAAATAATCTAAATTTACCTTCTGTATCTAAATTTATAGGATCATGATGGAGAGATAAATTATGTTCACGATGCCAACTTTTAATATTATTTTCTTCCCATAAACCATATTCATTATACAAATTAAAACTAAGTGGTGTATCACCTATTCTACTGCCATAATTATATACATATGCTATATTTTTTTCTAACCAACGATCATCATCATCTTCATATTTACCATTTTCTATTTTAAAAGTACTACCTGCATTATTCCAAGCTACACCATAAATATTTCTCATATCATGCTTAGTAGTATATTTTAAATCAGCATAAGCTTTTACATTATCCATCAGTGGTGCATCTAATTTATAACCGATAGATAAACCATCATCATCATTTATACGAATACGCAGTGGTATCCATTGATTTTTTCCATCGCTATTAGTACCTATTTTAGTACTATATTCATCTGTTTGATAAATAACTTGACCTTTGATCAAAAATTTCGCATTATATGCTACCATATGGTCATCAGGATAAATTTCAATTTTCTCAGCAGTCAAACAGTAATCTGGTTTTTTCGCAGGACAACGTGTCATCGTGCCATTGTAAATTATATAGTAATCAGGATAAAATTCTACTTGTTCCCCTGAAACATATCTATTATCTACACGACCTTTTACATTATTCATTACACCAGTTTTTTCATTATAATTATATTTTGTTTTCTCACTGTTGATATCAAGTGTTGGATTAGCTACCTGCATAACATGAGCATGAACCGGTATATCCACATCACCTGTATTTAAATTACCATTTGCATCTTCAGTAGTCATACGTGAATAATTCTGAGTGATTTTTACATTACCCTTACCATATACTTCACCTGTTACTGAGTCATACATAATATCATTACCCTCAAAAATAATTGGTGCTTCTTGAGGATTTTGTATAACAATGCCTTCTTTTTCATATTGAGCATCTAATTCTGCTTTAAATTCATTAATAGCTTTATTTTTTTCTTTATCTCTAGCTTCACGACGTTGGTCTTCAACATAATTTAAGATTTCAACATCAGTATCTGAAGCTAATACTGGCTGATTATATGTACATAAAGATAATGCACTTAATGATATCGCCCACAATATTTTTTTCTCTATTTTCATTAAAATATTCACCTATCTTAAAATAAATTTAACTAAATACACTTAAATTATTATACCATGATAATATCTTCTTTGCCGAATTACTTTTCGCTAAAATCTAAAAGGACTCTACATTTATTGCAGAGTCCTTTTCATTTATCTATTATATTTTTCTACTAAGGAACACAAATACATTGCTTTTTCGTCTGTCAATGTATCTTTTTGCATGCGCCAGCCCCAGTTAGTGCCTACTGTACCAGGTAAATTCATTCTAGCATTACTATTCAACTTCAAAACATCTTGCATTGGCAATATCGCCATCTTAGAGGCACTAGCATATGCTAATTTTACCAATTCCTCTAATAAAGCCTCATTATCATCAACTTTAACTTCTAATAAATCTGCTAAAACTGCTTTATCCTGCGGAGATATATCCTCTTTAAGCCAGCCTAAAGTTGTATTATTGTCATGAGTGCCTGTATAGACAATGCTATTTTTCGGACTGATAAAGTTTAATTTATGATATTTATTTGCATATAATTCAAATTGCAAAACTTTCATGCCTGGGAAATTACAACTATTTTTCAAAGCTTCGACTTCTGGCGTAATTACACCTAAATCTTCAGCAATGATTGGCACATCACCTAAATATTCTTTGATTTTATCAAATAAATCTTTGCCTGGACCTTTAACCCATTTACCAACACGAGCATTTGTGGCCATACCAGATACTTCCCAATAAGCTTCAAAACCACGGAAATGGTCAATGCGAATTATATCTACTAAATTCAACAATGTAGCTATACGTTTACGCCACCAACTATAGTCATCTCTTTGCATTACCTTCCAGAGATAATGTGGATTGCCCCAAAGTTGACCATCTTCACTGAAATAATCTGGTGGCACTCCTGCTGCTGTCTTTAAGGTGCCATCAGCATTCAAATTAAATAAATCTTGATGTACCCATACATCAGCACTATCATGTGATGGAAAAATTGGAACATCACCGACTATTTGTATGCCTCTTTCGTTTGCATAAGCATGTAAATCTTGCCACTGTTTAAAGAAAATATATTGCTTAAACTTAGCATAAGCAATATCTTGTGCCAAAGAAATTCTACAAGACTCTAAAGCTTGAGGTTTACGCAATTTTATATCTAAATTCCATTCATACCATGGTAAGTTTTTATAATATTTCTTTAATGCCATGAATAGTGCATAATCTTCAAGCCAATAACTTTGCTGTTGACAAAAAGCAGTATAATCTGCATCTGCTACAAAATTGGCAAAAGCTTTTGTTAAGATTTTTTCTTTATAAGCTTCTACTTTTACAAAATCTACTTTATCAACATCAGCTTTATAATCTAAAACAATATCTTTGGCTTCTAATAAATTAATTTCCACCAATTTTTCAGGAGAAATAAGCATAGTATTGCCAGCAAAAGCAGATGGAGATTGATATGGAGATGCTCCATATCCTACTGGATTTAATGGCAATACTTGCCAAATCTTTTGTTTAGCTTTTACTAACCAATCCACAAAATTATAAGCTTCTTTTCCTAAATCACCAATACCATAATCAGATGGAAGGGATGTTGGATGCATGATAATACCAGCTTTTCTAGCATATTCTATATTTTCTTTTTCCTGTTCAAATACTAGAGCTGTAAGCGGTTCAATTTCTATCTTAGCCTTATTATCTATGATTTCCACATCAGGATACATATTAGTTATTTCATGTAATTTATGCTGACAAAAACCATGAACATCTATTTCTATCATCATAGTTTTTTCTTGATGACGATTTAACACCACTAAAATGCAATCATCATCCATTTTTTGTCCAAATCTATCTTTGCCTAATTTTGTAGTTCTCATATAAGCTAAGACATCATCTTGAGCATATACTGGTATATACCAACCAGTTTGCAATACTTGTCGATGATTGCGCAGTGCTATCATACGCGTAAAGAAATGACGTAAATTATTATCAGCTTCATCCCATTTATAGCTTGCTCTATTATGTGGGTCGCGATATCCCTGCATACCGATTTCATCGCCATAATAAATTGATGGCACTCCCGGCAATGTCATCTGCCAAACAACAGCTAATTTCAAACGAGCAATAGCTAAACGCAAATGAGCATCATCTAATTTGAATTTTGCCTGTACACTAGCTGGTACATTTTCTACACTTGGAGCTTCGCCTAATAAAGTCAAAATACGTTCTACATCATGACTACCCAATAAATTCATCATGGCATAGAGATTTTCTTCAGGATAATTTTCATGCTGATTTAAAATACTTACTTCTGTTTCTTGAGCTGATTTATTTTTCAAAATAAAATCTAAAATAATTCTGCGCAATGGATAATTCATCGCACTATCCATCTCATAACCACAAAGATATTCACGATGAACATTATACGCTATTTTATTTGAAGCATCTTCCCATACTTCACCGATGATAACTGCATCTTTATCTAATTTCTTCAATTTTTGATAAAAACAACGTGTAAATTTCTGTGGCAATTCATCAATTACATCTAAACGCCAACCACTTATGCCTTTATCCATCCAAAAATTCATTACACTATCTTCACTGCGAATGATGAAATCCATATATGATGGTGTTGTTTCCTTTGTGTTTGGCATACTTGTAAAGCCCCACCAACAATCATATTTACAAGGATATTCCTTGAAATCATACCATTCATAATATGGAGATTCTTTGGATTGATATGCACCTACACTGTCAAAATTGCCAAAGCGATTGAAGTATATACTATCACTGCCAGTATGACTAAATACCCCATCTAAGATAATACGAATTCCCATCTCTTTAGCTTGACTACAAAGCTGTGCAAATTCTTCATTAGTGCCAAACATTGGGTCTACTTGATGATAATCTGCTGTATCATAATGATGATTAGCACGTGATTTAAAAATAGGATTAAAATAAATCACAGATATTCCCAAATCTTTTAAATAAGATAATTTCTCTTTTATACCTTGGATATTTCCGCCAAAATAATCATAAGTGATTACATTTTTTGTATCTGGGTCTAAATAATACATTGGTGGCTCATTCCAATCACAATGAAGCACCGCATGTTTTTTCTGTGGAATATTATTGCCACTACGATAAAATCTATCAGGAAAAATCTGATACATAACGGCTTTTTTAAACCAATCTGGCGTTTTTACATCTTTTTTAAATACTGTAATCTGATAAGACGGTGGCACCTCTAGTGCTTCTTGACCAATACCACCCATTTGCGCCTTATTATTGCCATAATATAATAATTTGCCATCAACTAATTCAATTATAAAATAATACCAAACAAGACAACCATCTTCAGGCATATCTAAATCAATAAAATAATGTTTTTCATCCCATGAAGATTTTTTTAAATTATAATATATTGAACCACAAGTTTCTTGCCATGTATGTAAACGCACCAAAGAAACTTTATCTTTTAAATCAACATCAATTGCCAATCTCACAAAAGATTGTGTCGGCACTGCCCCTATAGGACTGCGATAATATAGATTTCGCGAATCATGAAAAATCATTTATATTATCCCGTTGCCAAAAATCTATAAAAATATAAAAATTTGTTTATTTCCTTCTTCATTGAATCCGATTTTGCCATAGCTACTTTCGTTTGATATGATTCTCCAAAGGCTTAAATTCGGATACAACGAATCCTACATATTAGCATTTTCTTGCTTGTGAAACTATGCTAATTTATACATAGATAAATTTAGTGAAGCATTTAAATCCCTATCAATTACTGCTCCACAATGTGGACATCTATAAACTCTATCTTTTAGTTTTAAATCTTTCTTTATAAATCCACACTTGTTACAAGTTTTTGATGATGGATAAAATCTATCTGCTACTACTAATTCAATTCCATTTAATTCAGATTTATATGTTATATACTGTCTAAATTTATGAAAACATTGTTTTTTTACTGAATCAGATAAATGTTTATTTTTCATCATTCCAGAAACATTCAAATCTTCTATTACAATTCTATATGGTTTGGTTTTCACTATACTTGTTGTAACTTGATGAATATAATTGTTCCTAATATTAGCTAATTTTCTATATATTAGTTTTGTTGTATTCTCTAATTTTTTTATATTTTTAGTTTTGATAAATTGGCAACGTTCACCTCCTTCTTTTTTGATTTTATTTATTTCATATTTTCTACTTATTTGTCTTTGCTTTTGTTTTAATCTTTTTTCTAATTTTTTTACTTTTTTAGTCTTATTAATGTTTTTAAATATTTTTCCATCTGAACAAATAGCCAACTCTTTCAATCCTAAATCTATACCTAATGAAATATTTGTTAATTCTTCTTGTTTTTTATCTACCTCTATTCCAACAGATAGATACCAATATTTATTATCATAAGTTATTCTAGGATTATTATATTTAACATTAATTGGTATTTGTTCATTTATTTTTATCCAACCTACTTTTTCAATTAAAACTTTTTTCTCTTTAACTTTTAATTTAATCGGGTCGTTATAAAAACTAGGTTTACTTTTTTTCCTACTTTTAAATTTGGGTTTGTTAGCTAAGCTTTTAAAAAATCTTTTATAAGCCTTACAAGCATCTTTTACAGATTGTTTAGTGATATTATTTGATACTTCACTTAACCAAGTTAATTCAGATTTTTTAAGTTGAGTTAATTCTTTTCTGATAACTCCGTCGTTAATAAATTTACCACCATTTTTATAATTTTCTTCCTGTTTTGCGAGAGTATAATTATAGATGAATCTAGCAGTTCCTACAGATTGCCACAGTTTTTGTTCTTGCTCTTTTGTTGGATAAATTCTAACTTTTTTCGCAAGTATCATCTTCTATTAACTCCTTAATCATTTTTTTAGCTTTATTAGCTCTTTTTCCTTGAAGTCTACAACTAAATACAGTAACTATTTGAATTAAATCTTCTACTAACTCTTGTTCTTCAGTTCTCTCTGTATTATCAATAATTTCAATTGTTGTTCCATATTTTGTCTGCAAATTCTCCTATTGAGTAATATTTCATATTATCACCTCAATAGTGTCATATCATAATCTTTAAATAATTTATAGATTTTTATATAAAATTATATATTATTTATAACAGCTTTAAGCCTCCCCTGATTAAAACTTCAATCATCTATAAAATAATTATCGCTTAATACAGACCTTATTTTGTTGAGTAAGCAAAATTTTATAAAAATCGTATTAAGCGATAAAATTTTTATTTTAAACTAATTATTAAACCTTTAAACTATTATACAATTCTTTATATTGTTTAGCTGATTCTTCCCAGCTGTAATCAGCAGTCATAGCATTTTCTACAAGATGAATATGTTTTCTATCATCAGCAATACCATCTATTGCACGTTTGATGGAGAATAATAATTCATGTGCATTGTAGTTATTAAAGCTAAAGCCATTACCAGTTTGAGTGTAATTGTTATATGCTTCAACAGTATCTTTTAAACCACCTGTAGCACGTACAATTGGCACAGTACCATAACGGAGAGCGATAAGCTGACCAATACCGCATGGTTCATATTGAGATGGCATCAAGAATAAATCACTTGCAGCATAAATTTGATGTGCTAATTCATTATTAAAGAAGATATTAGCAGATACTTTTTTCGGATAGCGCCACACAAGACCTTTGAACCAGTCTTCATATTGTCTATCGCCTGTACCTAAGATTACAAATTGTACATTTTCATATTCAAATAATTCATCTAAGATACGTGTAACTAAATCAAGACCTTTAGCTTCAACTAAACGAGTTACCATACCAATCATTGGAATTTTGCGATTTACTGGTAAGCCCAATTTTTTCTGAAGTTGTTCTTTATTATCACCTTTGATAGCAATTGCATTATGTACATCAAAGTTTTTAAAGATGTACTTATCAGTTTCTGGATTATAATCTTCATAATCAAGACCATTGATAATACCAGATAAATCTGCATCACGTTTTTGAAGCATACCTTCAAGACCTTCACCATAATAAGGATCTTGAATTTCTTTAGCATAACTGCGACTTACAGTAGTAACTTTATCAGAATATACGATAGCACCTTTCATGAAGTTGATATCATCGAAGTATTCCAAATCACCATTGTTGAAGCATTTCCAATCAAGACCTAATACATCTGGTAAATATCCTTTCCAGAAACGACCTTGATATTTCAAATTATGAATAGTATATACTGTTTTAATCTTGTTATAGCGTACATCTTCATTATGTTCGAGTTTTAAATAAACGCTAATTAAACCTGTTTGCCAATCATTCATATGAATAACATCTGGCCAGAAATCAATATGAGGAAGCATTTCAAGAACAGCTCTGCAGAAGAAAGTAAATCTTTCTACATCATCTGGATAACCATAATATCCTTCACGATAGAAATATTCCTGATTATCAATGAAATAAAATGGTACATCTTTATAATCGTATCTATCAATACCTAGATATTTTTTACGCCAGGAAACATTGATTTCACCATCATAAATATGTTCCATATTATTGCGATATTCTTCTTTTATACCACTGTATTTTGGTATAACAACACGAACATCTACACCTTTTTGTTTTAATTCTTTAGGTAAAGAACCCGCTACATCTGCAAGACCGCCTGTTTTTACAAAAGGCACAGCTTCTGAGGCTACATATAAAACTTTTAACACTATAACACGACCTTCCTCTATGATTGTATATATAGCCCATATAATAAAAATTATATGGGCTATAACTTAAATTATTTCAAGGCATAAGCTTTAGCCTTTTGACGTTATTTTGATCTATTACCATTAAGTTTTACTTTTTCTGGTTTTTCAGCTTCAATCATTGTCTGTTTTTTAGCTTCAACAGGACGCAATTTCAATCTGAAATATACTGTACCAAGTGGTGGTAAAGTAATTTGAATAGATTGATTTAAATTATGCCAGAATACATCTTCTGATTTAAAGTCACCTTCATTTAATACATTAGAACCACCGTATTCTTCTTTATCTGTATTAAATACTTCTTGATAAATACCTTTTTCAGGTACACCAATGCGGTAACCATGACGCACTTCTGGAGTGAAGTTACATACTACAATGATGAAATCATCTTGGTCTTCAGCATAACGAATAAAGGAAATAACGCTATTTTCATTATCGTTACAATCAATCCAGCGGAAACCACGCCAATCAAAGTCTACTTGCCATAAAGCTTTATGTTCACAATAGAATTTATTCAATTCTTTAGAGAATCTCTGCATTTTTGTATGCATTGGATACAATTCAGCTAAATGCCAATCAAGACTATCATCATATTTCCATTCGATAAATTGACCAAATTCGCCACCCATGAATAATAATTTTTTACCAGGGTGAGTCATCCAATAACCAAAGAAGGAACGAAGACCAGCGAATTTACGCCAATAATCGCCTGGCATCTTTTCAATTAAAGAGCATTTACCATGAACTACTTCATCATGAGATAATGGCAATACAAAGTTTTCAGAGAAAGCATACATCAAGGAGAATGTAATTTTATCATGATTCCATTTACGATAAATAGGATCAAGGCTCATATATTTGAGCATATCATTCATCCAGCCCATATTCCATTTATAGTTAAAGCCCATACCGCCCATATAGGTTGGACGAGAAATCATAGGCCATGATGTAGATTCTTCTGCCATCATTAGAGCATTTGGATGATATTTGAAAATCGCTTCATTTAGATTTTTAATCAATTCCATAGCTTCAAGGTTACCAGTATCACCGTATTTATTAGGTTCCCACTGACCTTCTTCACGACCGTAGTTTAAATACAACATATTAGCTACAGCATCAATTCTAAGCCCATCAATATGATATTCATTTAACCAAAATAGAGCATTAGAAATTAAGAAGCTATGCACTTCACAACGACCATAGTCGAAATTAGTTGTACCCCATTGCCAATTTTCACGGCGTTTTTCATTATCAGATTCATATAAAGTTTCACCATCAAAACGGCGAAGACCATGAGCATCGTTACAGAAATGTCCTGGAACCCAGTCCATGATTACAGCAATACCATTTTGATGAGCTAAATCTACTAAATACATGAAGTCTTTTGGTTCACCATAACGACTAGTTACAGCATAATAACCAGTTGCTTGGTAACCCCAAGAACCATCAAATGGATGTTCACAAAGTGGCATAAACTCAATATGAGTATAATTCATTTCTTTAACATAAGAGATGAGCTGTTTTGCTGCTTCTCTATAAGTTAAATAATTACCTTCAGCATCACGACGCCAAGAGCCTAAATGCACTTCATAGATGAGCATAGGTTTATCATAAGAAGCTTCTTGTTGCTGTTTTTTCTGCCATTTTTCATCATGCCATTCATAACCGCGTAAATCATAAACGCGAGAAGCTGTTTTTGGTTTCTTTTCAGCATAAAAAGCATAAGGGTCTGCTTTTAAGAAACGTTCTCCACCATTGAATGGCTCTATAGAATATTTATAAATTTCACCTTGCTGTAAATTAGGAATAAAAGTCACCCAAATTTCACCATCAGAAATTCTCTGCATTGGGTTTTCATTGTAATCCCAATTATTAAAATCTCCTACTACACTTATGGCTTTAGCATGAGGTGCCCAAACAGCAAAGCGTACGCCTTCTACTCCGTCTTCTACTACAAAATGAGCTCCTAACATTTGATACGCATAGAAATTTGTACCTTGATGATACAAATACAAATCAAAATCTTTTAATGCGGATACTTCCATATTTTTAGTTCTCCTTTGGAGTCATTTATTTTAATAAATTAATAGGTTCTACATTCCAGATATCTTTTGCATATTCGCTGATAGTTCTATCACTAGAGAAGATACCAGAATGTGCAATATTGATTAAGCTGGATTTTAACCAACCATAGCGGTCGAGATATTTACCTCTAATTTTTACATGAGCATCAATATAAGAATTGAAGTCTTTGAATACGAAATATTCATCATTACTATTGAATAAATAGTTGTGTAAGTCATGGAAATCACCATTACCTACGAATGGACCAGTCAATAATTCATCAACTACATTGTGAATTGCTGGATTTGTATTATATTCAGTCCATGCGGAATATAATCCATTTTTATAGTATTCCATTACTTCATGTTCTTTTAAGCCAAAGATAACGCAGTTATCTTCTCCAACTGCATCGCAGATTTCCACGTTAGCACCATCTAAAGTACCAAGTGTGATAGCACCGTTCATCATGAATTTCATGTTAGATGTACCGGAAGCTTCTTTACCTGCAAGAGAAATCTGTTCACTAACATCAGCTGCTGGGAATAATTTTTCTGCTAAAGTAACACCATAGTTTTCTAAGAATACTACATGTAAACAATCGTTTACATCTTTATCGTTATTAACAATATTAGCTACATTGTTGATTAAGCGAATTGTTTCTTTAGCGATATGGTAACCAGGAGCTGCTTTACCTGCGAACATATAAGTACGAGGTAACATTTCAGATTTAATAGATGGATTTGCTTTAATCAAATTATAGATATGCATTACATGTAAAATATTCATAATTTGACGTTTGTAAGAATGAATACGTTTAACTTGAATGTCATATAAAGAATTAGGGTCAATAGTAAATCCACTACGACGTTTGATATGACCAGCTAAATAAATTTTATGTTCTTTTTTAACTTCTGCTAATTTATCAAGGAATGCTGTATCATCTTTATAGTCTAATAAATCGATAAGACGAGATGGGTCTTTACGCCATTTATCAGAAATAGCTTCATCTATTAAGCTAGAAAGCTGTGGATTTGCCGCAATGAGCCAACGACGATGTGTAATACCATTAGTTTTATTATTGAATTTACCTGGGTAAATTTCATCAAAGTCACGCATAGTATGTGCTTTTAAGATATCGCTATGAATTTTAGCAACACCATTTACGCTGTGGCTACCTACAACAGAAAGACGAGCCATATGAACTACGCCATCTTGAATGATAGATACTCTGTGTACACGGTCTTCATCATTTGGATATTGTTTACGAACATCTTCTAAGAAGCGTGCATTGATTTCTTCTACGATCATGTAAATACGTGGTACGAGATTTTTAAACATATCAATTGGCCAAGTTTCTAATGCTTCTGGCATAATTGTATGGTTAGTATAAGCTACTGTATTTTTAGTGATATCCCAAGCAGTATCCCAATCCATACCTTCTTGGTCAATGAGTACGCGCATAAGTTCAGGAATTGCCATTGCTGGATGAGTATCATTGATATGAATAGCAATTTTTTTCGCAAAATCTTTTAAATCACCTTTACGGCGTTTATAATGACGAACAATACTTTGAACGCCTGCAGATACAAAGAAATATTCTTGAGTCAAACGAAGCATTTTACCTTCATAAGAGCTATCTTCTGGATACAAGCAAGAAGTGATTGCTTGTACACGATAAGATTGACGCAATCTTTCTTGTAACTGTTCTCTAGTACCTGATAAAGAAGCAAAATCTTGAGGAACTTCAGCATTCCAAAGACGAAGAGTATTTACTACATTGTTGTGGTAACCTACGATTGGCACGTCATAAGGAACAGCTGCAACTGTATTATATCCTTCATGAACTAATTTTAAAGAACCATCTTCTTGTTGAGCCATATAAGCATTACCGCCAAAATGAACATCAACTTCTTTGTCAGCTTTGCGATATTCCCAAGCGAAACCATTTTTAAGCCAATTATCAGGAATTTCAACTTGTTGATTATCTATTATTTTTTGTTCAAACAGACCATATTGATAACGGATAGTACAACCATGACCTGGAAGGCCTAAGGAAGCCAAAGAATCAATAAAGCAAGCAGCAAGACGGCCAAGACCACCATTACCTAAACCTGCATCTGGTTCCTGTTTAAAGAGTTCTGTAATATCAATATTCAAGTCTTTCAAGGCTTCTTTACAGATTTCTTTCATATCAAGATTGATCAAGTTTGTATTTAATAGACGACCTAATAAGAATTCAATGGAAAAATAATATACTTCTTTGCATTGATTTTCTTCATAGTATTTATTAGTCATAATCCAGTTTTCACTGATGTACTGACGAACTGTTCTAACTAAAGTCTGATATAATTCTTCTTTAGTTAATTCATTCCAATCTTTACCAAATAACATATTTGCTGTTTTTAAGAAATTTTTCTGTAATGAAGCTCTCTCTTCAATTTGCTTATTGATTATTCCTACACTCACTATTACTTCCCCCTATAAGTTTTTACCTTAATCGCACTACCCTGAAATAAAAACTCTATATTTCTAAAAAAACCAAAACCTATAGATTAATAATTTATATTATATATATTCCACGGTCTCTTCCTTATCATAATAAGTTCCGTAAGCCCCACGCAGATCTCCCGTCACCGGTTTCGTGTTGATGGA
>ENA-USUK01001958-USUK01001958.1-human-gut-metagenome-genome-assembly--contig:-NODE-1958-length-14539-cov-7.728184_pt1 | contig 14539 bp, 8 predicted proteins | sample MGYA00250062_ERZ773400 | MGnify/ENA primary metagenome ERZ773400 (study PRJEB29103, sample SAMN06111961) | human gut metagenome | biome: human gut; feature: ankylosing spondylitis patient; material... | reverse complement strand
GGTTTTCAGAGTCGTCTTCTCGTCGATTCCCACGAGGGATCTTACCAGCCAGAAACCGGAATCATTGAAGTGGGAGCATACGGTGGAGCCGCCCGCTACTGCCGCTACGGTACATGCCAGATATAACGGGGACAGCTCGCTGATTCCCGGAAGCGCCGCAACGATACCTGCCGCCATGGTCATGGCAACCGTCGCGGAACCGACACTGATACGGACAAGGACTGCGATGATAAATGCAAGGACAACGATCGGAAGATTCATGGATGCAACCGCGTTTCCGATCACATTTCCGAGACCGGAGTATTGAAGCACATAGCGGAGCACGCCGCCGCAGGCGGTAACGAGAAGGATGAGGCCGGTCGGCTCTAAGGACTTTGTCATAACCTTCTCAAGCTCTTTCATCGTGTAGCCATGCTTTAAGCCAAGACCAAACATGGCCGCCAGAGTCGCGAGTAACAGTGCTACGAACGGCTCACCTAAGAACTCGAAGACCGGAGCAACACCGGCTAATGCCGGAACAACGCCGCAGATGGAGTCCAGAATGATGAGCACTAACGGGATCAAAATGATCCCAACGATCAGCCAGAAGCTCGGAAGCTTGGACTCATCAATCTCTTCCTGATTTGCCACACTCTCCGGTACCGGAACATAAAACTTCTTACCACAGATGGATCCCCAGACCGGACCGGCTATGATCATCGCGAAGATTCCGCAGAAGATTCCGACTAAGATGACCCAGCCAAGATCTACATTTAACATCGTTGCTACGAGAACCGGACCCGGTGTCGGCGGAATGAACGCATGTCCAACCGCAAGTCCCGCAAGAAGCGGAATCACATAGTGAAGAGAGGAACGCTTTGTCTTCTTTGCAAGGGAGAATGCTAACGGGATCAGAATGATCAGTCCTGCATCGAAAAATACCGGCATCGCGATCACAAGGCCTGTGATTCCAAGCGCCCACGCGGCCTTCTCGTCACCGAATTTCTTTACCATCGTGACGGCGATCGTCTGTGCGCCGCCCGAGACCTCCAGGATCGCGCCGAACATGGATCCTAAGCCTACAAGCAGGGCGATTCCTTTTAACGTGTTTCCAATTCCATCATTGACTGCCGCGATAATATCTTTCGTCGGCATTCCCGCAAGAAGTCCGATGCTGATCGCTCCGATCAGGATCGCGATCATTGCCTGCACATTGAATTTAATGATCAGGACGAGCAGGATCACAAGACCGATCATTGCTGCCAGGACAAGGCGGGTCGGGTTGAGTACAACTCCTTCAGACATAGTGGATTTACCTCCCAGTGTATTTGTTTTGGTTGTTCCGCGCAAAGATCCGTATCATACCCCGAACCGGACTGCTCTGCGCTTCATGGTTTCATTCCGGAAAAACAGTTCACGTTTTGACTTTCCTGTTTTCCGTTTTCATCAGACATGTCAAGCCGTTTAGCAAGTTTTTTGATATATTTGTCTGATGTCTTATGTCTATGTGCTTAATCTACCATTTTTCTGTGGCATTTGCAATACTTGTCTGATGTATTTTGCCTTTTCTCTTTTTCGCACAAAAAAAGCAGGGGTTTTTATTTCCTTTTTTATCATTATCAAAAGTAAAGTAGCACTTACCATCCACATACCCTTTGATAAAGTCTTCCGTCCACTCAACGGCATATACATGAAACTCCGTTTGCGCAGTCGGCACTTTTATGGTTCCTGACTTTTGAGTACCTATAGAATGATTATAAGCTTTACAATGGACTGTTGATAAAATTACATTAGGATCATAACCCACTTCTTCCATGATATCAATCTCACCATCATCGGGCCAAGCTGTATAATTCTTCGGCATCATCCAAAATGCAGGCCAGGTTCCTTTTCCCGTCGGTAGTTTAAGGCGAGCTTCAAAATAGCCATACTTCCAACTTTCGACTGTATTCATGCGGATAGAATAAACCTCATTACCCACCTTCTTAGCAATAATTTTCAGCGTTCCATTACTTACCTGAGCACAAGTTTCTCCATTCTTCGAACCAGGAATGTAGTTTTGTATCTCATTGTTTCCCCAGCCACTGCCACCTGTTTCACGTGTCCATACGTCTGTATTAAGAGAATCACCATTAAATTCATCACTCCACACTAATTTCCATGAATTTCATCCAACATGTTCGCATCATTCTCCATCTTGATATCCAACCTGCCTCCTTTAGTCACTTTTCGTTGAAGTGTTTTCATTCCAATATATGAAAACACAATTGTAGAGCCTGAAGGCATACTTACCGTATAATTACCATTTACATCAGTAACAGCACCTTTACCTGTACCTTTCACTTGAATACTGACTCCAACCAATGGTTCCCCGGCATCATCCACCACTCTACCTGTTATAGTTATATTCTCTTCTGACACAGATTGTAAAAGAGGAGAATATACACTTCCGGTTCCATAGGCAGGAGTAGCCTTACCAATCATGCCAATCGAAAATAGACCGATCAACAGCATACATCTTAATAAATAATTGTTCTTCATATATATTACATTTATAAAACAGACTTTATCATCAGTTCACCCCGGTTGATTTAACCAACCGACAATGCAAAAGTATAGCCTTATATCCAAATACACTATTTGATACGTACCATCCAGTTGTATATACGTTTATCGGCTTTTTAAATACGTTTCAATTTGCTTTAAATTTAAAACAAACTGTGGTGACACTCATTTCCGGTAGCTGCAACTTCACAAACGGTTCTACGTTTTCCTGTTCCTGATACCAAATTCCTTTCTGCGGATTTGTTTGTATAACTTTGCTGATAGAAGAGACTTCTTTATCACCCATATTCCTCAATCTGACAGCTTTTGTGTTTTCATCCGAATAATTAACCAAGACAACAGTCACCTGACACCCTGTAGGATCTTGAAATGCAACTGCCTCCACTTCTCCAATTGTATACTCCACTCTAATCCGTCGCCAACCGGGTTTAACATGCTTGGTAAAATGTTTAAGTCCATAAAACTCACTCCTTATCACATAACCTTTTTCTGTAGTCCAACGTGAACTACTCCACGGCCATTCGACAGCAATACAACCGTCACCACCCTTTTGCAAATCTTCTGCGTTTGCATATCCCCACAATAATGACCAATGTAAATAAGTAGTAGCATTCGCATAACGGAAAGAGTTTGATATGAAATGCGCAATATTCACAGCATCTTCAGGAACAGTAGGATGATAAGAACAGTTCTCGGTCATCATAATCGATTTGTCACCAACCTGCCGGGCCAACCCCTGAAATTCAGATTTAAAAGCATGAGCGGAAGAATAACGGTCATTGTCTTTAAAATCGGAAGTATCTCCACCATGATAGCAATGAAAAGCAGCGGCATCCAATAAATCCGAATTCAAATCTTTATAATAATTATTGAAATTACCGTATCCAATTCCGAGCACCTCCGGTCCAATAAGTTTGGGACGACTAGGCATCCCTTTTAATGCCTCATAAGTAGCCTCCAATGCCCTTCCATAATTAGCTTTTTTCGAATCGTCAGTACCATAACCTAAACAAATTTTAGTTCCTGCACCGTTTTCTCCATCCGGTTCATTCATCATACTCAAATAATCCGGGACTATGCCTGCGTCTTGATAAGCCTTTAATGTCATACGACACCACTCGCCAAATTCCTTATACATGTATCTTCCATCACGATCCCTTCTAAGTGTCGCCCCCTTTTCGCCCGGCTTACCAACCAATCCTGGAGTTACCAACCAGTTAGACATCATTATGGAGAAGTTGCTGCTCCCCAATCTTCGGTTTGCGGCATCAATAATCTCCTTTTGCTGATTAAGGAGTTCCGGATCAGTGTTCGACACCACCTTCTCATACCAATTTCCTATACGAATCATAGAAACCTCCAAGTCATTGAACACTAAATCAAACAATTCTTCCTTATTAGGATGCCGGCAATACCAACCTTCATAGTTAGCTATCCCCCCGCCAATACCTTCTACAGTCTGATATTTATCAGATGGTGTCAGTTGAATCACATCCGTAATATTAACACCTTGGATAATAGTAAACTTTGTTTTTTCCTGTGTTGACAGATTGACTACATAAAACTCCTGTTTCCTTCGTTCCTCCGTCATATTCCCTGTATATGTAAAAACAACCTCCGTCATTTCTTCTCCCGCCCACGAATCCCCGCCGTGAATCAACGAAATATCGGTAACCCATCCCTGATTTTCCTCGACCACAATTTCCCACTGAGTGTTTGCCCAAACAAGAGTAGCAGTCAACTTCCCCGAAAGATAAGGCACACTCACTATCCCATCCTCAAACTTCGCATAAGAATCAATTAACTCTTCCGTATTTTCATCCGAGCACCCGAATAATCCGATTACCATCATAGTAATCCATAAAAACCTGTTCATACAGATAAGTATTTTCATACATTGAATTATAATAATACAGGAATAAAATCCAAAGACTGAAATACAAAATCGTTTTGCAACTGTCAATTTTCAAGATTACTCTTAATTACCACAAAGTTACAACCGTGCATTTCAGGACACTTTATAAGATGTTACATTTATTTCTTTATATGTATGCTGCTTTTTAAACAGGTTTCATTCGTCTTTATTTCTAACTGATGCGGCATATTCCGTAGGAGACATCCCATAGAATTTCTTAAAAACTGTAGAAAAGTTCGCCTGATTATCAAACCCTACTGCATCAGCTATCTCAGATATGTTCAGTTTTCCTTCCTGGAGTAAAGTTACAGCCTTTTTCATCCGCAGATTACGTATGAATACAGCCGTAGAGACTCCTGCTATTTCTTTCATCTTACGATGCAATTGTACACGACTCAATCCAACTTCCCGGGCAAGCGCCTCTACATTAAATTCAGGATCGTCCAAAAACTTATTCATAACATTCATGACACGTTCCATCAGCCGTTCGTCTCCGGACTTGTTTTCCGCTATCTCAATCTTTCCCTCCTGATCCCTGGCACCTGAAAATTTACCTTTCAACAATAACCTTGTCTCTATCAAATTCTTGATATGTACTTTTAATTCCTCAACAATAAACGGCTTGCCCAAATATACATCCGCCCCCTTACTCAATCCATCAATACGATCCTTATATTCCGCCTTCGAAGTCAACAAGATAAAGGGGATATGACTCACATTCGGATTATTGCGAATTGTTTTCAAAAGTGATATACCGTCCATTTGAGGCATCATCACATCAGAGATTATAATATCCGGATGCTGTTTCAAAATAGTCTGCAAACCTTCTTTCCCGTTGCGTGAAACATAGACTTTATGTTGCAAACTTAGTTCAGCCTCTAGAAAATTGCGAATTTCATCATCATCATCCACTACCACAATCTTATAATTTGTCTTATGGTATTTCGTCTTAGCTGTCTCTTCTTCACTTTTATGAGAATATTCAAGGATAGCAGGATTTCTCGGTTTAACCTTGCTTTCTGTATCCACCAATTCGAACTTCCTCAAATGTTTTTTCCCGTAAGGGATGTGAATAATAAAACGGCTGCCTTGTGCATCTTGCCTGTTGCAAGCGTGGATAGTACCATGATGCAGCCCGACTATCATCCGGCACAGATTAAGTCCGATGCCGAAACCGATACTCCCGTTAGAGCCATTGGAAGACACCTGATAAAAACGTTCGAAAATCTTTTCCAACTTGTTGGCTTCAATACCCAAGCCACTGTCGACTACTTCTATGTGAATGGAATGTTGCAGATCTCCGGCAGTAAGTCCATTCACTTTCTCACGTAGGCAGATTTTTATTTCCCCCCCGTCCGGTGTATATTTAAAGGCATTTGACAGAAGATTCACCAATACCTTATCAAAATTATCCGGGTCAATCCAAGCAGGCAGTTCCTCTTGCTCATAGTCAAAATACAGATTTATGTTCCTTTTTTGCGCCTGATAAGTGAACAAAGAAATAAGTTCCTTGATATATTTTACCATATCAATTTCGGCACAATGAATATGCAACTGCCCTTTCTCTATTTTACGCATATCCAGTAGTTGATTCAACAAATTTATAATACGGCCAACATTCTTTTGCATCAAATGCAACATCGTCATAGTATCGTCATCGTATTTTTTTTTCAACAAGCTCTCCAACGGACTTATAATTAAAGTCAATGGAGAACGGATCTCATGCGAAAGATTAATAAAAAGTTTGATTTTCTCTTCATTTATTTCTTTCTGGTGCTGACGACGGACTGCCAGATAAATCAAATATGCAACAACAAGTAAGACCAACGTGTAACAAACATACGCAAAAGATGAACGCCACCACGGTGACGCAATCTCCATCCGGATTACTTTTATCCGAGTATATTCTCCATTCGTACAAGCACGTACTTCAAATGTATACTTACCCGGATTCAAATGATTGTACGTAATTTGATTGACTCCCAATTGAGTCGAATTCCACTTCTTTTCATACTCCCTGATGCGATATTCATAAAAAATATTTCCCGGATTGCGATAATCCAACGTAGAAAACTCAAACGTAAAGGTATTATCCTCATAAGCCAGTAGAATCTTATCAATATATGTTATAAGAGTATCCAACACATGCCTCCCACCGGATTTACTTTTAGCAGTCACTGCTTCGCCACCCAAATAAAGATTGGAAAGAACTACAGTCACCTGCTCTTTGGATACAACGACGCTATCCGGATGAAAAGTTGTGATGCCCTTTACTCCTCCGAAACTGACCACTCCATCCGATGACTGATAACTGGCACCAGTAGTGTACTCATTATCCACTAACCCACGTTCGGAATAAAAGGAAGCTATTTTACCCTCAGCTACTTTTATTTGATTGATTCCCTTCAATGTACTGCACCAGATATTTCCACGTTTATCTTCCGCTAATCCATATACGAAATTATTGGAAAGTCCGTTTTCTTCATTATAATAACTAAGTTCTATCGTTTCAGGATGGTAACACATAAGCCCCTTGTTTGTCCCTATCCAAATATTTCCACGCATATCTTCCAATAATGCGTAGGTAATAAAAGTGCCCAGTTCCTGATTCAGATTCAGTACTGAAACAAATTTCCCCGCTATAGGGTCTAAATAGTCCACTCCATTGTGATGACCTATCCACAATCGCTTCTTAGAATCTATGAGTAACGTATTAACCCAATCGTTCCTCAATCCTCCGTTGTTACTTTTATATTCCGTAACAGTCTGGCTTGAGACATGATAACGTATAAATCCATGACCGAATAAAGAAATATACAGGTTACCTTTATCATCACCGGTAATCTTCTTTATGTCTTTCGACCTGATTTCCGGCAACTTGAGATGCACCTTTCCTCCAGAGTCCTGCATATAAAGCCCTGAATAAAATCCTCCGAACCATAAATTACCGCTATAATCTTTATATATGGAGGAAATCGTTGTACCCGCAAACAAATGTTCAACAATATTCCCTTCGGGAGTAATTTTAAACACTCCCTCGTATTCTATTCCACTCACTATCCGCCCCTCATTATCTTTATGCAAGGCAGTAATCACACCAGCCCCCGGACATTCGCGATTAGGAATACTCCAAAAATGAAAAGGAGTAGATTCTTTGGATACCATAACCAACCCTTTATGATAACACCCTATCCATAAGTTCTGGTTCCGATCTTCATAAAGAGCTCTTATCTTAGCGTTATTAATATCCACTTGAGGAAAAGTAATCACCTCTGAAGAAAGTTTCTTCAAATCCGGTTGGATGATTTTCAGCCCTTTACCCAAAGTTGCGGCATAACGCTTCCCTCTTTTACTAACGAGCACGGAACGCATAGGTAACCAAGATTCCTCATGTTCTATTTTAATAAAACTCTCATTCTTTCTATCATAATAATAAGCAGTAGTACTTGTGGCGATAAGAAGATTTCCCGACTGGTCTTCAGCCATTCCGGAAATAGCGCTTCCACCATCCAGCACTTTATTATTGATAAGCTTACCCGTCTGTAGAGAAGGATCATATCGAAGCAAGCCGACACCGTCTATGCCAATCCAAAGGATTCCATGCTGATCTTCATAAATCAAGTTACAATGAACATGTTCTGATATTCCGGGAATCCCCATAATCTGAGTACCTCTTCCCTCATCCTTCCGAATGCGAAAAAGTCCTCTTCCCGAAGAACCTGCCCATATCTCCCCCGAACGCAATTGAACAATGCACTTGATATGCAGAAAAGAACTTCCTTCGAACGTTATCGTCCGAAAAGCGTTTTCCTCCGGGACATAATATTGCAGCCCGCCGACTCCTCCTACCCACAAGGTTCCTTCATTATCAAGCATCAGAGACTTTATGGAATTGTCCGCTAAGGAAGTGCTGTCTTTCGGATCATTATAATAATGAGTAAACTGTATGCCATTAAATTTATTAAGACCATAATCTGTCCCAATCCAGATAAACCCGTCTTTATCCTGGCAAATGGAAGTTATAAGGTCACAAGTCAATTGTCTGGAATCATAGAATAATGTATTCTCGGCGATCATTTGCACAAGTACTCCCCAAAATACAATTATCATCAGCAACAGTCTTTTCATAGCAAATAGTATTTTTCTATGCAAAGAAAGTATTTTTTTCAAAACTAGACTATTAAATTTGTTTCATTTGGTTTTTAAATTAGCTCCCCGTATGCTAAAAGAAAAATGAAACATATTTAAAAACTATTGAAACTAAGGTTTTTCTTCCTTTTGAAAACATGTCCTAACTTTGCTCACAGAGAAAAATCAATTAATTATTAACCTCTAAAAGAAAATAGCATGAGAAAGTATTTAGTAGCAACATTTGTTGCATGTTTGGGAGTACTCGGTATGAATGCACAAGAGAACAAATCAGTTGAACTCAATCAATGTAAAACCAACAGTCATGTAACAGTTGAAGGGCATACCGTAACTTCTACCGGTTACGGTATGTTAGAACTCCCTAAGAATGATTACTCCAATTACACCGGTATTAACTTTGATCTATCCAACTTCAAAAAACTAGAAGAAAACAGTACAAACTCTACAGTCGCATTAAAAGTAGAATATACCCAAGAAGACGGTGACATTGCAAAAGCCAGCATGGCATTTTATACAACCGGGAAGAAAAAAGTTGATTTTAAAGTTTTTAATGATCAGACAATCGGAAAAATCAGTATAGATCCCAGCTCTCTCACCAAGGTTAGCATCTATGTAGGAAAAGGCAAAAAAATAGATATCACCAATATTACTTTGGTAGCAAAAAAATAACACGATTTTATGGAAAAAGGTTGCTATTTCATAATGAATTAGCAGCCTTGCATCTTATCTTTATGAAATACCTTTTCTATATCTGTCAACTTTATATAAAATTATATTTTATACAAACAACATTCATATTCGTTTTCTTCCTTCTCTTTTGAACTCACTATTTAAAAGCACAAGTTGACAACAAAGACAAACACCGCCTTATCGATAGAACTGCCTATATTTTAAAAGTTGTAGAGCAATTTGGAAAAGTTTTACCCCATTTAAACAAACACTCCGAAGGGTATCCTGATTTAAATCAACTAATGATGATTGTAAAACAAGGGCAATCTCTTTCTAATATGGATGATGCAGGACAAGACAAGAAATGTAAAGTGCATATTCCAACGGATGCAATGGGTAAAAATATCCATATCATATTAGCATTGACGGATAAAGGCACTCCAGCACTTACTGTTTACAGACGCGTAGTGGTGGAAGTGAACAAATAATCATAAAGTCCATAAAAAGACATAGAGGTATCAATAGTATATACATTTGTAACATACAGAAAGGGCATTCTTATTTATACTGAATATCTTTGCAGCGCATTTTAATCAAATATGATATTCATGAAAAAGAACATTCACATCTTTTTAAGTCTGTTACTTTATGCAATAAGCGCTCAGGCAGAAGTGAAGCTCCCCGGAATCTTTTCGGACCGGATGGTACTGCAACGTAAAACTTCCATTCCCATATGGGGATGGGCGGAGCCAAAAGAGACTATTATCGTTGATTTCAACGGTAAACAATACAAGACACGCACCTCCAAAACAGGAGAGTGGCGTATCAATCTTCCTAAACACAAGGCAGGCGGCCCCTATGAATTGAAGGTAAACCAGATAAGCATACAGGATGTATATGTCGGTGATGTATATCTTTGCAGTGGCCAATCGAATATGGAACTCACCGTAAAGCGTGTCATGGATAAATATAAGGATGAAATCATGTCGTATGAAAACAACCTCATCCGTTATACCAAAACTTCGTATGCCTACAACTTCATCGAGCCTCAACAAGATAGCCAAAATGAATGGAAAATCTGTACTCGGGAGAATGCGTTGGACTTCGCAGCCCTATGTTATTTCTTTGCCAAAGAAATGCAAGCAGAAAAAGGAGTTGCGATTGGCATTATTAATAGCAGCTGGGGAGGAACAAATATAGCATCATGGTCTACCCGCCAGTCACTCGAGAAATATGCCAGATTCCGGGAAAAGCTCCAGTCCCCACAGTACTTCCATCCTGATTATCCGGATTCTGTGAAGAACGCCCAAAAAGAACAAGTGAATCAATGGCATCGACAGCAATCGGCAAATGACCTTGGGAACAAAGAAAAATGGACAAGTGACGGTTTCGACGCTTCAGATTGGAAAAAAGTGGATGTATTCAACTCCAATTGGGGAGGTAGCTGGAACACTCCTCTTAATGGAGTCCATTACTTCCGCCAGCGAATTAACATACCCGAATCATTAGCCGGACAACAAGCTGTTTTACGCGTGGGAACACTAAAAGACTCGGATGCTACCTATATAAACGGTATCTGTGTAGGAAGAACAAGTTATCAATATCCTCCGCGTATTTACCAAGTCCCGACAGACTTACTCCGTGCCGGTGAAAACGAGATTGTCATCCGCCTTGTCAGCAGTGCCGGACGTCCGGAATTTGTAAAAGGGAAGCCTTACCAATTGGAAATAGCCGGTCAGACAATTCCGCTGACCGCTATGTGGCAGCATAAAATAGGCTGTACAATGAAGCGTATTCCTTCCACTATCGGATTCCAAAATGAACCCACCGGACTATATAATAGTATGATTCATCCGCTACGCAACTACGGAATACGAGGCATAATCTGGTATCAGGGAGAGTCGGATACGGGTCCTGAAGGTAGCAAACATTATGAAAGACATCTGATTGATCTTGTAAACGACTGGCGTACCCAATGGAACAATAAAAACCTGCCTTTCGTCATTGTGCAACTTGCGAATTACCAACAAAGAAGCAAAGTGCCTGTAGAAAGTGGCAACGCACAAGTACGTGAAGCACAACGCAAGGCAAGTCTCCAGTTAAAGAATGTCGGACTGGCCACTGCCATTGATCTAGGTGAAAGTAATGATATTCATCCACTTAACAAAAAAGACTTGGCACACCGTTGTGTGCTTCAAATGAATAAACTTTCTTTCGGTGAGAAGAATATCGTAGCGGAAGGGCCTATGGCTGAAGCTGCCGAATTAAAAGAAAACGGTCGGATCGTTATCTCTTTCAGGCAAGGAACAGGCTCTTTAAAGCAAGCTAAATCATTAGAAGGCATTGCCATTGCTGCCAATGATGGAAAATATAAATTTGTAGAGGCCTATACCGAAGGGGATAAAGTAATTGCTTTATGGAACGGAAAAGGAATACCGGCAAGCATCCGCTATGCATGGGAAAACAATCCACCCTCTTCCATCTATAATACAGAAGGACTTCCTGCATCCAGTTTCCAATTAGCAATTATCAACAAATAGAATATCCGGTTACTGTGAAACATAAGATCAATGATTAACAACAAATTACTAAATATTGAAACCATGAAAAAGTTATTTCTATTCTTCTACCTCTCTGTTGTGAGTATAGCGGCATTTGCCGCTGAACAATTTGTAATATTCACACCGGCCGGTAATCATTTTCCGTTGGTTGCCAACGGAGTTCCTTGTCCGATATACATAGATTCTTCCGAAGACAAAGGGGTAATGATTGCTGCCGGCAATCTTCAACAAGACATACTGCAAGTATGCGGAAAAAAGCCCGAACTCTTAACAAGCACAAGTTCGAAACGGTGTATCATTGCAGGTACTTATGGCACTCCTTTTATAAAGAAGCTGATGTCAGCAGGCAAAATAGACAAAAAGGAATTGGATGGAAAAAATGAAAAATACATCCTGCAAGTCATCGCCAATCCTTGCGAGGGAATAGATGAAGCGGTAGTTATCATCGGCAGCGACAGACGCGGCACTATTTATGGTATCTACGAGCTTTCTGAACAGATGGGAGTATCTCCCTGGTATTGGTGGGCAGATGTTCCCGTCATGAAACAAGCAAATGTATATATTAAACCCGGACAATACTCGGACGGAGAGCCGGCCGTAACCTATCGCGGTATCTTTCTGAATGATGAAGCGCCGTGTCTTACCCGATGGGTAAAACACACATACGGCACCAACTACGGCGACCATCGTTTTTATGCACGGGTGTGTGAACTGATACTACGCCTGAAAGGTAATTTCCTTTGGCCGGCCATGTGGAGCTGGGCTTTCTATGCTGACGACCCGCAGAATAGTAAAACAGCAAGTGAAATGGGAGTCATTATCGGCACGTCCCACCACGAACCGATGGCACGCAACCATCAGGAATGGTCACGCAAGCGCAAAGAATATGGTGCATGGGATTATACAACTAACCAAAAAGTGATCGATCAGTTTTTCCGTGAAGGCATCGAACGGATGCAGGGTACAGAAGATATCGTAACCATCGGTATGCGCGGAGACGGTGACGCAGCCATGAGTAAAAGCACCAATGTGAAACTTCTGGAGAATGTAGTCAAGAATCAGCGCAAGATTATTGAAGAAGTCACCAAACGTCCGGCCAAAGAGACTCCGCAAGTATGGGCGTTGTATAAAGAAGTATTGGATTATTACGATAAAGGTATGCGTGTGCCCGATGATGTTATCATGCTATTGTGTGATGATAATTGGGGCAATGTATGCCGCCTGCCAAATGCCAAAGAACGCAAGCATCCGGGCGGTTGGGGCATGTATTACCATGTAGACTACGTAGGTGCTCCGAGAAACTCTAAATGGCTGAACGTAACCCCTATACAAAATATGTGGGAGCAACTTCAACTCACATACGATTATGGAGTAGAAAAGCTGTGGATACTGAATGTAGGCGATTTGAAACCAATGGAATATCCGATCACGCTCTTCATGGATATGGCATGGAATCCCAAGCAATTCAACGTCTCCAACTTGCTGGATCATCCCCGTCGTTTCTGCGCACAGCAGTTTGGCGAAGACCAGGCGGATGAAGCCATGCGAATCTTAAACCTGTACAGCAAATACAACGGCCGCGTGACGGGAGAAATGCTCGACCGGAATACTTATAACCTGGAGACCGGCGAATGGAAACAAGTATCTGATGAATATCTGAAACTGGAAGCGGAAGCTTTGAGACAATACATATCACTGAAACCGGAATATAAAGATGCCTACAAGCAATTAATCCTCTTCCCCGTTCAAGCCATGGCAAACCTGTACGAAATGTATTATGCACAAGCCATGAACCATAAATTGTATAAAGAAAACAATCCGCAAGCTAACGAATGGGCAGATAAAGTGGAACAGGCTTTTGCACGGGATAAAGCGTTGAGTGACGATTATAACAACATTATGTCCGGCGGCAAATGGAAGAATATGATGATTCAGAAACATATCGGTTATACCTCATGGAATGATAACTTCCCCGCTGATACACTGCCTAAAATCTACCGAATCGAAAATCCGGAAAAGGCTGTCGGCGGATACGTATTCACCGGACAAGACGGATATATAGCCATAGAAGCCGAACATTACTACAGCGCTAAAGCAGCGCCTGATACGGAATGGACAGTGATTCCCTATATGGGGCGTACCCTTAGTGGCATGGCTCTGATGCCTTACACACAACCAACTGACGGAGCTTCTATCTCCTACAAGATAAAGTTGCCTAAAGGAATTGACAAGGTGACTGTCCATGTGATAGTAAAATCAACTCTTGCTTTCCACGATCGCAAAGGACATGAGTATAGTATCGGATTTGAAGGAGGAAAGGATCAGACGATCAATTTCAATCATAACTTAAACGAGCTTCCTGAAAATGTATACAGCATATACTATCCGACAGTCGCACGACGCATCGTTGAGAAAAAAGCAAAACTGAATGTACCGAATACATCAGACGGTATGCAAACAATCACTTTCAAACCTCTTGATCCGGGTATCGTGCTGGAAAAGTTAGTCGTAGACTACGGAGGCTATAAGAAATCTTATCTGTTTATGAACGAATCGAAAAGTAAGAGAGAAAGTAGATAAAAAAGCTCAATCCAATCAATGCAAAGATGAGTTAATAACTACATCACTGATTGTATTTACATATAAATTTTGCAGTTCTTATTGTCAGCCGTCATTCCTATTCATTAGATAAATGATTTTC
>ENA-USUK01001956-USUK01001956.1-human-gut-metagenome-genome-assembly--contig:-NODE-1956-length-14545-cov-17.332596_pt1 | contig 14545 bp, 15 predicted proteins | sample MGYA00250062_ERZ773400 | MGnify/ENA primary metagenome ERZ773400 (study PRJEB29103, sample SAMN06111961) | human gut metagenome | biome: human gut; feature: ankylosing spondylitis patient; material... | reverse complement strand
TGAGTTTTTTCCAAAATGTGCACTAAAAAACAGCATTCTCCGGAAATTTCCGGAAAACGCCGTTTTTAATCGTCTTTTATAAAATTATTATCTCTCTTCTCGGAAGTACGCCAGTCCCAGACTTGCGGGGGGCTGATTCTCTCTCTTGCTCCGCATACTGGTGATGACCAGTACCAGTAAGGTCACAACATAAGGGATCATCTTATACAGCTCCTGGTACTCCATATGCTCGATACCGGTGGGCAGATACAGATACAGAATATACAGACCACCGAACAGGAAAGAAGCAAATACACTGATATTCGGTCTCCAGATAGTGAAGATGACCAGTGCAATGGCAAGCCAGCCTCTATCACCGAACGCATCGTTGGACCAGACGCCGCAGGCATAATCCATTACATAGTACAGTCCGCCCAGACCTGCGATCATACATCCCACGCAGGTAGCGATGTATTTGTACCGGGATACGTTGATACCGGCTGCATCTGCGGTATTGGGACCCTCACCGACTGCTCTTAAGTGCAGACCGGTTCTGGTATGACTCAGGATATAAGATGCCGCAAACGCAATGATCACTGCCAGATAAGCCAGGAAGCCATAGGATAAAAACAACTTGCCAAACCAGCCAAGTTTTCCAGCAAAAGGAAGGGACTTACTGAAATAACTGCTGGTAGCAGACAGTGCGATGGAAGGTACATCACTGTTTACCAGCTTGATCAGGGAGCCGCCGAAGAAGTTACCGAAGCCGACACCGAAGGTGGTCATTGCCAGACCGGTCACGTTCTGATTCGCCCGCAGGGTAACAGTCAGGAAGCAGTACAGCAGTCCCATCAATAGGGATCCTAACAGGCAGCAGAGCATCGGAATCGCAATGGCAAGAAACCCATTCATGTTCGCCGCGCCTCCTGCGGATCTCTCATAGAAGAAAGATCCGATGACACCACAGATACCTCCCACATACATAACGCCGGGGATTCCCAGATTCAGGTTACCGGATTTCTCCGTGATGATCTCACCGGTGCTTCCGTATAACAGAGGAATTCCCTGTACGATTGCTCTCGGAATAAATGCAAGTAAAAATGACCACATGATTACTGTTCCTCCTTTTCTGCTTTTTTACGGAACTGCAGTCTGTATGTAATGAAGAACTCACAGCCGATGATAAAGAACAGGATAATACCTGTCAGAATATCGGAGTAAGAATGATTCAGTCCGAAATTGGTAGAGATCTCACTGGCTCCACGATTCATGAAAATGATCAGGAAGCTGGAGAATACCATGGTCAGAGGATTGAACTTGGACATCCAGGATACCAGTACAGCGGTAAATCCCTGTCCACCTGCAATCGTAGTGGTCACAGTATGATTGATGCCTCCTACCAACAGCAGACCTACCAATCCACACAGTGCACCGGATAACAGCATGGTACGGATAATGACTTTTTCAACCTTGATACCCACATATTTCGCAGTATTTTCACTCTCACCCACAACAGAGATCTCATATCCCTGCTTGCTGTAATTAAGATATACATACATGAAAATTGTGATCACTACTGCCACTACAATACTTAACAGATATTTGGAACCGAAGATCTGCGGCAGCCAGCCCACATTGGTGTTCTGGTTGATGATACCGATCTTACCGGATCCCTTGGGAACTTCCCATACGATCGTATAAAATGCCACCAGCTGGGTCGCTATGTAGTTCATCATCAGCGTAGACAGTGTCTCGTTGGTATTCCATTTCGCCTTGAAAAATGCGGGAATGAAGCCCCAGATGGCTCCTGCTGCCAGGCTGGCCACGATCATGCACAGGATCACAACTGCACCCGGAAGCTTATCTCCCAGGCAGATCATGCAGGCTGCTGCTGCCAGACCGCCGATCAGTACCTGTCCCTCACCGCCGATATTCCAGAATTTCATCTTAAATGCCGGAGTCAGTGCCAATGCGATCAAAAGCAGGATCGCTATATTCTGAAAAGTGACCCAGGTCTTGCGGACGGATCCGAAAGCACCCAGAACAATGGACTGATATACCTGTAAAGGATTGATTCCCGTGGTGATCGTCGTAATGATACCACACAGGATCAGTGCCAGCAGGATTGCCAGAAATCGGATCCCCAGAGCTTTGTACCAGGGGAGAGCATCTCTTTTTACGATATGAAATAAAGGCTCTTTATTCTTTTCCTTCATGTTCTTTGCCTCCTACTCTGGTCATCAGCATACCGACCTCATTTTTGTCTGTCTTTCTCGCATCCAGAATACCACTGACTTCTCCGCCGCACAATACCATGATACGGTCGGACAGCTCCATCAGCACATCCAGATCCTCACCTACGAAAATCACGGCAACGCCCTTTTTCTTCTGTTCATTGATCAGGTCATATATAGTATACGAAGAATTGATATCCAGACCTCGTACTGCATAAGCCGTCAACAGTACGGTAGGTGCAGACGCAATCTCTCTTCCAACGAGAACCTTCTGTACATTACCACCGGACAATCTGCGTACCGGAGTGGTGATACCCGGGGTTACAACCTCCAGATTTTCTACCACATCAGCCGCAAGCTGTTTGGAAGGCTTTCGGTTCGTAAACGGTGTATGTCCCTGTCGGAAGGAACGTAACATCATATTATCGGTCAGATCCATATTGCCTACCAGGCCCATGCCGAGACGATCCTCCGGTACAAAAGAAAGTGATACACCCATCTCTGCGATCTTCAACGGATCCTTGCCGATCAGCATTTCCTTACTTCCATCATCTTCCACATAGCTGATCGTGCCGGCTTCTGTTACCTGCAGACCTGCAATAGCTTCCAGAAGCTCTTTCTGTCCACAGCCGGAAATACCGGCGATTCCCAGGATCTCACCACTGTTGGCGGTAAAGGAGACATCCTTCAGCTTAACGATACCTTCTTCATTACGTACAGTCAGTCCCTGTACTTCGATACGGGGCTTCGGATTCACAGGTTCCGGTCTGACAATATTCAAAGTAACCGCATGTCCCACCATCATATTGGTCATTTCCGTAACGGTGGTATCCTTTGTCAGCATGCTTCCAATATACTGACCGTTACGAAGCACAGCCACCCTGTCGGACAGAGATTCCACTTCATGCATTTTATGGGTAATGATAACAATGGCTTTACCGTCATCTCTCATTTTCCGGAGAACGTTAAAGAGCTTCTCGGTCTCCTGCGGTGTCAGTACAGCGGTAGGTTCATCCAGGATCAGGATATCCGCACCACGATACAGCACCTTTACAATCTCTACGGTCTGCTTCTGGGACACCGTCATATCATAGATTTTCTGCTTCGGATCTACTTCAAAACCGTATTTGTCACAGATTTCCTCTATTTTCCGGGAAGCCTCCTTGATATTAAGCCTGCCTTCCAGACCCAGAATGATATTCTCGGTAGCGGAAAGTACATCAATCAGCTTAAAATGCTGATGCACCATACCGATTCCCAGTCGTAACGCATCCTTGGGGGATTTGATGACCTCTTCCTTACCGTTAATAAATATCTGTCCCTCATCCGGGAAATAAATACCGGAGAGCATATTCATCAGTGTCGTCTTACCGCTGCCGTTTTCCCCAAGCAGTGATAATATCTCACCCTTATAGATATCCAGATTTACCTTATCATTGGCAATCACGGATCCAAAAGTCTTGGTAATGTTTTTCATTGAAACCGCAGCTACTTTTGTCTCTTTTTCCATCCTAGTCACCTTTCCAATTTATCCACGACCTGCAGATTTTCAGGTCTTTTAATACCTGGCATAAGCACACTGGCCGCCCCTTTTCTACCTCATCCATCCACAACTAACAAAAGATCCATAAGGTAGAAAAAGGGCGGCGCGGCAATAAACGCTGCGCCGTCCGGGCTATTTCAATAAGTCAATTAATACTGCTCATCCAACAGGTTGATTCCATCAATTCTTACATTGAAGTAAGGAGCGGAACGGAATGCAACATCGGACTCATGGAAGTATCCGTCATTTACTACCTCATGGTCGGGAGTATAATCAGGATCGGTATCGATATCAGCTTCATAGCTGTCCAGGGTCTTGCCGTCTACAGTAAAGGTGGTGATATCATATACATGAGTCTTGCCTGCGATCAGATCAGCCTTTGCAGCTTCTACTGCTTCTGCAGTACCGTCTGCAACAGCAGCACCGAGATCGCTCAGCTCCACAGAACCGGTCTCCAGAGTACCACACCAATCGGTATCGATAGGAGTACCGTCTGCTACACATTTAATAGCATACTCAAAGTAAGGCTCCCAGTTAACTCTGGAAGATACCAGGAAGGTATTGGGGCAGGCTGCCTCAGTGCTTCCGTTGTAAGATACGTTGGGAACACCTGCGGTCTCACATGCAGTAGGAGCACCCATGGAGTCTGCATGCTGGCTGATCAGTACACATCCACCCTCGATCAGCTTGTTAGCTGCTTCCTTCTCAGCGGTCTCATCGTACCAGGAACCGGTAAAGGTTACATCCATGGTAACGCTGGGGCATACGGAACGGGCGCCCAGGAAGAAGGATGTATAACCGGACATAACTTCTGCATATGTATAAGCACCTACATAACCCATCTTAGCCTGATCTTCGGTAATATCACCGTTAGCGATCATCTCATTCAGCTTCATGCCTGCAACGATACCTGCAAGGTAACGGCCATCATAAATGGAAGCAAATGCATTGTGGAAGTTATTAAGACCCTCAGTATGAGCCTTGGTTCCGGTTGCATGGCTGAACTGAACATTGGGATACTCCTTAGCAGCCTCGATGATGTAGTCCTCATGTCCAAAGCTGTCTGCGAAAATGAAATTGCAACCTGCATCAGCAAGCTCGCAGGCTGCTTCATAAGCTTCCTGTCCTTCAGGAATGTTGGTCTTGGTCATGTACTCAATGCCAAGCTTCTCACAAGCTGCCTTTGCTCCGTTCAGGAAGTTCAGATCATAAGTAGAGTTCTCATCATGCAGGAAAATAAAACCTGCCTTTACACCACTGACAGCTTCGCCAGCTGCTTCCGTAGTAGCTGCTGCCTCAGTAGTAGCTGCAACAGTTGCCGCATCTGTGCCGGTGGTTGCTGCGTTATTGGATCCGCATCCTGCCAGAGCAGTAACTGCGAGAGCCATAGCTGCGAGTAAACTTACGACTTTCTTTTTCATAATTCTCCTCTTTCTGCGCTGCTGCTTCGTTACAGATCCATGTAGCAGCGCGGGCACAGATCTGCAGATAAACCGGTGAGTCAACGCAAAAAGGGTGTATGACACCTTCATACAACCCCTTTATTGTACTCTCTCAACATTAGTCAGTATAAGCATTTGTCTGACTTTTTGTCAAGAGAAGTATTAAATTTGATAACTATTAAGATCGAAATGTGATCTCTCCGGTCTTGTCATCCATACTTTCCACAATAGCGAGTGACTCTACACGGATACCCTTGGAACGGATCAGATCGCCGCCCTTCTGGAATCCCTTCTCCACGGCAATGCCGACACCCTCTACAGAAGCTCCCGCTTTATTGACAATGTCAATCAAACCCTCCAGTGCGCATCCGTTGGCCAGAAAATCATCAATGATCAGAATATGATCTTCCGGATGCAGAAATTTTTTGGAGACGATCACGTCATATACTCTCTTGTGCGTAAAGGATTCGATCTTGGTGGAATATACTTCGCCGTCAATATTTACGGACTGGGACTTTTTTGCAAATACCACAGGCACATGAAAATGCTGGGCTGCCACACAGGCGATGCCGATACCGGAAGCTTCCACAGTCAGGATCTTCGTAATCTTACGGTCTGCAAACAGACGCGCCCATTCCTTTCCCATTTCATTGAACAGATCAATGTCCATCTGATGATTCAGAAAAGAATCTACTTTTAGTACATTTCCTGCTTTTACCGTACCATCTTTGCGAATGCGCTCTTCAAGTAATTTCATTGGTATGTCTCCTCTTTTGTTTCTTCTTAATATATTCTGTGGTAGTACTTTAGGCTCTTATATTTCTTATTATACGCAGGATATTACTCCTTTTTCAATAGAAGAACTATATTTCTTGCTATTTTGACAACATTTTGCTATGTTAACCATGAGAATACTGAAATCACGAGGTGTCTTATGCCTATCAAAGGATATATCATAGAAAAATATAATGCCATGACCAACGCTTATACCTGCAATCGTCTGGTACAGGAAGCTTCTGCCCTGGATATGGATCTGCAGATTGTCGGAATCCATGATACTACGGTCTCTATGCAGGGTGTTATAAATCATGGTAAAATACTGGAACCTGTGGATTTTGTCATCAACCGCTATAAATGGGGACGGGAAAAGGATGCTATCAATGCACTTGCCACCCGAAGCTATAATCCTTTAACTGCTTATAATATCTATATTAATAAATTCGAACAGGTACGAAGGCTTCATTCCGAAGCCTTTTTGATCCCGAAATATCTTTTGGGAACTTCTCTGTTGCCTTTTTCTTCTATTGTAGAACAATTAGGCCTTCCTTTTGTCGCTAAAGGACTGGAAAGCTCCATGGGAGAAGAAATCGCCTGCATCCGGGATAAGGCTTCTTATGAGGAACTCTCTCTTAACTACCCTTCCTCCAAGGAATGGCTCTTCGAAGAATTTATCTCGGAAAGCTACGGCAGAGATCTGCGATTTTACAGCATCCGCGGAGAAGCCGTTGCCTGTATGCAGCGCAGATCCCAGGGGGATTTCCGTGCAAATGTAGCTTTGGGCGCTTCGGTAGAGCCTTACCCTGTCACGTCCCACATCCGTACCATAGCCGCAGATATTTACGAGCAGACCGGACTGGATTTTCTGGGAATTGATCTGCTTTTTGGCAGAGAAAAACCATATTTTTGCGAAATCAACGTTATGCCGGGACTGGAAGGTATTGAAAAAGCCTCCGGTATTAATGTTGCTGGAAAAATAATGGAAACAATACGATCAGACTTTGCATAAGGAACTCATCTCATATTTGTACCTGCACAGTGTACGAAAATATACGATACTGTTATATTGGTAAAATTGCAGGTTACGGAAAGGTATGCTTATTTTTATGAACAATGCTTCCGGAATACCACTGGAATTTCATAAGATCACTACGCAAAAAGAGGCGGAAGACTTCGTCTATGCTTCCTATCTGCGGGCTGCCACACATCAGGACTATGCTGCAAAGGATGCCGGAAAAAGACATCCTGAGCTGACGAGATCTCTGCTCCGGCAGAAATCTCTTACTCCCTGTGTCGTCGTCACCGGAAGCAAGGGAAAAGGATCCGTTGCCAATATGATTTCCCGGATTCTGCAGACAAATTTATGCGTAGGGCTGATGACCAGTCCTCATATTACTGATTTCAGAGAGCGCTTCCGCGTCAATGATACCATGATCAGGGAAGCCGACTTTTGCCGTCTGATGGCACAGATCCGGCCGGAGATTCTGGACATTGCCTCCGATCTGCCGGAGTCGGTATGTATCAGCCCCATGGGCATTCAGGCGGACCTGGCACTGACTTATTTTTCGGAAAAGCATACGGATTTCAATGTATTTGAATGCGGAAAGGGTGCAAAATATGATGATGTGAACAACATTTGTCACGATTATGCCGTGATCAACCGGATTTTCTTAGAGCATACAAGAGAACTGGGAGATACGTTAGCTGCCATTGCAGAGGATAAATCCCACGTCATCACCGGAGAGCAGAAGTGCGTGTATTTTGCCGAACAGGAACCGGAAGTACTGGAGGTTCTGGTTCGCCGTGCCGAGGCTATGCAGGTTCCCTATAAAATATACGGTCGGGATTTTCAGGCAGAAAATATCCGCTATACCTGTTCCGGCATGCTATTTGATGTGGTGATCGGAGATAACATTTATCCGGATTTACAGATTCCGTTATTGGGAGAACACCAGGCAAAAAACTGTGCACTGGCACTTGCTGTATGTATGGATGTCATGGCGGATCTTTGCCGGAAATCCAAGACTTTCTCCATGCCCGCCGTCCGGAACAATCTGTCTCTGCTGCACTGGCCGGGACGTATGGAAGTCCTGCGTTTTGATCCGTTTGTCCTGCTGGATGCCTGCATCAATTCCGCCAGTTGTGAAAATGTAAAAGAGGTTCTACGGCATCTGGGGATTTCGAATTGTACTGTTATTGTGGGGATTCCGGAGGATAAGGATTATGCCGGTGTGGTACGGTCCATGAAAAATGTGGCTACCCGCATCATTCTCACCAGGTCCCAAAATCCGCATTATCATTTTTCGCAACATCAAAGGGAAGTTCTGATGCAGGAAGGAATTCTCACGGAATGGACGGATTCGGTGAAACAGGCACTGAACCTGGCGAATTCTTTTTCGGATGCGATCGTAATATTAGGTACGACCTCCGTGATCTCGGAGACAGAACAATATATTTTATTACTGAATCTCTAAAGTCTCTTCCATATACTTTCTGAAAGAATTATCACCGTTCCAAAAGCCAAGACGGATTCCATCAATACCTCTTGTCAACAAGACATAATACTGATTCAAAATATACAGAGTAAATTCGAATTGGTTAGCAGGATCCTGCATTTCCTCCGTTGAAAACTTGTTATTCGTATTATTATGATTATCCGGTACAGCCTCCAATATACCATCGTCATTCACTCTAATATCCGGACCAATCATAACACCAACCTTATTCAAGTCGATTCCCTGTACAGCAAACACTGAACCTATCTGGTCTTCTGCATCTGCATCACCAATATTAATCCAGTTCTCCTGAGTCGAATTCCATCTTCTATGTAATCCGTCTTCATGGAAATGTGTGATTGATGGATCTTTTCCGTGAGAAATACTCCACTTATCGGCTGTGTCACAACAGAACATACCTGATAGCACTCTGTTAATATGTTCGGCATTAAAGTTTCTGTCTTTCTCAATCCAATCTATCAGCTGATGCATAGGTTTTCCCAAAACGTATCCAAAATATGCATCTTCTGATTTGTCCCGAAAGACATCTCTGTTAAAGTTAGGATCAAAATTGGTTAGTTCCGAATCAAGTAAACCCGTATCCTTAAACAGTAAATACTTTATACCATTTACATAATCATCTGATGTATAGTTTTTACCTTTAGGTGCTTGAATTCTAAACTGAGTATGTAAGAACTTCTTCTCATATCCTGTTGTTAATTGTTTAAACATCTCTCTTGTGACATTTGCCGGTCTGATAGCCTGTAGTACATCATACATAAGAATGATCTGCTGACCCATTCTCTGAAGAATTTCAAGGTGAGAATTACAATCCTCAAACCCCGGAATCTTATATACCTCACCAAATGAAGGATGTTGCTTGCTATATTTTCTAGAAAGCTTATGCGATTCATCCACAATAATGACATCATATCTTCCATTCTCAACAATGATTTTTGTAGTAGTCGTAACTGAAAGATAACTACTATTCATTCCATATACCTTAAAAATATTTGCACCTGTCTTTTCCCAGTTTGGTTGAACTACTACTCCAATTTTTGCCCCCGGTCTGTCTTTGAGAATACTTGCAACAAGATGTGTCAATAACACCGTCTTTCCTGTACCGGCATCACCATTAATGACATAGTTCTTATTTGGATTATTTATGATTTCTGTTATTAACTGTCCCTGCTCTGCTGTTAACTGTTTGATAGGACTATATTTAACTAATTCTTTTGCTCTTAATTCATCTAATGTAGGTGTGCTCACCCATCCTCTTGGATAGAGCTCTTTTTCCCAGACGGGAAGAATTACATCAGAAGCAACATCCTCTCTTCCGACATATTCATTTACACTGTTTCCGCCAGTTCTGTTTATTACATCATCATTATCAAAAGAAACTGCACCGACCTTCTTAGAATTATCCGCAGTAAAATATGTAATCAACTGACTTTCCACATCATCCAATGCAGAACGATTAAAATATACTGAAAAGATTACTAAAACCTTATCGAATCCGGCTGTATTGAACTTTTCTTCTGTTCCGTTATAATGCTGCTTATGTCTATCAATAAAATGGATTGTCTGACCAATATATACTTTCTTAGATCTTGTACCCCTATAAATATAGATGGCATTATTCAATTCCAATGCCTTTCTCTCGTTATTTGATAAGTAATCCAAACCTAATAAATTTCCATTTTTTATGCTCAGTTCTACAATTGCGTATTTTGCCATTCTCTCACCTGTCTCTTTATAATTTATCGTATTTTGTAGAAACACCCTTCGCCTTGTCTACAGGATATTTTTTCTCTGTAACATCCATTTTCTTATTAACAACATCGATAATATCGACACCCAATACCTGTGCCATCTGCAAACAATAATTTGTCACATCTGCCAATTCCTCAAGCACATCATCCATATCATAATTCACGTCATTCCATTGAAAGCACTCCAATAATTCATTAGCTTCAATCGAAATAGACTTTGCTAAATTCGATGGAGTATGGAACTGATCCCACTCTCTGTCTTCATTAAATTTCTTAATTCTTAATGATAATTCTTCCAATCTTTCCATAACTAACCCTCCAACAAGCAAACCTCTTTAAAGTGTTGCTTTGTTTCTTCATCCTTAAACCAAATACCAAGTCCTTTCTTTGCTCTTGTAAGCATTACTCGATAAATGTTTAATAACAAATCTTGATTATTTGCATTATTAGTGATTGAATTTTTCAATTGATAATCGTATTTAGTAACCTTACCAATGTTAAATTTCCAATGGTCTTTTCTCCATACAAGATCATCCCACCAAATAAAACCAACATAATCAAAGCCCAAACCTTGTGCAGTATAAATACAACCAACCTTATCTATAGAATCTAGATACCAATCATATTGGTCATACATCGGATTCCATTGCTTTTGAAATACTGGATTTGTCTCCGGTATTTTTATATCAATTTCTGTAGGTCTTTTTTGGCTTTTCCACTCCCAACAATAGGAAGCATAGTATTTTGTACTTGGATTTTCATTATGACATTCATTCATCCATCTTTTTAAATCTTGAATATCATCATAAACTTTTACATCAATTCCCAATCCTACATCCTTTTGATAGTCATCTCCATAAAGAAGCTTATCAAGTCTATCGACATAACTTCCCAATCCAGATCGTTTTTGATAATCTAACGGAAATGCAGTAAACGTGTATCCGTTCCTAATAGCAAAACTTCTAAAATTAGCTTTTGTTCCAATTTCATTGCCTCTTACTCGTTGTCTATCATCTTGAAGAACAATAACGATTTGAGCCGAACTGATGCCATTGCTAAATTCAGTTATTCTATGTGCCTCATCAATTACCAATAAATCATGTTGTCCTCTAACAGAATCCAAGAAAACAGCACGAATACCAGACTCATCATTGCATAATCCATCAAGAACTTGCTTTATAGTTCGACTCTTTGGAAGAGTATACTTGCATCGATAATTGTTATTTGAATTAGGATGTAGTCTCCAATATTCAGCTAAAATTCTAAATCCTATGATAGTCTTTCCGGTACCTGCTGCACCGGCAATAAGAATCATATGATTGGTTGCTAACCTTCCCTCTGCCTGTTGCTTAAGCAAAGGCATAATATAATCAAGTATCATTGATTGGTCGTGCCATAGTGGTATGTTATCTGGAGATTCCGTTATCCTATTGATTATCTCCATATCCATTTCAGTAGTAACATAGTCACCCTCAACAAAAAGATTCTTGGCAACTTCATTATCTGCCGTAGGAGAAAAAATAGACTTTAAATAATCAACAAATCTTCCTTCTTCTCCCATCACAAACATATTAGATATATCAACATCTGAATAACCATCTTGAACAAAGAATTCTTTTTCGCTAAGTTCAAACTCGTGCAAATACTGACACCCACTAATGCAAAGTTGACCATTAACAACATTACTATGATTACTAAATAATGCGTCTGTATACTCTTTTGTCTGATTAACTGGGTGTCTTGATAGATATGGATTTGTAGCATTCACCTTTATGGCCGGAAATCCATTATTGGAATAATACTCAACTCCACCTCTGCTCCATTGTTTAAGTTCAATAACAAGAGCATGATGATTACCATTTTCGTCATCACCGATAAGAGTAGCATCAATCCTACCACCTGCCGGCAATTCATATTCTGTAGCAAGGTACAAATTACCAAGTCCTGCGCGTTGCACTACTTCTATAAGTTTAGGCAGAGATACTCTCCATGAATTCTTCTCTGCACCCGAATTATCATCGTAAAACATCTCCATCTTTTGAACTATTTGTTCACCAGATAGCCCATAAAGATTAGAAACCATCTCATTAAAAATCACCTTGCTACACTCCTTGTTTTCTTATTCTAGGCAAATATCTTTTTTCTGTGGTATTCAAGATATTCCTTATTTTTCTCAGATAAATTAATTTTCATTGTTGGTATCACATTAGTAAAAGTACAACCAACCTGACTTAACCTGCTTGAAATCATAATCTTTCCATCATCATCAAACGAAATAAACCCACCATCAAATAATGCATCATGATTAGGGCAAAGCAAAAATCCATTTTCAGCATCAAGCTTTTCATCAGCACTGCTCGCTGCCCAAGGTTTAATATGGCTTGCTGTTAGTAATGCTTGATTTTCTACTTTACACAAACGCCATCCTTTCCTCGCCCTTCAAGGGAAGCAAATTAGCCTCTGTTTCAATCTCATCAATTATTGCGTCATTTTTTACAATAGCTTTCATACAATCGAAATACCGCTGATATCGTTTACAGGCTAAACTTCTCCAATAGCAGTCAGCCTGTATGTTCTTTATCCACTAACTGCGACAGGAACTCCCGTTTCTCAGCTTCGTTCATTTGAGCATACAATTTATCAAAAAATGAGTGCCTTGTAAATGTTATCCCCTGTAATCTTATCTGCCAGCAAAGAGCGTTTCTATTGATAAGTCTTTCTGATTGAGGTTTCCCCTGCTCAATTAAAATAGCATTATAACTTTCCATATTTGCAAACACCAACAACTGATTTAAATTTGCATCATCACGCACATCCCTTTTTTACCCGGATTATTATTTTTCCATTGCTTTGCAGTCTGACCAAATAAAGCAACATTTAAATTATCATTTCTATATTTTGCAATATCTGTCAACGAAATATATTCATTTTCAAATTCTTTCGTGTAAATCCCAATATCAATTCCTTTTGCGTGAATAATTTTCCTAACTATTTTATTTGCCATCTCTATTCCTCCACCATGTTCTCCATCTGTTCCAATTTCTGCAAGGCTTTCATATACGCCATCAATCTTTTATACTGCTCATCTCCAAGACTATGAATCTGCTTTAAAATCTTAATATCCGACCTGGTTACTTCATAATTCGCATCTTCATCTTTATACTCCGGATCAATTCCTTTTCCTGTCAAAAGCTGTTCGGGAGTAATCTCCAATGCATCACATATAGACAACAGGCAGTCCGCTTTGGGATTTGTCTTTTTCTTCTTCCAGTCACTAATGTTACTTGTTGCAATCCCGGTCCTTTTTGAAAGTTCTAACTGGGTCATGTTCTTCTTTTCCATCATATAAAAAATTCTTTCACTGATAATCATGGTTTTTCCTCCATCAACGCTCCATATATATCCGTATTCATAAATTTATATATCCGTTTATACGGTTATAGTATCATACTGTAACTTTTCTTTCAATAGAGATTTTTGTATTTCTGAACTTTGTTATATTCTTCTCTTTATATAGCTCCGTGTACAACTGTCTTATTCTTTCCCTATGAAGATAAAAATCCGGATCAGGCCACTTAGGAACAATCACATATCCATTCAATGCCATCTTTCTGATATATACACTCATGTTTCGAACTCCTGCCTCCTGCATACAGTTATGAAGTATATCCACCTCTTCCGGGTGGAGCAATCGGCAATTTCTAAAATCGGACAACAAAAAAGCAACCGATATTACTCGATTGCCACGTAGTTACTCCTGCGAAACTATTCCTTTTTCTATATTCTTCTTTTTCTTTTCCGGCAATTCTTCCCACATGCTCTCAACCAATTCACACAGAAACTGTCGATTATCCACATCATCAACCAGAATCATTTCTTTAGCACCATTATAAGGCGGTTCCATCTCAGCATCCGGCATCATTTTCACCGCCACCGGAACCGGCTTTACCAAAAGTCTGTCATCATATATTCCACCAAAAACCTTTCCACGGTAATAAAGAATGAATGATCCCATCATTGCCCGACTGCTGATTTCATCCAGTCCTGATAATTGTTCCAAAACAAAATCCAAATATGCCTTTGTTGATGCCATGTCTTTTTCCTTTTATTCCCCCATAGTCTTTATTGGATGCCTGACCACAGTCTTCAATTTCTCAGGTGCCACTCTCCGCGCATCACTCAGATAAATCTCATGGTGCATCCTCTGATCCGTTATATCAAGTGTATATCCCTGTTCTTCCATAAACCTGTGCATTGCATCTACCGTAACAGGCTCATCGTCATACGCTCCGATATGCATACA
>ENA-USUK01001946-USUK01001946.1-human-gut-metagenome-genome-assembly--contig:-NODE-1946-length-14639-cov-48.815135_pt1 | contig 14639 bp, 8 predicted proteins | sample MGYA00250062_ERZ773400 | MGnify/ENA primary metagenome ERZ773400 (study PRJEB29103, sample SAMN06111961) | human gut metagenome | biome: human gut; feature: ankylosing spondylitis patient; material... | reverse complement strand
GTTGCAATGATCAAGGTAATTGCACCGTTGATGCTTCTGATTCTTTTAGTGCAGTCCGTAGGATTATAAAAAGAAAATTTCAGAAAAGGCTTGACATTTAGTGGAAAATAAATTATTGTAAGTTACAGATTTTGGTGTGTAACTGTACGGCAGGCATTAACCATACATAGATATTATTTTGATATTTGTGTGGGGTTAGAGCCTTTTTTGCGTCAAAAATTTGGATAAAAGGCTTCCACGAAAGAAAATAATATCATAGGCATAAGCCAGGTAATTAAAATTTCTTGAGGAAAAGGAGTACATGCAATGAAAGACAAAATTTTTGGCGTATTGCAGCGAGTAGGAAGATCCTTCATGCTTCCAATCGCAATTCTTCCGGTAGCGGGTCTGCTGCTGGGATTCGGTAGCTCGTTTACCAATGCTACCACAATCCAGACTTATGGTCTGGAGAAAATTTTAGGAGACGGAACCATCCTGAATTCGTTACTCATTATCATGAACAAAGTAGGAAGTGCTGTATTTGACAACCTGCCACTGATTTTCGCGGTTGGGGTTGCAATCGGTATGGCAAAGAAAGAAAAAGAAGTAGCGGCACTTTCTGCATTGATCGCATTCTTTGTTATGAATGTTGCAATCAATGCAATGCTTGTGATCACAGGAGAGATTACCGCAGATGGAACGATCGCTTCGAATGTACTGGAAGGAACCATCACTTCTGTTTGCGGAATCCAGTCCTTACAGATGGGTGTGTTTGGTGGTATTATTGTTGGTCTTGGTGTTGCAGCACTTCATAACAAATTTTACAAAATCGAATTGCCACAGGTATTATCATTCTTTGGCGGAACAAGATTTGTTCCAATTATTTGTTCATTAGTTTTCACATTAGTTGGTATTTTAATGTTCTTTATCTGGCCGGTTATCCAGAGCGGAATTTACTCTGTTGGAGATTTAGTACTTAATTCAGGTTACGCAGGAACATGGGTATACGGATTTATGGAAAGACTTCTTATTCCATTTGGTCTTCATCACGTATTTTATCTTCCATTCTGGCAGACAGGCGTTGGCGGAACAATGGAAGTTGGAGGTCAGTTAATTGAAGGTGCACAGAATATTTTCTTTGCACAGCTTGCAGATCCATCAGTTACAAAATTTGCAGTTTCAGCAACAAGATTTATGTCAGGTAAGTTTCCACTTATGATTTTCGGACTTCCTGGAGCAGCACTTGCAATGTATAGAACAGCAAAGCCTGAAAAGAAGAAAGCAGTAGCAGGTCTTCTTTTGTCAGCAGCTTTAACATCAATGATTACAGGTATTACAGAACCATTGGAATTTACATTCCTTTTCGTCGCTCCGATACTTTATATCATACATTGTATTTTCGCAGGTCTTTCGTTCATGCTCATGCATATTTTCCATGTGGTTTGATTTCAAATCAGGGTGTTGAATTGATGTTGTATTCTACTATCGTGGATACAAAAGACTTTACGTTCGATTTGAATGTAAACATGGCTCATAACGTATCTATGGTAAAAGAATTGGCAGAAGGTGTTGATTATTTATTCTTTGATGGTGATTCTGGCTTCCCGATAAAAGTTGGAACTCGTGCAGGTCATAAATTGGGAGAAATCTATGCTTCAGAAGTCTATATGCGTGATGAAAACGGAAATATCCTTGTGGGCGCAAATGGTTTACCGATGAGAAGTCGTAAATTGTCAGATCGTCTTGCAAACCCGATTGGAAATATTCAACCAAAGCTTACGATGTCTGTATCACCTTCGTTTACATATAAGGGCATTTCATTGTCTGCTATGTTTGATATGAGATTTGGTGGTGACATTTATTCTTATTCAGAAGCTTTGGCAACAGGAAGTGGTCTGGCAAAACGGACAGAAAACCGTGGAGAGGACAATAATTATATGATGATATTCCCAGGCGTGCATGCAGATGGAACTCCGAATACGACACAGATTACAGCTTCAAACTATTACGGAAATTTGCTGCCAGAAGATTTCTTGTATGACGCGTCATTTATCAAGCTGAAAGAATTGTCTTTGGGGTATTCATTCCCGTCAAAAATGTTGAAAAAAACTCCGTTGACTGCATTGAATGTTTCATTTGTGGCACGTAACTTGTGTTATCTGTTGAAACACACTCCGGGTACAAGTCCAGAGGGAGGCTATGACACGACTATGTTCTCTCAAGCTATTGACTTTGCGGCTATACCATTTACACGCACATTCGGTTTTTCTGTAAGTTTAGGTTTCTAATTCTAAAAACAAAAGTATTATGAAATTCAATATATATAAATCTATTGCTGTATGCTCGTTAGTAGCTCTTGCAGGATGTCACGATTTTGAGGAAATGAATACGAATCCTTATCAGCCGGGATATATTCCAGAAGCTACAGAAAATGTTAGTCCAAATGGGTATGATATTGATTATCAGCTTTCAGAGAAAGCATTGGCTTCTTTGAAAGAAAGAGAGTCCGGTATCGGAAGTACTCTTTATGGTTTCTTCTATGACGGGGCATGGGATAATTACCAAACAACAACGAATCTTACCCATGATATTTATGCTGGATATACTGGGAATAATGTAAATGGTTTTTTAACACAAGCTCCTACTTATGCATATACAGAAGGTTGGTCTGCTAATCGTTGGAATCAATTTTATGATAAAAGAAGTAATGCTGAATATAGTGAGTTAATCAGGACATTTTGGTTCTGTGATAAAAATAAATATCATGCTGCTTTTTATATCAGCCGTATTTATTATGCATTCTTGTTGTCAATGCAGACTGATACTTATGGTGATATTCCTTTGGAATATTATATCAAGGGAGCTGCTCCTGTTAGTGAGCAAGTGTCATATACTAAACAGGAAGATGTATATGCTGCTATTTTCTATTTGTTGGATCAGGCTATCACAGAATTAAATAATAATAGGAGCAATAATTGGGACGGCTTAAATTCAACAAATGACATCTATTATGGTGGAGATGTGGATAAATGGATACGTTTCGCTAATACTCTTCGTTTACGTTTAGCTTTACGTATTTCGAATGTAAATCCAGAAGAAGCCAAAAAACAAGGTGAGGCAGCTTTAAATGGTGGTGTAATGCAAAGTCACGAAGACCGACTGGCTCTTATTCCTAAGTACCGTAATAATCCGTCTGAAAATCAAAATGTATTTGCAGAATTCTTTAGTTGGGGAAGTGGATCAACGGTTCTGCTTACAAAAGAGATGGAATGGGCGTTTAAAAATCAAGCTTTAAAAGAAGGTGCTGGTAATTTTACGGAGGAGTTTAATACAGAAGAAAGTAAATGTTATCTGGATCCACGTTGTGAAATGTTGTGGTTTCGTCCTTCTTCATACGCTGATTTGAATCAAGCAATTCCGGAGCAGTCAAAAAAATCTTTTAATGGAGTTAGAAACGGAGCTTTAAATATTGGAGGAAGTTACTTGACTACATATTCATCTGCTCGTTGTTGTGTTGCAGATGATGCAATGGATCCAACTCATGCGTGGTGGTATAAAGGCACGGAATATGTATGGATGGGTTATCCTGAAGCTTTATTTTTACAAGCTGAAGCTGCATTAAGAGGATGGAATGGAGGATCAATAGCTCAAGCTAAACAACTTTATTTAGATGGAGTTAAGGCTTCAATGGAATATTATCAAATTTCATCGTCTGATTATCAGCCTTATATTGATCACTTGAACGGTTTGTCTGCTTTTGATGGTACAGATAAAGAGGCAATTTTGGAACAGATTATTACGCAAAAATGGATTGCTGTATTCCCGAATGGAAACGAAGGATGGGCTGAAGTTCGCCGTACAGATTATCCACGTTATTTATTGGTTGTCGAAGGTGGAAATAACTCTGGCGGAGAAATATATGATACGAAACTAATTAAACGAATTAGTTATCCAGATAGAGAAGAAGAGAATCCGAACAGACCTGATATAACACAAGGTGATCGCGTTTGGTGGGATGTAGCTGATACAATGGATGACAATGGTAAATGGCAGACGCCGCACAATTTCAGATAATAACTTTTAAATGAAAAAAGAAAGCCGTTTTAGCCTGTTGGTGTTGGTTTTAAATACATTATATGGCTAAAACGGCTTTTTAATCATTATTTTTTCTTAACTTTAGTCGCTGTTGATTTGCACTATCTTTTAACTATTATAATAATATGAAAAATTCACTATGGGTTTTTATGGGTTTGGCAGGTCTTACGTGGGCTTGTTCCAGTCCTGTGGCTCCCGTGGAAGAGGATTTGACGCAGTATGTAAATCCTTTTATTGGGACGGACTTTACCGGAAACACTTATCCGGGTGCACAAGTGCCTTTTGGCATGGTTCAACTAAGCCCGGACAACGGCCTTCCGGGGTGGGACAGAATCGCAGGCTATTACTATCCGGATAGTACCATTGCCGGATTTAGTCATACGCATCTTTCAGGAACAGGAGCAGGCGATTTGTACGATATTTCTTTTATGCCAGTGACCCTGCCATACGTAGAGGCAGAAGCTCCTCTAGGGGTACATTCCAAGTTTTCACATGAGAGGGAAAGTGCATCAGTGGGCTATTATCAGGTCTTTTTGGATGATTATGGAATCAATGTGGAACTGACGGCGACGGAGCGTTGCGGAATTCAACGCTATACTTTCCCAGAAGCAAAGTCGGCCATTATCCTGAACCTGAAAAAGGCAATGAACTGGGATGCCACTCAGGACAGCTATGTGGAAGTAGTAGACTCTGTGACTATCCGTGGATACCGTTTTTCGGACGGATGGGCCAGAAAGCAGAAGGTGTTCTTCCAAACCCGTTTCTCTGTTCCTTTTGAGAATGTACAAATGGATACGACTCCTATCTTGAAGGACAATCTTCTTATGGGTACTGCATACGTTGCCCGGTTTGATTTCTCGACGAAAAAAGATGAACAGATAATTGTTTCTACCGCCATTTCAGGAGTGAGTATGGAAGGTGCAGCCAAGAACCTGCAGGCAGAAGTTCCTGAAAACGATTTTGACAAGTACCGGTTACTGGCTAAGGAAACATGGAATAAGGAATTGTCGAAGATAAAGGTAGAGTCGGAAGACAAGGATGACAAGACCGTGTTTTATACCGCACTTTATCATAGTATGCTGGCTCCTACTATTTATTCGGATGTAGACGGACAATATTACGGACCAGATCAGAAGGTACATCAGGCAGAGAATTGGACCAATTACAGTACGTTCTCTCTTTGGGATACGTTCCGTGCATCACATCCGCTGTTTACTTATACGCAGCCGGAACGGACCAATGATATGATTAAGTCATTCTTGGCATTCTATGAGCAGAATGGTCGTTTGCCGGTATGGAACTTCTATGGAAGTGAAACAGACATGATGATTGGTTACCACGCAGTGCCAGTTATTGTGGATGCGTATTTGAAGGGTATCGGTGATTTTGATGCCGAAAAGGCATTGGAAGCTTGTGTAGCTACGGCGAATATTGATGAGTATAGAGGCATTGGCTTTTATAAGCAAAAGGGATATATCCCTTACAATGTCACAGATGAATATAATTCCGAGAACTGGTCGTTGTCAAGAACACTGGAATATGCGTTCGATGATTTTTGTATAGCTGAAATGGCTGCCAAGATGGGACGGAAGGACATTGCGGATACTTTCTATGCCCGTTCGCAGAATTACCGGAATGTGTACAATCCGGCTACTTCTTTTATGCAGCCTAAAGATGATAAAGGTAATTTTATCAAGGATTTCCATGCCGAGGAATATACGCCACATATTTGTGAAAGCAATGCATGGCATTATTTCTGGTCTGTACAGCATGATGTGGATGGTCTTATTAGTCTGGTGGGAGGAAAAGAGCGCTTTAGCGAGAAGCTTGACAGCATGTTTACGTATCACCCGACGGACGACCACGAATTGCCTATCTTTAGTACAGGTATGATTGGACAGTATGCACACGGAAATGAGCCGAGCCATCATGTGGCCTATCTGTATAATAAAGTCAATCAGCCTTGGAAAACGCAGCAATATGTGTCGCAGATTATGGATGAACTGTATCTGAACACCCCGGCTGGTTTGTGTGGAAATGAGGATTGCGGACAGATGTCGGCATGGTATGTGTTCAGTGCTATGGGCTTTTATCCTGTAAATCCTGTTTCAGGTGAATATGAAATTGGAAAGCCGAAATTTAAAAAGGTTGAATTGCAGCTGGCAAATGGTAAAGTATTTACTGTGGTTGCAAAGAACCTTGATAAGGAAAATAGGTACATACGTGCTGTGAAATTGAACGGTAAGGACTATCATCAGAGTTTTATTACGCATGAGCAGATTCTGTCGGGTGCAACATTGGAACTGGAGATGTGTAATGACTCTGGACATATATGGTATTAATTGAAAATCTTAAACTTGGAATTCGTTATGAAGAAATTAGTATTGTTAATTATGATAATGTGCTTTGCCCTTCACGGTAAGGCCACCAATTATGCAGACTATGTAAATCCGCTGATTGGTACTCAGTCTACTTATGAGTTTTCTTCCGGAAATACGTATCCGGCTATTGCACGTCCATGGGGTATGAACTTCTGGACTCCTCAGACTGGGAAAATGGGCGACGGATGGCAGTATATGTATACTGCGACTAAAATCAGAGGGTTTAAGCAGACCCATCAGCCCAGCCCGTGGATTAATGACTACGGTCAGTTTTCCATTATGCCGGTGGTAGGAGAGCCGGTGTTTGATGAAAACAAACGTGCCAGCTGGTTTTCGCATAAAGGTGAAGAAGCAAAGGCATATTATTATAAGGTATATCTGGCAGAACATGATGTAGTGACAGAGCTGGTTCCGACTGAACGGGCTGCTCTGTTCCGTTTTACTTTCCCTGAAAATGAGCATTCTTACGTAGTGATTGATGCGTTTGACAAGGGTTCTTATGTGAAGATTGATGCGGCAAATAACCGTATTATCGGTTATTCTACCAAAAACAGCGGTGGTGTGCCTGATAACTTCAAGAACTATTTTGTAATTGAATTTGACAAGCCTTTTACATACAAGGCTACAGTGGCCGACAGCTGTATCTCTGTAGGCAAAGCTGAACAGGAGGCAAATCATGCAGGAGCTATTATCGGTTTCGCTACTCGAAAAGGTGAAAAGGTACACGCCAGAGTGGCTTCTTCTTTCATCAGTCAGGCACAGGCTTTAGAAAATCTGAAGGAGTTGGGTAATGACAGTTTTGATGTGTTGGTAGAAAAAGGTAAAACAGCCTGGAATGAAGCATTGGGCAGAATAGAGGTAGAAGGTGGTAATCTTGACCAGTATCGTATGTTCTATTCTTGCTTGTACCGTTCGCTGTTGTTCCCTCGTAAGTTCTATGAGATAGATGCCAACGGACAGGTAGTGCATTACAGTCCTTACAACGGACAGGTACTTCCGGGATACATGTACACGGATACAGGTTTTTGGGATACATTCAGATGTCTTTTCCCCTTGTTGAATTTAGCTTATCCGTCAATTAATAAAGAGATACAGGAAGGTCTTGTCAATACTTACAAAGAAAGTGGATTCTTCCCTGAATGGGCCAGTCCCGGACATCGCGGATGTATGGTGGGCAACAATTCTGCGTCCGTGTTAGTAGATGCTTATATGAAAGGGGTAAAAGTGGACGACCTGAAGACATTGTATGAAGGATTGCTCCATGGAACAAAGAACGTGCATCCGGAGGTATCTTCTACCGGACGTTTGGGATATGAATATTATAATAAACTAGGTTACGTGCCTTGTGATGTGAAGATACACGAGAATGCAGCCCGTACACTGGAATATGCGTATGATGACTGGTGTATCTATAAACTTGCTAAAGAACTAAAGCGCCCGAAAAAGGAAGTCAAGCTTTTTGCAGAGCGTGCCATGAACTATAAGAATCTGTTTGATTTGGAAACCAAACTGATGAGAGGCAAGAAGGAAAACGGTGAATTCATGAAGCCTTTCTCTCCGTTGAAATGGGGGGATGCCTTCACTGAAGGAAACAGCTGGCACTACACTTGGTCGGTATTCCATGACCCTCAGGGACTGATTGACCTGATGGGAGGAGACAAAGCCTTTGTGTCTATGCTTGATTCTGTATTCTCTGTACCGCCTGTATTCGATGACAGCTATTATGGTTTTGTAATCCATGAGATTCGTGAGATGACCGTGATGAACATGGGTAACTATGCACATGGAAACCAGCCTATCCAGCACATGATTTATCTGTACAATTATGCCAAACAGCCGTGGAAAGCGCAGTACTGGTTGCGTCAGGTGATGAACAAGATGTACACACCGACTCCGGATGGGTATTGTGGTGACGAGGACAATGGACAGACCTCTGCATGGTATGTATTTACAGCTTTAGGATTCTATCCGGTATGTCCGGGAAGTAATGAATATGTGGTGGGTGCTCCTTTGTTTAAGAAAGCGACTATTCATCTGGAAAATGGAAAGGACGTAACGATTGAAGCTCCGTTGAACAGTGAGGAGAATTTGTACATCAAAGAGATGAAATTGAATGGAAAATCTTATACTCATAACTATTTTTCACATGAAGATTTGGTGAATGGAGCGAAAATACAAATAGAAATGAGTAACTTGCCGAACGAAAACAGAGGTATAGCTGCAGAAGATGCTCCTTACTCGTTTTCAGTGGATGAGAAATAAGAACCTTCATATATTAAATTTAAAACCATGAATAAGAAATCATTATTGTTTGTTCCGGTTTTGTCCTTGTGTCTGGCTTCTTGTGGAAGTAGCCAGAAAGGGCAAGAGATGGAAGATTTGACACAGTTTGTAGACCCTCGTATCGGTACTGGCGGACATGGACATGTGTTTTATGGAGCCAATGTGCCTTACGGATTTATTCAGCTGGGTCCGACAAGCATTCCTCAGTCATGGGACTGGGTATCGGGTTATCATGTATCAGACTCTACGGTGATAGGATTTCCGCATACGCATCTGAGCGGTACTGGTATAGGCGACTTGCATGACATCAATGTAATGCCGGTAGTAGGAGAAGTGACCTATTCAAGAGGAGATGCTTCATCGTATGAAACGGGTCTGTGGTCTTACTCAGATCGTTCGAAAGAAGTTGTGACTCCGGGTTATTATCGTACCCACCTGTCAAGATACAATGTGGATGTAGAATTGACAGCAACTAAGCGTGTCGGCTTCCATAAATACACCTTCCTGGGAAATGAAAGTCCGGCCATTGTATTTGATATGGTAAACGGTGGCTGCTGGGATAAAACCACAGAAGCCGTGATACGGGTGGTAAACGACAGCACTGTGAGTGGTTATCGCTATTCAAAGGGATGGGCTGACGACCAGTGTGTATTTTTCCGTGCAGAATTCTCACGTAAGTTTGATAACGTAGAATTTATTGTCAATGATTCTGTAAAGGAAGGTGATATGGCAAAAGGTGCACAGCTGTTTGCCAGAGTCAACTTTGCTGCGGGAAACCAGGAACCAGTGTATATGAAGGTGGCATTGTCTCCTACTTCAGAAGAAGGTGCACAACTGAATATGCAGACAGAACTGAGTGGTTGGGACTTTGAGAAGACGATTGCAGATGCTAAGGCTGCTTGGAATAAGGAATTGAATAAGGTAAAAGTGTATACCACAGATGAGGCTTCAAAGAAGATTTTCTATACAAGTCTGTATCATACCTTATTTGCTCCGTCTGAATTCTGTGATGTGAACGGTGATTATTATGGAGCCGATAAGCAGATGCACAAGGACGAAGGTTTTGTAAATTACACTACATTCTCACTGTGGGATACCTATCGTGCAGCACAGCCGTTGATGACAATTCTGCATCCTGAAAAGATGAGTGACATTATCAATACCATGCTTCACATCCATCAGCAGCAAGGAAAGCTTCCGGTATGGCATTTGATGGGGTGTGAAACCAACTGTATGGTAGGTAATCCGGGAGTACCGGTGGTGGCAGATGCCATTTTGAAGGACATCAAAGGATTTGATACAGAATTGGCCTTCAAGGCACTGAAAGAGTCTTCTATGTTGCCTGAACGTGGAATGGAACATCGCATTGAATACGGATTTATTCCGGCAGACAAGATGACGGAAGCTATTGCGTACGATATGGAATATGCTATTGCAGACTGGGCAGTGGCACAGGCAGCTCAGAAACTTGGCAAGCAGGAAGATTATGAATATTTCCTGAAACGTAGCAAGTCATATAAGAATTATTTTGATGCTTCTACGGGCTTCATGAGAGGAAAGATGCTCGACGGCTCTTGGCGTACTCCGTTTAGTCCTTATGCATCTTCTCATAGAGACGATGATTATTGTGAAGGAAATGCATGGCAGTACACATGGCTGGTTCCTCACGATGTAGAAGGACTGGTGGAATGTTTCGGTAGTAAAGAGGCATTTGTGAACAAACTGGATTCTTTATTCCTGGCAAACGGTGATATGGGAGAAGCTTCTTCTCCGGATATTAGCGGATTGATTGGCCAGTATGCGCATGGTAATGAACCGAGTCATCATACAGTTTACTTGTACACACTTGTAGGTCAGCCTTGGAAGACAGCTGACAGAATCAAGGAGATTCTTCATATAATGTATACAGACCAGCCGGATGGTTTGTCAGGTAATGAGGATGTAGGACAGATGTCGGCTTGGTATATCCTTTCTTCTTTCGGATTCTATCAGGTAGAACCTGCCGGTGGCAAGTTTGTATTTGGTTATCCGAACTTTGATAAGGTAGAGATAACCGTTCCTGCTGGCAAATTCGTTATAGAACGTGAAAACAAAGGCCAGCAGAACAATTACATACAAGGTATTGTCCTTAATGGAACTGAATATAAGAAACCCTGGATTGAATACGCTGATATTATGAAAGGCGGAGAATTGAAGTTCCTGATGGGAGATGAGCCGGTAGTATGGTATTAAAATAAAATGTAAGTCTGACTATATATTGGGAACCCGTCATCGAGTTTATAGTTTGGTGGCGGGCTTTCTTTTTTAAGAAAATAAAATTCATAAAGGAGTTAGGAAGAAATATGAAAATTTCTTCCTAACTTGCGCTCCAGAAATAATTAACCTTAAAAAGGACAGATGGAAAAGACTCTTACTAAAGCAATCAAAACTATTTGCTGTTCATTGACGGGAGTGCTGACGATTAGTGGGACTCCTCAGCAGTTGTATGCGGAAAATGCATCCTTGCCTTATTGGAAGGATATTCAGACTGTATCAGTAAATCGGGAGACACCGAGGTCGGCTTTTATGACTTATGCTGACAAGACTCAGGCTTTGACTGGAAAATATGAAAACAGCCCTTATTATGAGTTGTTGAATGGTACGTGGAAATTTTATTATACGGACTCGTATTTGAACCTGCCTGCAGACATTACTTCTCCGGAAGTGAGTACAGAGGGATGGCACGATATTAAGGTGCCGGGAAACTGGGAAGTGCAGGGATTTGGTACGGCTATTTATACGAATCACGGATATGAGTTTCAGCCTCGTAATCCTCAGCCTCCCTTGTTGCCGGAGAAGAATCCAGTGGGAGTATACCGGCGTGATATTACCGTACCTTCAGAATGGAAGGACCGTGATATTTATCTCCATATTGCTGGAGCAAAATCAGGATGCTATGTATATTTGAACGGAAAGGAAGTCGGTTATAATGAAGACTCCAAGAACCCGGCTGAATACCTGATAAATGATTATTTGAAGGAAGGCAATAATGTGCTGACTTTAAAAATCTTCCGTTGGAGTACAGGCTCTTATCTGGAATGTCAGGATTTTTGGCGTATCAGCGGTATAGAACGTGACGTATTCCTTTATTCACAGCCGAAAGCTTCAGTACAGGATTTCCGGATTGTGTCTACTTTGGATGATTCGTACCGTAACGGTATTTTCCGTTTGGATGTGGAGCTGAAAAATCATCGTACCAATACGGCTGGGTTGAGTATTGGATATGAGTTGCTCGATAATAACGGAAAGGTAGTAGCCAATGGTGAAGAAACTGTAGATGTACTTGCTGGTAAAGAAGGTACCGTATCATTCAGCAAGGAACTGTCGGAAGTAAAAACCTGGACTTCGGAAGCTCCTAATTTGTATAAGCTTTTGATGACTGTTAAGGAAAATGGAAAAGTGACCGAAGTGATTCCTTATAATGTCGGATTCCGTCGCATTGAAATCAAAGAAATTGATCAGAAAGGTACCAATGGAAAGAATTACCATGTGTTGTTTATCAATGGGCAGCCTTTAAAGCTGAAAGGTGTAAATATTCACGAACATAATCCGTTGACAGGACACTACGTAGACGAGGCGCTGATGCGTAAGGACTTGGAGCTGATGAAGCGGAACAATATCAATACGGTACGTTTGTGTCATTATCCGCAAGACCGCCGTTTCTATGAACTCTGTGATGAATATGGTATTTATGTGTACGATGAGGCGAACATTGAAAGTCACGGAATGTATTATGATTTGCGTAAGGGTGGAACCTTGGGAAATAATCCGGAATGGTTGAAACCGCATCTTTACCGTGTGGAGAATATGTTTGAACGGAATAAGAACTATCCTTCGGTTACATTCTGGTCGTTAGGTAATGAGGCTGGAAACGGTTACAACTTTTATGAAGCTTATTTGTGGGTAAAACAGGCCGACAAGGGACTGATGGACCGTCCGGTAAATTATGAACGTGCTCAGTGGGAATGGAACTCTGACATGTACGTGCCGCAATACCCCAGCGCATCCTGGCTGGAATCAATAGGTCGGTTAGGAAGTGACCGTCCGGTAGTGCCTTCAGAATATGCACATGCCATGGGTAACTCTACCGGAGGCTTGTGGGACCAGTGGAAGGCTATCTATCAGTATCCCAATTTGCAGGGAGGATATATCTGGGACTGGGTAGACCAGGGTATTTTAGTGAAGGATGAAAACGGAAGAGAGTATTGGGCATACGGAGGTGATTTCGGAACCAACATGCCGAGTGACGGTAATTTCTGTTGTAATGGCATCGTGAACCCGGACCGCAATCCTCATCCGGCCATGAGCGAAGTGAAATATGCGCACCAGAATGTGGCTTTTGAAGCTACAGACTTGGCAAACGGTAAGTTTAATGTACTGAACCGCTTTTATTTCACGAACCTGAAAAAATATATGATTTCGTATGAGGTGAAGGAAAATGATAAGGTGGTGCGTCGTGGCAAGGTTTCACTGGATGTGGCTCCTCAGGAAAAGAAAGAGTTGGCGGTGAATGTTAGTGGATTGAAAGCTAAAGTGGGTACGGAATATTTTGTGAACTTTTCAGTAACTACGTTAGAATCTGAACCGCTTGTACCGAAAGGATATGAGATAGCGCATGAACAGTTCCGCTTGCCGATAGACCCTGCTTCACGTTCATTCTCGGTGCAGGGCCCTGCTTTGCAGTGCAGTGAAAATGGCAACTTGTTGAGTGTGCAGTCTTCGCGCGTAGCTTTTGTATTTGACAAATCGACGGGTCTGGTAACTTCTTATAAAGTGAAGGGGACAGAATATTTCCATGAGGGATTTGGTATACAGCCCAACTTCTGGCGTGCCCCGAATGACAATGACTATGGAAGCCAGATGCCGAAGCGCCTGCAAATCTGGAAGCAGTCCAGCAAGAACTTCAATGTGGTGGACGCTTCATTAACCATGGATGGAAAAGATGCAGTACTGAAAGTCAGCTATCTGTTGGCTGCAGGTAATCTGTATATTGCTACTTATCGCATTCATCCTTCAGGAGTCGTGAAAGCAAATTATACATTTACTTCTACGGAAATGGAAGCTGCGAAGACAGAAGCTTCGGAAGCTACACTGATGGCTACGTTCACTCCTGGAAACGAAGCAATCCGCAAGGAAAGTTCCAAACTGGTAGTTCCGCGTATCGGTGTCCGTTTCCGCTTGCCAGCCGAAATGGAACAGGTGACTTATTTTGGTCGCGGACCGGAAGAGAATTATTGCGACCGGAATAATGGTACATTGGTAGGTGAGTATCAAGCGACCGCTGAACAAATGTATTTCCCTTATGTACGCCCACAAGAAAATGGACATCATACCGATACACGCTGGTTGATGCTGAAAAAGAAAAATGGCAAAGGACTGGTTGTATATGCGGATAGTACGTTAGAATTTAATTCACTCCGTAATTCGATAGAAGATTTTGATGGAGAAGAAGCTACTCATCGTGACTACCAGTGGGGTAATCGTGATGCAGAAGAGTTGAAACATGATGTAAGTACCGCTAAGAATATCAAGCCTCGTCATACACATATCAATGATATTACTCCTCGTGATTTCGTAGAAGTCTGCCTGGATATGCGACAGATGGGTGTAGGAGGTTTTGATAGTTGGGGAGCTGTACCAGATCCTCAATATCTGATTCCAGCCAATAAGGAATATCAATGGGGATTTACGATTGTACCGATGTAAATGATAAAAGCATAAAATAAAAATTCCGGGCTTGAAAAGACTTGTTTTCAGGCCCGGAATTTTTATTGTTCAGATAAGGGCATAAAAAAAGGAGTTCCGCTGAACTCCAACCTTTTGTTAACCTTAAATCTAATACTATGAAAAACACGATGCAAA
>ENA-USUK01001938-USUK01001938.1-human-gut-metagenome-genome-assembly--contig:-NODE-1938-length-14682-cov-4.394865_pt1 | contig 14682 bp, 18 predicted proteins | sample MGYA00250062_ERZ773400 | MGnify/ENA primary metagenome ERZ773400 (study PRJEB29103, sample SAMN06111961) | human gut metagenome | biome: human gut; feature: ankylosing spondylitis patient; material... | reverse complement strand
GGCGGATGAGGAAATTCATCTGGCTACGGCCATGTCCGCCGGCAATGCCGCCAAGGAGCGTATGGCGGCAGCGGAGAAGGAGGGCGAGGTCATCCCGGAGGAGGAGCTGGCCGCCCTGAAAAAGGACGTGAAGCAGGGGGAGAAGGCCAAGCAGAAGCTGGCAGAGGCCAACCTGCGTCTGGTGGTGTCTATCGCCAAGCGGTATGTGGGCCGTGGGATGCTGTTTCTGGATCTGATCCAGGAGGGCAATCTGGGCCTGATCAAGGCCGTGGAGAAGTTCGACTATACCAAGGGCTATAAGTTCTCCACCTACGCCACGTGGTGGATCCGGCAGGCCATCAGCCGGGCCATTGCCGATCAGGCCCGCACCATCCGCATCCCCGTCCATATGGTGGAGACCATCAACAAGGTCATCCGGGTATCCCGGCAGCTGATGCAGGAGCTGGGCCACGACCCCTCCCCGGAGGAGATCTCCGAGGAGATGGGGATGCCCGTGGACAAGGTGCGGGAAATTCTGAAGATCGCACAGGAGCCGGTGTCGCTGGAGACGCCCATCGGCGAGGAGGAGGATTCCCATCTGGGAGATTTCATCCCCGACGAGGGGGTGTCCGAGCCCAGCGAGGCCGCCAGCTTCACCCTGCTGAAGGAGCAGCTGGTGGACGTGCTCAGCACCCTGACGCCCCGTGAGGAGAAGGTGCTGAAGCTGCGCTTCGGCATTGAGGACGGACGCACCCGCACGCTGGAGGAGGTGGGCAAGGAGTTCAACGTCACCCGTGAGCGCATCCGCCAGATCGAGGCCAAGGCTCTGCGGAAGCTCCGTCACCCCTCCCGCAGCAAGAAGCTGAAGGATTTCCTGAACTGAGGTGAGCGGGCATGATCGTTTCCTTTGATCGTCTGCCGGAGCAGCTGGTGTCCGGCTTCAAGGGCGGGGACGGTGTGGTGTCCGTCCGGGCCTATGACGATGACATGGGCCGCATTTTGCAGCTGACGGTGCCGGTGGGTGGCAGCATCGGCCCCCACACCCACACCGACAACTGCGAGGTGATGTGCATCGTCTCCGGCACGGGGCTGTGCCATGACGACGGCACGGAGGTGACCCTGACTCCCGGTATGTGGCACTACTGTCCCCAAGGCCACAGCCACAGCGTCCGCAACACCGGCGAAGAGCCGCTGGTGATCCGTGCGGTGCTGCCCAAGGGCAGATAATGGGGATTTAGACGAAATCCGGAGGAAATGCTTCGGGAATTTTGGAACAATCGGGGAAATCCCAGAAAAGACTTGACAAGAGGGGATGGGAGGGGTACAATGCCACCATCCCAAGAATGCTTGAGGAAAGGACGGACGGCACCATGAAGAAGCTGCGTACCAACATGATGATGCTGGGGATGTGCATGGGCTCCATGTGCATGCGTCGCTGCGCCAATTCGGTCGTCTGCTTTCCGGCATCTGTTCTGTGACCCGTCACCGGGTGAACCAAGCTAACGAACAGCGGAAGGTCGCATGACCTCCCGCTGTTTTTATTTTGCCGAAAAGGAGCTGATCCCTTTGATCCTGCTGACCCAGCGAATGTGTCCTCTGGACACGGTATCTGTTATGAATCACACAGGCGAGAGGGGCCGCCGGACTGTCCCCATACAATAATCAACTATTCAAGAGAGAAGATTAAGGAGAAATCATCATGAAACATTCCGTATTTGCAAAGATCGCCACGCTGGCTTTGGCGCTGGTACTGGTTCTGAGTCTGGCCGCCTGCGGCAAAAAGTCCGACAGCGGCGTGAAAATTCTGGTCCCCAACGACACCACCAACGAAGCCCGTGCGCTGCTACTGCTGCAGGAGAACGGCATCATCACCCTGAAGGACGGCGCTGGCATCACCGCCACCAAGAACGACATTGTGGATAATCCCTACCATGTGGAGATCGTGGAGGCCGAGGCTGCTCAGCTGCCCTCCCTGCTGGCGGATGCCGAGTACGCCGTCATCAACAGCAACTACGCCATCAACGCCGGTCTGAACCCCGTGAAGGATTCCCTAATCATCGAGGGCTCCGCCTCCGCCTATGCCAACATTCTGGCTGTGAAGGAGGGCGCTGAGAACACCGATGCTGTTAAGGCACTGAAGGCTGCTCTGGAGAGCCAGCAGGTGGTGGACTATATCAACGAGAAGTATGACGGTTCTGTGGTGTCCGTGGTCACCAATCCCACCGATGGCTATGATGCCTCTGTGAACTATGATGCTCTGAACGGCACCACCATCTCCGTCGCCGCCTCCCCCACGCCCCACGCCGAAATTCTGGAGGTCGCAAAGCAGATCCTGGCAGCCAAGGGCGTGACGCTGGACATTCAGGTCTACAACGACTATGTGGTACCCAATACCGTGGTGGATGACGGCACCGTCACCGCCAACTACTTCCAGCACCTGCCCTATCTGGAGGACTTCAACGCTCAGAACAACACCCACATCGTGTCCGTGGGCGGCATCCATGTGGAGCCCATGGGCCTGTACGGCGGCAAGCAGACCACGCTGGACGCCATCAGCGGTAAGTAAGAGAGAGGAGGGGAGACGTCCGTGATCGAATTAAAACACGTCAGCAAGACCTTTGACTCCGATTCTGGAGGGGTAGATGCGTTGAAGGACGTCTCCCTGACCATTGAGGACGGGGACATCTACGGCATCATCGGCATGAGCGGTGCCGGTAAGAGCACGCTGGTGCGGTGTATCAATCTGCTGGAAAGACCCACGGCGGGCGAGGTGGTGGTGAACGGCCAGCGGCTGGACACCATGACTCCGGCTCAGCTGCGGGCGGCCCGTCGGGAGATCACCATGATCTTCCAGCGGTTTAATCTGCTGATGCAGCGCACCTGCCTGCAAAATGTATGCTTCCCCATGGAGCTGTCCGGGGTGAAGAAGGCGGATGCCGTTCGCCGGGCCAAGGAGCTGCTGGAGCTGGTGGGCCTGCCGGATAAGGCACAGGCCTACCCGGCGCAGCTGTCCGGTGGCCAGCAGCAGCGCATCGCCATTGCCCGTGCGCTGGCTACCCAGCCCAAGGTGCTGCTGTGCGACGAGGCCACCAGCGCTCTGGACCCCAACACCACCCATCAGATTTTGGAGCTGATCCGGGATATCAATCAGAAGCTGGGCATCACCGTGGTGGTCATTACCCATCAGATGAGCGTGGTCAAGACCATCTGCAACCATGTGGCCATTCTGGACGGCGGCGAGGTGGCGGAGAAGGGACTTGTGTCCGAGGTGTTCGCCGCTCCCAAGTCCGCCGCAGGACGGCGGCTGGTGTTCCCCGGCGGCGCCGATGCGCTGGTGTCCGACCCGCAGGCGGTGCGCCGGGTGCGGCTGACCTTCCGGGACAGCGTCACCACCGGCACGCCGCTGGTGGCGAGACTGGCCTCCGAGGAGGGCATCCTCTGCACGGTGATCTCCGCCTCCACCCAGAAGCTGTCGGAGGAGGTCTACGGCAGTATGCTGCTGGGCATCCCCAGCGGCCAGTTCCAGCGGGCCATGGATTATATCGGTACCATGAGCAACATTCGGGTAGAGGAGGTAGACGGCCATGTACAGTGATCTGTTTTCGGCAAGCTCCGTGCAGGATCTGATGGCGGTGCTGCCCAGCCTGCCCTACGCCATTTGGGAGACATTCTATGTGACGGTGCTCAGCACCCTGTTGTCGCTGGTGCTGGGGCTGCCGCTGGGCGTTCTGCTGGTGGCGGGGGAGAAGAACGGCGTGCTGCCGCTGCCCCGCTGGTTGCTGCAGGTACTCAATGTCATCATCAACCTCCTGCGCTCGGTTCCTTTCCTGATTCTGATGATCATGGTGTTCCCCCTGTCCCGGCTCATCATCGGCACGGCGGTAGGTACCACAGCCACCATCGTTCCGCTGGTGGTGGCGGCCTTCCCCTTTGTGGCCCGTCTGGTGGAGAGCAGTCTCCGTGAGGTGGACCCCAACATCATCGAGGCGGCCCAGAGCATGGGTGCTACACCCCTGCAGATCATCTGCAAGGTGATGATCCCGGAGAGCGTGCCGTCCCTGATCCAGAACGTCACCATTGCCCTGACTACCATTCTGGGTTACTCCGCCATGAGCGGTATCATCGGCGGCGGCGGTCTGGGTAAGATCGCCATCGACTACGGCTACTATCGCTACAAGTATCTGGTGATGCTGGTGGCGGTGGTGATCCTGATCCTGCTGGTGCAGTTGTTCCAGAGTCTGGGTACGTGGCTGGCCCGCCGCAGCGATAAGCGGCTGAAAAGGTGAAAAATTGCATAAAGTATGAAAAAGACGACCGTGGTACATCGTACCACGGTCGTCTTTTTCATCATGTCGAGACATCAGCCCCGCATTTTTGCCTCGATGGCCTTGCCGGTGGGGGTGTCCGCCAGACCGCCCAGCGCCGTCTCCCGGAACTCCACGGGGATGCGGCGGCCCACCTCGCCCATGGTGTCGATGACCTCGTCCACGGGGATGCGGCTCTCGATGCCCGCCAGCGCCATATCCGCCGCACTGACGGCGTTGACGGCGCCGACGACATTGCGCTTGACGCAGGGGACCTCCACCAGACCTGCCACCGGGTCGCAGATCAGGCCCAGCAGATTCTTCAGGGCCATGGCCACAGCGTGGCAGATCTGCTGGCCGCTGCCGCCCCGGAGGGCCACCAAAGCCCCCGCCGCCATGGCACTGGCGGTGCCGATCTCCGCCTGACAGCCGCCGGCAGCACCGGCGATGCAGGCCCGATAGGCGATGACGGCGCCGATACCGCTGGCTACATACAGTGCCTCTAAGATCTGGCGCTGGTTCAGCTCCTCATACTTGCACAGGGGCAGCAGCACGGCCGGCAGCACGCCGCAGGCTCCTGCCGTGGGGGCCGCCACGATGCGGCGCATACAGGCGTTGGACTCCGCCATGCTGAGGGCCTCTGCGATGACCTCACTGACGTAGCCGCCGGACATGGCCTTGCCCCGGATGGCGTACTGCCGCATTTTCAGACCGTCGCCCCCCACCAGCCCGCTGACGCTGCGGCGGTCGCCGGTATAGCTGTCGGAGGCGTCTACCATGGCCTGCCATGTGGTGAGCATCTTGGCCAGAGAGGACTCCCGGCTCACCTGCCGCTCCTCCATGTCCGCTGCCAGCACCACCTCCCAGAACTCCTTGCCCTCCTGCTCCATGCAGTGCAGGATATCCGCCATCGAATCAAGAGACATGGTCCTCATCCTCCTTATCATAGTAGGTCACCGACAGGATGCCCGGCAGCTCCGCCAGAAAGCTCACCTGATGGGGCTTGATGTGCTGATCCGTCTCGATGACCATCAGGGCGTCACCGCCCCGCTTGTGGCGGCACAGGCTCATATTGGCCACGTTGATCCGCAGCTGGCTGAGGATGGTGGTGACGGCGGCCAGAGCACCGTTTTCATCGTGGTTGCGGACCACCAGCGTGTTGTAGTCTCCGGTGAAGCTGACGTCAATGCCGTCCAGCTTATTCACCACGATGCGGCCGCCGCCGATGGAGGCGGCCTGCAGCTCCAGCTGCTTGCCGTGGGCGTCCCGGACCTCGATGACCGCCGTGTTGGGGTGGGCGTCCCGCAGGTCGATCTTATCCACGGTGAAGTGCAGACCCGCCTTCTCCGCCTCCTGAAAGGCGAAGGGGATCCGCATATCGTCGGGGTTCATGCCCAGCAGACCCGCCACCAGCGCCCGATCGGTGCCGTGGCCGGAGCCGGTCTCGGCAAAGGAGCCGTGGAGGTGAATTCTGGCCTCCATCGGCTCACCGCCCAGCAGTGTACGGGCCATCTTGCCGATGCGGGCCGCTCCGGCGGTGTGGGAGCTGGAGGGACCCACCATCACCGGGCCTAAAATATCGAAAATGTCCATGTAACATGGCCTCCTGTTGTGATATGTACCATACGTTCGGTATCATACCACATCCCAATGCAAAAAGCGAGAGGGTTTCAGAAAAATTTTCAGCTTTGGGCAGGGTATATCATTTTTCTTGTTTTTTCGCTCGGTACGGAGTATGATGGAGACAGTATCATGCAGAGAGGAGCACTGCCTATGAAGATCGCACTGGTGGATGATGATCCCAGGGCTCTGGCGCAGCTGGAGCAGTATCTCACCGAGCAGCTGGGCCGGGAGACGGAGATCTCCCACTACGGCAGTGGGGAAGCGCTGCTGGCGGACTGGCGGCCCGGCGCCTTTGAGCTGGTGGTGCTGGATATCTACATGGGCGGCGCCACAGGCATGGAGGTGGCCCGGCGGCTGCGGGCCGATGACGGACAGGTGCGGCTGGCCTTCGCCACCTCCAGCAACGACTTCGCCAGCGAGAGCTATGAGGTGGGGGCCTGCTACTATCTGCGAAAGCCCTTCCGGCCGGAGGGAGTCCGGGCCATGCTGGAGCGGCTGGATCTGGAGGCGCTGGAGCGCTCCCGCCGGCTGCGGCTGCCGGACGGCAGTCAGGTGGTGCTGCGGAGCATCCGCTACGCCGCCTCCGACGGCCACCGGGTGACGCTGCACTGCAAGGATGGGGACCGTACCCTGCGGACCTCCTTTGCTGCTGTGGAGCCGCTGCTGTGTGCCTATCCGTGCTTCTGCGGCATCTGCCGGGGCGTGGTGGTAAACTTCCACGAGGTGGCTGGCCGGCAGGAGGACGTGTTCCTGCTGAAGGACGGCACCCGTCTGCCCATCAGCCGCCGGAGGTTACGGGAGGTGCAGGAGGCATACTCCGCCTTCCGCTTTGACCGGCTGCGAAAGGACGGTGTCGACTGATGCCGCCGCTGTATCGGATGCTGGAGGTCTGCGTTTATTCGCTGACGAACTTCCTGCCCTTTCTGGCCATGGCCCTCTATCCCTTCCGGCGGAGACTGCGGTTTTCTCCGGCGGTGGCGGCGGCGCTGGTGGCAGTGCTGACGCTGCTGCAAATGGGACTGGGCCTGTGCGCTGCCTTCTTCACGCCGGGGCGGGCCAGCCTTCTCAGCGTCGTCAGCACGGGGCTGTACGCCGTGTTCTACTTTCTGGCGGTGCGGGCCTATCCCGGCAAGACGCTGTTTACCCTGCTGATGATCTCTAATCTGGCCAATCTGGTGGTGATTGCCGCCAAGTGCCTGGAGGGACAGCTGTTCCCGGCGCTGGCGGTGCAGTCCTACCGCTGGTCCTTCGCCCTGATGATGCTGGCGGTGGAGGCGGTGCTGTTCCTGCCGCTGCTGCTGTATGTCCGGAAGGTCTATACTCCCGCCGTGGAGCAGGAGACATCGGGGCTGGCATGGCGCTATCTGTGGCTCATCCCCGCCACCTTCTATCTTATCTGGTACTACGTCATTTACGGCAACACCAACCTGACGGGGCTGGAGATCGCCCTGCGGCCCAGCAGCACCATCGTGCTGCTTTTCATCAACACCGGGGCAGCGCTGGTGTACTATGTGGTGGCCCGACTGGTGCTGGAGCAGGAGAAGCTGGTTGCCCTGCAGCAGAAGAACTATGCGCTGGCCATGCAGAGCCTGCAATACGAGAACCTGCAGGAACGTATTGCCGAGGCCCGGCAGGCCAAGCACGATGTGCGCCACCACATCGCGCTGCTGCAGGATTGCCTCCGGCGGAAGGACTACGACGCCATGCAGGCGTATCTGGATCGGTATCAGGAGACGCTGCCCGACGCCCGGCAGCTGCAATTCTGCGGCAATGCCGCCGTCAATGCCGTACTGTCCTACTTTGCCCAGCAGGCGGCGGCCCAGCAGGTGGAGTTCTCCGTGAAGGCCCAGCTGCCGGAGTATACCGGCGTCGCTGACCCGGATCTGGCGGTGCTGTTCGGCAATCTGCTTGAAAACGCCCTCACCGCCTGTATGCAGGAGGCATCGCCCCGCATTGTGGTCCGCATTACCGCCGATGCCCACACCCTCTGCGCCGCCGTGGACAACACTTTCACCGGCGCAGTGCGCCGCACCACCGGTGGATTCCTCTCCACCAAGCACGCCGGACTGGGGCTGGGGACGGCCTCCGTCCGCAGCATCGCTGAGAAGTACCACGGCGTGTGCCGACTGGAGCCGAGAGACGGAATGTTCTGCGCCTCCGTGCTGCTGGAGCTGCCACAGGAGAAGCTGTGAAGAAATGCTCATGTGCCATAAAGTAACACATAAGAATTGATAGACAGCAGCCCACTATTCCGCAGCAACAGCGAGTTGCTTGTTAAAACCCCATTTTGAAGTTATAATGAGTAAAAACAACCTTTAGGAGGGACGGGCATGGAAATACAAGGTATTCTTAAAAATTTACGCGAGAAAAACAACCTTACGCAAGAACAACTGGCTGAACGTGTGCAAGTTACCCGACAGGCGGTTAGTCGCTGGGAAACAGGCGAAACGCAGCCAAATACAGATACCTTAAAACTGTTATCACGAGTTTTTGATGTGTCAATCAATACGCTTCTGGGTTCTCCACGGCAACTTGTTTGTCAGTGTTGCGGAATGCCATTGAATGAAGATGGTCTGATTAGCCGAGAACCAGACGGAAGCTATAACGAGGACTATTGTAAATGGTGCTATGCTAATGGGAAATTTGCATATCAATCCAAGGAATCTTTATTGGATTATCTGGTTGCGAATATGCCAAATCCCGATAACGCAGATGAAGAAACCAGACGTAATCAGTTTGATTTGTACCTTTCGCAATTAAAGCACTGGAAATAACTATATTGTCATAGCAAAGCCAGCCGAGCCAGTCAACGGTCAAGATGAACGGCGCGTACCGCGCCGCCGTTGACAGCCCCGCCCGCCTTTGCTGGTAGGCAATCAAGGGGCGACAGCAAGGAGTGCTGCCGCCCCGCACTATTATCAGAGAGGGGGAATTTCCATGACCGAAGATGAAGCCTACAAAGTGCATATCCAGTACACCTTTAACGCCTTTTGCAAGGTTGTCATTCGTCACGCCGCCATAGATATAATTTTGAAGCTGCGCCGGAGGTGGGAACGGGAAGTTTCCCTTGACTATCTGATGAATGAGAAGTTTGTCCAGCTTGCCGAGCCGGAGCAGCTTGAAGAATATCTTTTTACCGCCTGCGGCCAGACCGCCGTTCTGTACCATGCGGAACTCGCCGCCGCCCTTGCCCTTTTGCCAGAGCAGACACAGGAAGAAATTTTCCGTTACTATTTCCTGCGCCAGCCGCAGCGAGTGATCGGCGTACATATCGGACGGACACGCAGCACAGCGGGGCGGCATATCCAGCTTGCCTTGAAGCGGCTCCGGCGGCTCATGGAGGGAAAACGCTATGAGTAAACTTCTCCCCTATGAAACAATCGTCAAGGCGCATGAGGGCGACCCGGACGCAATCGACACCGTTCTTTCCCACTACGTCGGATATATCCGATACTGTTCCAAAGTACACGGGAAAGTCAGCGCCGAGGTTGAGGAACATATAAAACAGAAGCTAATCGCCGCGCTGTTCAAATTTCGCTTTGACCGATAAGCAAAGAACGAACACCGACTGTCATTAGCGATTTTCACCAGCAAGTTTACAATTCATCTATTCCCATAAGTAAGCGGTCATAGTATAATAAAGCCATCGACAAATAGTAATTATATTTTTTGAAAGAATTCTATAGAGTAAAAATATTTTGTCTTCTATGTTTTAGAAAATGTGCAACAGTCGTTCCGTGAGACTGGTATGTGCCCAAAAAAAATGGTCTATGCAAGAAAATAGATACAACAATAGTGAGCAAATGATTCAGGTAAAGATCAGATATATAATATTTTAAAGTAATTGTACATTTTTTAAGAAATTACAATGGTCATTCATCGTGTTTGAAAGAATAGGTTATTGGCGCACTTTACTTATATATCGTTTTACAGGGGCTGTTTTTTATGCAACGTTAGGGCTTACTCGTATATAGTTATGAAAATAAATAGAGAATGAGGTGCGATTAGATGAAAAATCTTGGATATTCACAAAATTTTTTGGTTAATAAAAAGTTGGTAGAACGTTTAATAAGCAAGTCAAATATTGATGTAACAGATTATGTTATTGAAATTGGTCCTGGAAAAGGGATAATAACAGATGTACTTTCTCAGCATGCTGGAGAGGTTGTTGCAGTTGAATATGATCAAGAATTATATAATAATTTAGTAAGATATCACAGTCATGATAATGTTACATATATATTTGGTGATTTTTTAAAATATAAGTTGCCTTTAAATCGCAGATATAAAATATTCTCCAATATTCCTTTTCAGATAACAGCGGATATTATTAGGAAATTAACAGACGATGTAAATCCACCATCAGATATAAATATCATAATTCAAAGAGAGGCAGCTAAAAAGAATTGCGGTATTCCATTACAAAAATATGAAGGTTTTCGTGCTGCTATAATAAAGGCACAATATAAGGTAGAAATTACACATAGTTTTAAAAGGAGCGATTTTTTTCCTTCGCCTAATGTTGATACAGTTATGCTTCATATGCAGTTATGGGATGATAGATTGAGTGGTGATGATCTTCAAAATTATAAAGATTTAGTGGCTTTTTTTTACACTAATATTAAAGGAGAGACTGCTAAAGAGAGACTTTCTATTTTATTTTCTAATGAGCAAATCAAAAGATTGGGAAAAGCCAATAGAATTAGTCTTTCAAATTCATATACGTTAATCACGGCCGAGCAGTGGATGAATATTTATTATTACTCCAAAATTGGATTGACAGATGAAAAGAAAAAAAAGTTTCAAGATGCATATAAAAAACTTCAAAAAATGAATAAAAAATTGAAAAAGCAAAACAGAACATCTTTACGAAAGTCTAGTAGCAATAAGAAATGTAGAACAAGGATTGATACTTCTAATGGTACAAAAAATAGATAGTATTGATAATTTCTATAAAAATGTGCATGGTAGTGCGAAAATCTGAGAAGAGAATTTAATGCTGGATTTTGTTGATAGTAGATTTCAATGAGTTAACCATAAAAGTATATTAGAAAGTAAAAACAACAGGGGTAGTAGAATATATTTGTTAGATACAAGAAGGAGAGATTGAATTTAAGGTCATCTAATACTCGCGGAATAGTGATAATAATGGTAAGCTGTATTGAAAAAAAACAAAATAACTAACATTATGGGATTATTTCGGTATGAATTGATGTTTTATCATCTTACATAGAATCAGAAATTTGAAAAATTAAAAGAGGACTAAGTTTATGAGAACCCTGTTCTTAACTTCAAGTGGCTTAAACGAAAAGACTATGGTATTATTTTGGAAATGTATCGGAAAAGAACCGATTAACACAAAAGCGATTTTGGTTCCATCCGCCGCAGTTGGAAATGATGGTGCGCGAGAAGGAATCATTGTATGTATGGAGCGCCTTATGAATATGGGAATACCTATGAATAATATTCTTATATATAATCTTGCGTTTTTACTTTCCGATGGATATAAAAGAACATATTCAAGTTATATTAGTGACATACCTGTACCGTTTCGCTTAATGAGTGTTCAAGAACTCACTCAATATGACATGATTGCTTTTTGTGGAGGAAATGCCCATACGCTTCTTAGCGAAATAAACAGAACAGGATTTTCGAAGCCCCTAAAGCAAGCAATAGAGAATGGATTGGTGTATCTGGGAATTAGCGCAGGTAGTATGATTGCTGCCGGAAATTTTTCCGATGGATTAGGATATTTAGCAAATCCGTTGATACCACACGCTGAAAAAGAGAGCCCTTTTGGAGATATATCGAAGAACGATTTGATTGAATTGGCTGACGGTCAAACTGTATTGATTAAAGGGAATCGACAGGAAATTATTTAATAAATTGAATACTGTTGTTTTTTTATCTTCGGGGCACCCTGACCCGAACTTTCAAAACTGAATATCAGCCGCCCACCAGCGGCCAGCGAAAGCAGTAAGTCTGAAAAAGATTTGCTGCTTTTTTTGTGTCCATTTGGCAAAATCGAAAATCACCCGTAGTAGGTAGGTGAAGCCAGAAAAAACTGCCTGCTCCGTTTGGCAAATTTCTAAGAGCGGTGGTGTGGGGAGTGAAAGGAAAAATTCTCTGCCCCGCCGGTTGCCAAAATCCTGTTGCCCGGATTACTAAGGCAAAAGAAATTTTGAAAAATCCCCGTCCAGCGGGTAGCTGGCGGCCTTTGAAATGTATCTTTAGCGGAAAGGGAAAAAGCCGCAGCCAGCGGGCAGCAAAGCCCCGTTCCGGCGTCATATTGGCGAAAGGAAAAAAGGCCGCCCACAGCGGGCCGCAAGCCCTGTCCTGTCCGTTCTATGTACGGAAAAACCAGACAGGGGCAGTCTGCGGCAGTCTTAGAGCAAGTTTCTACCACGGTGCCAAAATCCGCAATTCTGCGGTTTTGTCCCTCGCGGGAAACTTGTTGGGGAGTGCCTTCCCCAAACCCTGCTATGGCGGCTTGCGCCGCAAAAAGATTTCCGTTCGGCAGGCCGTTTTTTTGCGAGAACTGCCCCGGAAATACCTAACAGACCAGCCTATTTTTTGTGATAAGTGAAAGGAGGTTTACAGCCCATGCCGAAGCGATACAACACGCCCCACCGCAGCCGCGTTGTGAAAACCCGGCTGTCCGAAGATGAATACGCCGACTTCACAGCGCGGCTTGCGCCCTATGGTATCAGCCAGTCGGAATTTCTCCGGCAGGCGATACGGCGCACGACCATACGCCCCGTTATCCATGTGTCAGCGGTCAATGATGAACTGCTTTCCGCTGTTGGAAAGCTGGCCGCCGAGTACGGCAGGATCGGCGGCAATCTCAATCAGATTGCCCGGTATCTGAACGAGTACGGCGCACCTTACAATGCGCTGTCCGGCGAGGTGCGCGCTGCCATAGCCGACCTTGCCGCCCTCAAGTATGAAGTCCTCAAGAAAGTAGGTGACGCGGTTGGCAACACTCAAGCATATCAACTCTAAAAATGCCGACTACGGAGCCGCCGAGCAATACCTGCTTTTTGAGCATGACGAGTTTACCATGAAGCCCGTCCTTGATGAAACCGGCAGGCTTATCCCCCGCGAGGACTACCGGCTGTCCACACTGAACTGCGACGGGCTCGACGTATCGCAGCGCGGTTACTGTAAACGACGGCGCGAAAGCGTTGATGGACAAGGGTTTCTAAGAAGCTGCATTGAAAAAGATCGTAGCGCGCTTATTGTAAGCGCAGGTAAAACACACAAAATAAAGAGCGGTTGTTTGTTGAATGTGACAGAAATCAGGACAAGCGAAATTGAGGCCAGAGCAATCCGGTAGCAGGAGCTCAGGCCTTTCTATCCATATCATACTTTTTAATTAAGTCAAAAGGCAAACAGTATTTTTAAAATCGGACGTGATTCCCATATTCATCCGTATGAAAATTCACATATTTATTTGTTTGATAACATGAAAAGAAAATATTGACATTTTGTCGAAATGAGACTAAAATGTCAATAGAAATACAGGATAATTCTTTATTATCTTACAATGCATATTAATTGTCGCTCATTCAAATGAAGGATATGACTTACAAAATCTATTTAGTATTGTAAGGTGGGAGGTATAGATTGTGCAAAAAAACTGTCCGATAAGTTCATCCTTCACAATTAAAAGGTTTCAGTCATCTGAAGAACGAGATTTTATAAAAGCCTTAAAAATATACAATGATACCATTCCAGTTGAAACTAAAACATCAACAAATGAAATCACATATTTTCTCGATAAAAAAGAAATTGATAATAGGGAAATGTATTTCTTCGGATTATACTATAATGAAGAAGTGATTGGATACATTGAATGTGGCTATTTGTTTCAAACAAAGTCTATCATTATTGATTATTTGACATTAAAAAATGAATTTAATATCAACGGCATATTTTATCCTTTATTTTCATTATTTCAAAAATTTTTTTCGGATAATCTCATAGATATTGAATATTTCGTGTCGGAAGTTAGTGTAAAAACTCTTGAGCAAAATGTTGATAAAGAAAGTTATTATCTGCGCAAACTTTTGCAGGTTGAAGATTTTCGTCTTATTGATTTGCCCTATTCACAACCTAGACTTGGCCATAATAATTATGAAAGTAATTTTAACTTAAGGCTTATGATAAAATCAACGAACTCCATATATGAAATACGCAATCAAACCTTTATGTCAATTATAGAGGATATCTATATTAATCATTATTTATCTTGGTATTCATCATTTTTTATCCCAGCCCAAATAGAGGATTATCAAAATCATATTGACAATTTGATTGCTAAAATAAAAGCTAATTTAAATCCTGACGAAAAAATACGGTTGAACATTCTCCCTATAGGAACGTGTGAACATTATATGACAGCACAGTGTTTCTACAAATCAAATGAAATAAGTACTGCTGGTTTTGCAAAAAATAATACTACAAAACACATTAATTTAACTTGGATAATCGGGATCCCATTGGTTATAATTTTTGCAATTGCATTTACTTTTTTACTATTTGTATTGCTTGAAAAGTTTAAAATGAAAACAGATGACATTGCACCTTTACTCACACCCATATCATCAATTTTTACAGGAATTCTCGCACTCGCATTTTCAAATAAGACATCAAAATGATTTATAGCACAACAATATTCTATTATGTGCTATTCTATACGCAAACCATTTAGGTAAATATTTATCGTATTTTGAAGCGTAACCAGCTTTTATTTCATCGTTAATAAATCTATTCT
>ENA-USUK01001927-USUK01001927.1-human-gut-metagenome-genome-assembly--contig:-NODE-1927-length-14721-cov-4.955340_pt1 | contig 14721 bp, 10 predicted proteins | sample MGYA00250062_ERZ773400 | MGnify/ENA primary metagenome ERZ773400 (study PRJEB29103, sample SAMN06111961) | human gut metagenome | biome: human gut; feature: ankylosing spondylitis patient; material... | reverse complement strand
TAGTCTGAATGTAATGTAAATTGGAACAAACCTACCGATAAAGCCTACTATCAGGCTATCGCTCGCTTCTTCCGCGCTTATGCTTATCGGTATCTGGTATATTTGTACGGAGATGTTCCATATGTTGATAAAATTGAAAAAGACTTCCGGATAGACTTTACCCGCACACCGAAAGCGGAAGTTTTAGGCAAGATGATCGAAGACTTGCAGTTTGCAATCGCAAATCTTCCGGAAGATCCCGATAAGGTCGAAGTTGGACAGTTAACAAAATGGGCTGCCCAACATATGCTTTCGGAAGTATACCTCATGGCAGGCAAGTATGCAGAAGCGGAAACAGCAGCAAAAGTTGTAATCGATTGCGGTTACTTCCATCTGATGACTTCACGCTTCGGTGCGGAGAAAGACAAAGCCGGAGATCCGTTCTCCGATATGTTCAAAGAATATAACCAGAACCGTACTTCCGGTAATATGGAAAGCATCTGGGTTATGCAACTCGAATACAACACGACCGGAGGCGGCGGAGCAAACGAAGACTGGACAAAACGTGCTTGGGTTCCCAAATACTACAACGAAGACGGCTTTGTATTGGCAGACTCTTTAGGCGGACGTGGTTTGGCACAGATCGTCCCATTCAAATGGTGGATCGACAGCAACGACTTCTTCGCTTCAAGCGATATTCGTAACTCGGAATATAACATCAAGAGAAACTGGTATTACAACGATGCTTCTTCTGATAAATATGGAAAGAAAGCCGAAATCACAGAAGAGACATGGACAAAATTCACCATATACCCGGCTGTCACGAAATTCTTCTACGGAAAAGCAGAGGATTTGAGCTATGGCGGTAACAATAAAGACCGTATGAAGTTCCGTCTTGCCGAAACATATCTGCTATTGGCTGAAGCACGCTTGATGCAAAACAATGCACAAGGAGCCGCAGACGCGATCAATGTAATACGCAAACGAGCCAATGCACCGGAAATTACAGCTAAAGATGCCACAATTGACTTCCTACTGGACGAACGTATCCGTGAATTGGTTGGTGAAGAGTTACGCCGATTTACGTTGGTTCGTACAGGCAAGCTGGTTGAACGCGTAAAGAAATACAACCCGCACAGCAACACTATGGATGAACATCACACCTTGTGGCCGATCCCGCAGACCATCATCGACTCTAACACAGGAGCCGAATTTCCACAGAATCCGGGATACTAAGCATTGAATAGCTATAAAGTAAAAACACACTTATAGGATGAAAGGGGAAGTTCCAGCCAAAGGGACATCCCCTTTCTTTTTAATAATCATAAAATTTGGTACATTTTTTACTCATTTTGAGATGATATTATTATATCCTGAGCCTTATCTTTCCTATTTTTGGTGCAGAATTAAAAGAAACAGAACGAATATCATGAAAACTACAATCAAGTACATCTGTACAGGCCTCTCACTTTGCGCTTGTACCTGTTTAGTGAACAATCTGCCGGCACAGGCCGAAACGACAAATACAGCCGCTGTCAGTGCGACGGAAACGGGCTTGGACCGGCAAAGCATCATGGAAGTTGCCCGGCGGGTGGCGGACTGGCAGATCAAAGATTATCCCGAAAACAAATATGCCAAGAGCGAACCGCGCGGATGGATCGCCGGAGCACTTTATATGGGGATGTTCGACTGGGCGGAACTAAGTGGAGACAATACATATTATGACTGGCTCCGGAAAATCTTCAACCGACAGAGCTGGCAGGTTGCCAACCGGATGTATCATGCCGATGACGTTTGCATCGCACAAACCTACATCGATTTCTATAATAAGGAAAAGAACGAGAATATGCTGAAACCGACCATCGCCCGCGCCGACTGGGTGTTGAACAATCCTTCCAACGGAAGCATGGATCTCGATTACAGCAAAGGCAGCACGATCGAACGCTGGACGTGGTGCGACGCCCTTTTCATGGCGCCCGGAGTCTACACGCGGCTCTACACGCTGACCGGCAACCGTAAATACATGCACTTCGCCGACAGTGAATTCCGTGCTACCTACAATCACCTGTATGATAAAGACGAAGACCTTTTCTATCGCGACAGCCGATACATCGGACAGAAAGAAGCCAACGGCAAGAAGATTTTCTGGGGACGTGGCAACGGTTGGGTAATCGGCGGGCTGGCGGAAATCCTGAAGACGCTGCCGGCGGAAGATACCGAATTCCGTCCTTTCTATCTCGAACTTTATAAAGAGATGTCCGAGCGCCTCGCCGGGTTGCAAGGGAAAGACGGTTATTGGCATGCCAGCCTGCTGGACCCGGACAGCTATCCTTCACCCGAAACAAGCGCGACCGGATTTATCGTTTACGGCTTGGCATACGGAATCAACCAGGGGTATCTGCCGGCAGACAAATACCTACCAGTCGTAAAAAAAGGATGGGAAGCACTGACCCGTGCAGTTGAAACGAACGGGAAATTAGGGTGGGTTCAGCCGGTAGGTGCCGATCCGAAAAAGGTGACACGCGACATGACCGAGCTCTATGGTACAGGTGCATTCCTGATGGCAGCATCGGAAATTTACAAATTAGCAGACAAATAAGTCACAACAAGGCTCTTTTTTTCATAAAAGTACCTGCAAAAGCTCTTGAACACCCGGGTAAACCCACCTTTAACATCCGGGTGTCGGGAGGGCAAACACCCGGATGTACAGAGAACAAACATCCGGGTGTTCAGCATCAAATCTCACTATCTTGTTGAAAACAAGCGATATGCTTTGTATCTTTTTCTGCCGTATTGGAAAAAGATGGAGTGATAGTAGAGTGATAGATAAAAGTGACATATATCACACAACAAACAGTTGTATATGAATAGTTTATATACGAAGTGTGATAGAGTGATAGAGATTTTGAAAAAATAATAATGATATGAAGCATAAAGTTTGTTTACTCTTCACGTTCCTCTCTCTTTCCGTATCCGGTATTTCCGTAACGAACGGACAAGATTCAATACGCCAAATTCCGCTAAGCGATCTGGAAGTGCAAATCCGATGGGTAAATCCTACTGCCATACGTGCCTATCTGGACGACACAAAAACAGCATTGGGAGGAAAAGCTCCCGCGCTTTACGAAAAACTATCCCGTCTGGAAACACTTCTACCCGGCGTGCAGCAGGCCTTCTCCGATAAGGTTTCCGGCAACACGATCGACGAAGTAATTGGCCAAGCTCAAGAAATACTTGCCTTGAAGCGTGAGATCATCCTGGCCAACCCGCTGCTGGACATGGACAAGATCATAGTGGCCCGTTACCGTTTGGGAGATAAAGCCCGTAAGGCGATGGGCCCGTCGATGGGAACTTCGACAGCCAACTACAACTCGCTATTTTCCAACTCGCGTAAAGGCTACGATGCCGAGATCGACTTGCTCACGGGCTTGCGCGGACAAATCGAAAGCAGCCGGATATACAAACCCGAAGCCGATGTTCCCATTTCGGACATACAGCTCCACTGGGATGCCGACCGCCTCCTCTTCTCCTCGCTCGACAAGAACCGGAAGTGGCAGATATACGAAATGAACATCGACGGAAGCAACCTTCACCAAAAGATCACCGTTGATGAGCCGGATCTGGAATTCTGCGACGCCAATTACCTGCCGGACGGGAAAGTGGTGGCGACGACCAACATCGGTTACAACGGCGTTCCTTGCGTGCATGGCGACGATGTGGTAGCCAACCTTGTCTCCTTTGACCCCGAGACGCGTGACTTGCGCCGCCTCACCTTCGACCAGGACGGGAACTGGTCGCCTATCGTGATCCCGAACGGACGCATCATGTACACCCGTTGGGAATATACGGACCTGACACACTATTTCTCCCGTATCGTGATGCACATGAATCCCGACGGGACGGAAAACAAAGCGCTCTACGGCAGCGGCTCCTATTTCCCGAACAGTACGTTCGACATGAAACCGCTCTCCAAGCACAGCAGCCGCTTCATCGGCATCATCTCCGGCCATCACGGGACGGCACGTTCAGGGCGGCTCGTCATCTTCGATCCTGCCAAAAGCCGGAAAGAGGAAAAGGGGATGATACAGGAACTGCCGTTCAAAGACCGCCCGATCGTCCCGATCATCAAGGACGAATTGGTCGAAGGCGTCTGGCCTCAGTTCATGAAGCCGTACCCGCTCAGCGAAAAATATTTTTTAGTTGCCTGCAAACCGGCCAAGGATGCGCTTTGGGGAATTTACCTGGTAGACGTTTTCGATAACCTGACACTCATTGCCGAGCAGGAAGGGGAAGGTCTGACCGCTCCCATCCCGCTGGTAAAACGCGAAACGCCTCCTGTCATTCCTTCGAAGATCAAGCCGGACAGCAAAGAGGCTACGGTCTTTATCCAGGATATCTACGAAGGAGAAGGTACGCAGGGCGTTCCCCGAGGCACGATCAAGGCTCTCCGTATCTTTGCTTATGAGTATGCCTATATCTTAGCTCCTTCCGATCACGATGCACAGGGAATACAGAGTGGATGGGATATCAAACGTATACTCGGAACAGTCCCGGTCGAGGAAGACGGTTCCGCGCTATTCACCATTCCCGCCAACACGCCGATTTCCATCCAGCCGTTGGATAAAGACGGGGCAGCCATCCAGTGGATGCGCAGCTGGCTGACTGGGATGCCGGGCGAGATCGTCTCCTGCGTCGGTTGCCATGAGGACCAAAACAGCATACCCATTCCCAAACGCACGATTGCTTCGACCAAGCAGGCACGCCGGCTGGAAACACCGGAAGGAGGTGTCCGCCCGTTCACGTTCCGCCTGGAAGTGCAACCGGTACTGGATCGTAACTGCGTCTCTTGCCACAACGGGAAAAATGCCGAACCGGACTTCCGCAAGGATCAGATGGTCACATATAAGAGAGGTATCTTGACGAAAATCAACAAGCAGTATGACCAGAGCTATCTGAACCTGCACCCATACGTGTACCGTCAGGGACCGGAATCAGACATCTATGTCCTCAAGCCGGCCGAGTTTCACGCAAGCAACAGCGAACTGATCCGCATCCTGCAAGCCGGACACCACGGCGTAGAGGTTCCGGAAGAGGATATGCGAACGCTCTATGCCTGGATCGATCTCAACGCGCCTTATTATGGGGCTTTCACCCAAATAGACCTGAAGCCTCAATCTCCCAAAGGTCAGGTGGAACGCCGTATGGAGCTGGCCGAGAAATACAGCGGTGTACGGGTTGACTGGCAAAAAGAGATTGCCGACTACGCCGACTGGCTGAAAGAAAACAAAAAGGCAGACGGCATTACCGGAGCAACGACCGGCGAAACAGTCGAAATAAAGAAGCCGACCAAACCGGTCCGCCCGGTCAAGGTAAAGGGATTCCCGTTCGACACGCAGACGGCGACTGCCCGGCAAGCCGCCCAAGGCGAAACGACCCGCCGCATCTCCATCACTCCGGATGTGCATATCGACCTGGTATGGATTCCCGCCGGCAGCTTTGTGATGGGTAACAACCGAACTCCCTCCGCTTCGCCAGCATTCAAGGCAAACGTGAAGGAAGGCTTCTGGATGAGCACGACCGAAATCACGAACGAGCAGTTCCGCGCACTTTTCCCGGAACACGATAGCCGGTACATCGGACAGACTTGGAAAGATCATACTACCCCCGGCTATGCAGCCAACCGGCCAAAACAGCCTGTCGTGCGCGTCAGCTGGGACGAAGCGAATGCTTTCTGCCAAAAGATCAGCGAAATATCAGGCAATACAGTTTCTCTGCCTACCGAAACACAATGGGAATGGGCAGCACGCTCGGGAAGCGCAGATGATTTCTGGTTCGGATCGACGGAGAGCGACTTCGGTGCTTTCGAAAACTTGGCAGACAGTACGACTGTCGATCTGGCGGTAACAGGCGTAGATCCGAAACCGATGCGGGCAAACGATCCCATGCGTAAGTTCTGGGATTTCCTACCGAAAATCCTGAACGTAAACGACCACCAACTGATCAGTTGCCCTGTTGCCTCTTACCAGCCCAATCCCTGGGGATTGTACGACATGAACGGGAATGTGGCGGAATGGACAGCCTCCGATTACATTCCTTATCCTTTAAAAGAAAAGGCAAACAAAAAGACTGCCGAGAAGAAAGTTGTACGAGGCGGCTCCTGGCGTGAACGTCCTAAATACTCCACATCGGCCGTCCGTAAAGCCTACCTGCCTTGGCAGCGGCCGATGAACGTCGGCTTTAGGATTATTGTCGAAGATATGTAAAGGCGAAAGCCCTATTCTCGCGCTTAACGCGGGGACAAGGGATTTTGGAACTTTACAAAACTTCAAGAAAGCTGCGTCCATTGCCGGCGCGATTCACACAGATGCGGACAGGGATGCGCTCTGTCATTTCCTGCACATGCGAGATGACGCCGATCTTGCGTCCCTGCGTCCGCAAACTTTCCAAAGCATCCATCGCCACACGAAGCGTCTCGGCATCCAAAGAACCGAAACCTTCGTCAATGAAAAGGCTTTCAACCCGCATCCGGTTGGATGAGAGGGAAGACAGGCCAAGCGCCAGTGCCAACGAAACAAGGAACGATTCGCCCCCTGAAAGGCTATGGACGGTACGCACCTCATCGCACATATCCCGGTCGATCACCTGCAAGGCAAGCGTTTCGGGAACCCGTTCCAGCCGATAACGCCTCGTCAACTCGCGCAGTTGCACATTGGCATAGTTCAACAGTATATCGAGCGTATATCCTTGCGCTATACGACGGAACTTGGCGCCGTCGGCAGAACCGGCCAGTTCGTTCAGCTTCGCCCAACGTTCGCTTTCCGAACGCCGGACATTCAATTCCTCCTGCAGACCGGAAACTTTCGCCTTGTTCTCCGTCTGAGTACGAAGCCGGAAAGCAAGTTCCGTCTTTTCCTGTGTGAACCGGGACAAGATAACTTCGAGTGGCTCTCCACCCGAAGAATCCAAATAATCAGCTGTCCATTTGTCTAAAGCCGCCTTTCTCCGGAGTAGGTCGGCAGAGGCCTCGGTCAGGTCTTTTGCAATCTGGTCGGCAATGCCACGTGTCTGGTCGGCGATGCCGGATTGCTCAGTCTGGGTGGCCGACAGTTTTTTCAAACGCTCTTTCAGTTCTTCCATTCGCCGGATGTACTCCTGTTCTACGCTATCTGCAGATCGGCCATTCAAAAGTTTCTTTCGTTCTGCCTGCAAAGAGGAAAAAGTGGCACGGTTCTTTTCGTGGAGCTGTCCGGATTCTTCGGCTTGCTTTTCGAGAGAAGGAAGGAAGGAGGCGAGAGATTCGCATTCGGCTTTTTGGGCGCTTTCCTGCCGTTCCAGTTGATGGAGTTTCTCGGTATTCCCATGCCACTGACGGGCAAAGTCTGTCAATGTTTTACGGAAGACTTCCGGATTCTGCAACCAGGCTTTCTGCCACTCACTATTGCCGAACAGCAGGTCGGCAGCCGAAAGGGACTGGGTCAACAGGGTGGATTGCTCTTTTACAATAGCTTCTTCCCTCTCTTGCCGACTGGCAGCGAGTTGTTGCTTACCAGCCATTTCCTTACAGGCGGCCTCGCTATCTGCAAGTTCTTTATGGAGTTGGAGCAACTGCTGTTGCAGACGGGTAAGATGGCGGGTATGAGCGACATAGGTTTCTTTTTTATTCGATAAATCCTGCAATTGAAGGGTTAGAGCAGAAACAGGAGCGACAGGAACCTGATTTGCAAAAGGATGATGCGTGCTCCCGCAAACCGGACAAGGTTGTCCATCCTGCAACCTGCCGCGTAAATCCTTTATGTTACCGGAAGCCTCCAAGCGTGCCTGTTCGATAAGCAATTGCTCTCGTTCCTGGCGAAGCTTCTCGATCTGTTTGTCCAAAGCCGGTGCATCGACAGCTTTCAGTTCCTCTTCCAGGTTCCGGTAATCCGCTTCAGCCCGCTTCAACGCCTGCTGTTTGTTTGCACTGGTCTGTTGCAGGTCGGAAAGTTGTTTATTCAACGCCGCCATCTCCTGCCGGAGCGTTTCGATCGAACGGACAGCCGCATCCATCCCTGAACGGGTGGCCGATGCTGCATCCAAGTGCAACAACAAAGCTGAAAGTTGCTCCGCAATACGTTCCTTCTTTTTATAACGCTCGCGCCAAGCGGTCAGACGGGCAATCTCCTCCGCTCCCTGTCTCCGGCGGAGGACGGCAGCTTGATATTTCTTTTCGGCCTCTTCTTTCCGAAGCATTACATTTTTCAACTGCTGCTCCGAATGTGACAGGTCACGAATGGCTGTATCCAACTGGATATCCAGTTTACGCGCCTGCAATATCTCCTGTTGAAGGGATTTGAAACGAGTCTCGGACTGTTGCTGTTCCTCCACTCCCTTTTCGTATTCATGGCGAGCGACCGTCAACAATTCCGTTGCGTGCACCAACTTATCGGCCGCTTCTTTTTGTTGTCTTTGGCGGATGGTTATCTGCTGTTCGATAGAACGGACGGCCTCTTGAAGGGCCTGTTGCTCCGCTTTCGCTTTCTCGACTCGCTGCAGCTCCTTTTCCGTTCCGGCAAGGCGAGTGCGCAAGTCGTTTTCTTCCTCATCCGTCAATAGCTCGATACCCTGTATTCGCGTTTGGATCAAGTCGAAGGCTTCTTTCGCCCGCGCATTCCTTTCAAATATCTGGCGAGAAATGGCGGAATAGAGTTCGGTTCCGGTCAACTTCTCCAACAAGGAAGCTTTTTCTCCCTGCTCGGCTTTCAGGAAAGTGGAAAAATCGTTCTGCGCCAGCAATACGGAACGCGTAAACTGTTCGAAAGTCAAGCCAATCAAATCGATAATACGGGCTTGCAGATCGGAACGCGTCCCTTGCTCTTCCTCCTCCTTGTCGAGGTTATACAGAGCCAAACGCGGATTCTGCAACCGTCCGTTTTCCTTGTCGCGTGCCCGCGCCACCGACCAGCGTGTCCGATAGCGGTGTCCGTTCAAGGCCATGAAATCCACTTCTGCAAAACCGGAGGATGTTCCCCGCCGCAGCAAGAAACGAGGATCGCTCTGCGACAATTGTTCATTACTGACATCCTGAAGCTTGACATTATTTTCTTTCGCCTGGTCGGTACGAGGCGTACGGGCGAACAGAGCTAAGCACATCGTATCCAAAAGGGTGGACTTACCTGCTCCCGTAGGCCCGGAAATAGCAAAGATCCCGGCTGAAAGTAACGGCTCCACCGTAAAATCTATTTCAAAATCACCTTCCAACGAGGCCAGGTTACGACCTCGTATCGCTAATATCTTCATAGGGAAACCTCCCGCATTACATCGTTAAACATCTTTTCCAACTCTTCCGGCAAATCTCCCCCGAAACGGTTCGTAAAGGTATGGCGAAGCATATCCAGCGGAGCGATCTTTTGTAAATCCGTATAAGAGAAAGGACGAGAATCTTCCTCTCCCTCCTTTTTCGGATAAGAAGGGATGATGGAAGTCAGGCGTACAGCCTTATCCGCCAGTGCCTCCTCCACCCGATGCCGAAATCCCGGATCTGGCTCCGTCAGCAGTACCTGCACCTCCAGATAAGGCCATAGGCTGCGATCGGCTCCCTCTTCCGCCAACGGTAGGTTGGAAAGCGACAAAAGGACTTCGGCAGGCGACGCCGGTTCCGCCGGAATCCGATGCAGGGCGGTTCGGAGTGGGATGGGCACTGCTTCGAGATCCGACAGGCATCCGTTTTCGAGGGTAAAGGCAACAACCTGATGGTGATAATGCTGTTCGGAGAAAGACATCGGAAGCGGGCTGCCGGCATAGCGTACAGACTCGCGTCCCCCTACCCGTTGCGCCTTGTGGATGTGACCGAGGGCCGTATAGGCCAAGTCCTCATTAAAGGCTTCTACCGATATAGATTCAAGTCCTCCCATGATGGTCCGTTCGCTCCGGTCATCTTCCGACAGTTCAGCACCAGTCGCATGCAAGTGTCCCATCGCAAACAGGGCCTCGCCCGGTTGCCTTTGGCTGTCGGCATAGTCATAGAGCTGGCGATACATTCGGGTAACGCCCTCCACATAGGTATCTTTCCCTTCTTTCGAAGCGGGATAATCTCCCTGACGAAGATAGGGAACAGCCAGACAGATCGCTTCCCGTTTTCCTTCCTTATTATATAAAGGAATCAGAAGCGAATCGAAATCGATCTTGCACAGGTCGGTTCGCGGGACAGCCCCTACAATTGACGTATTCAGTTCTTCCAACAGGGGTATCGGCGCCTCCAGACGGGCTGCCGAATCATGATTACCTGCGATAATCACGATCTGCAATTGTGGGTTACGCCGGTTCGCTTCCCGCAAAAAACGGAAAAAACGGCGTTGGGCGGCTGCCGACGGATTGGCAACATCAAAAACATCGCCTGCTATCAGCAGGACATCAGTCTGCCGCAGCGTCAATATATCGATCAACCACGAAAGAAATGCCTCATGTTCCTCATCACGGTCATACCCGAAAAAGGTTTGCCCAAGATGCCAGTCGGCAGTATGGATTATTTTCAATGACATGTTTTTCCAGATTTAACAAATATGAATCTGATCTTATTTTGGGGATAAAGGTAATGAAACAAACGAACAAAGACAATAAGGGGAGCCTGTGTCAAGCGCGGGAACGAGAGAAATAGATGACGAATCAAATTATTGTCCTATCTTTGTGCCGTCAATAAACAGGGGAACTTTATGAATTGGTTACAAGAGGCCTTTTTAGAGCCTACGATGGTGCAGGCAGTCATCATTATTTCACTGGTCTCTGCACTTGGATTGTATTTAGGACGGATCAAGATATTCGGGATCTCATTGGGTATCACATTCGTATTCTTTGCCGGTATCTTGGCCGGGCATTTAGGGATCGTCGTGAATAAGGATATGCTGTATTTTGCTCAAAGTTTCGGCTTGATCCTTTTCGTCTATGCATTAGGGTTACAGGTTGGTCCCGGTTTCTTCTCTTCGCTGAAGAAGGGAGGGGTAGCTATGAACATGATGGGGTTAGGCGTTATCCTGCTCGGACTCATTATGACAGTCGGTCTGCACTGGGTAACAGGAGTTTCCCTTTCCAATATGGTCGGTTTGCTTTGCGGGGCCGTTACCAACACGCCTGCTTTGGGAGCCGCCCAACAGGCTTTGTTGCAGATAGATCCGGCCAATACCAAAGGGGTGACGGACATGGCTTTGGCGTGTGCCGTCGCTTATCCGCTCGGCGTAGTGGGCGTGATCTTGGCGATTATTATCCTGAGAGCCTTGTTTGCCGACAAGAAACAGAAAGACTTAAAGGAACAACGCGACACGACTACCTATGTCGCCGAGTTTCATGTAAGCAATCCGGCTATCTACGAAAAGAGCATCAAGGACGTAATGAAGCTGACGGACAAGCATTTCGTTATTTCACGTGTATGGAGAAACGGTAAAGTAAGCATTCCGACTTCGGAAACCTTACTTCACGAGCATGACCACCTTTTGATCATCTCCGTTAAATCGGATGTCGAAAATATTAAAGTCCTTTTCGGCGAGCAGGAGAATGTAGATTGGAACAAGGCGGATATCGACTGGAATGCCATTGACAGCCAACTGATCTCGCGCCGCATCGCGGTGACACGCAACCGGGTGAACGGTGTGAAATTAGGCTCTCTCCGCCTTCGTAACCTCTACGGTATCAATATTACGCGTGTGAACCGTGCCGGTATAGACCTGCTGGCCTCTCCCGACCTGCGCCTGCAAATCGGTGACCGGTTGACTATCGTGGGAGAAGCGAATTCGGTAAACACAGTCGGAAAGATTTTAGGGGATGAGATCAAGCGGTTAAACAATCCGAACCTCTTGGCTGTCTTCATTGGTATATCACTGGGGATGCTGTTAGGAGCATTGCCGATCACGTTACCAGGGATGAGTACGCCAGTCAAATTAGGGATCGCCGGAGGCCCGATCATCGTCGGAATCCTGATGGGCGCATTCGGCCCTCGTTTCCACCTGACAACCTACACGACAATGAGTGCCAACCTGATGCTTCGTCAACTGGGGATCATTATTTATTTAGCGGGATTGGGGATCGATTCGGGTGTACATTTCTTCGAAACGGTTTTTCGGGCAGAAGGATTGCTTTGGATCGGGCTTGGATTTCTGCTGACGATCGTGCCGGTGCTGATCGTCGGTTTCATAGCTTCGCAATTTTTCAAACTCGATTATGCGCACAACGTGGGTATGCTCTGCGGGAGCATGGCAAACCCGATGGCACTGAGCTATGCCAACACGACTGTCGATGGCGACGAACCCTCCGTTTCTTATGCCACCGTCTATCCGCTTTCAATGTTTATCCGCGTGATTTCAGCACAATTGGTGCTGATGTTATTCACCTGATCGATCAGGCTTTGGAACACTTGACCAGCACCTTTTCTCCATCCACCAAGGTAGTTGCAAAGAGATAGACGTGGCCTCCGTCGGTGATCTTCGTCCGCTTACGCAGTTCTTCTACGGAGAGAGGAAAATTGCGCACGGTTATATTTGCTTGGGGGATTGTCTTTGATAGTCCTTTACAGAGTTTTCCGGTAAAAGACAGCACTTCATCCACTCGGAATCTGCGACCGGGAAAGTCGGAAACTAAATGGTCCGATGTATATAGATGGCTGTTCACCTGCAACATCTTCACTCCCGTCCGGACGGCAATCTGCTTAAATGCGCCGGCTTTTAAAACCGAGGCATTCGGTTCATACAAATATGTACCGACCTGACCGGCAGGAACCAATACGGCGCTACGTTCCTCTTCTAATGTAAAAGAGAAAGATTGCATTCCATCCAGTCCGAAATTGATGCACCGGACTGACGGTTCTCTGCCATCAGTCTCTCGTTCCACCACAAAAAGCAGTTCCTTGCATTCGTTCCTAACCGAAAGGACATGCACGGATGTCGTCCCCGGCAACAGCTCCAAAGTCATTTGTATATCTGCCATCGGCGAAAGCTTTGCAATGACATGCGGGGAACGTTTCAGAAGCGCCGGCAACAGTCCGGGCAGGTTAGGTTCACAATCCTGCAAAGCAAAAACCCGCTTGTTGGATTCTCCTCGGCGTGCAGGATCGATATAGAAAGCATCGACCTCCGGAAGGGTATCAACAACTTGGGCGGCATCAGCATTTATGATCGTTATATTGTTGGCCTCCAAGACAGAAAAATTATGTTTCGCGGCTTCACAATAAACAGGAAAACGTTCTATATAAGTCAAATGTTTCGCCTTGCGGGAAAGAAAATAGCTATCGATTCCCAGTCCTCCCGTCAGGTCGCAAATGGTCCAACTTTCACCAATCAGTTCCTGTTTATAAGCTGCTGTCTGTTCAGATGAACACTGTTCCGCCGCAATCTTAGCTGGAAAAACCAATTGTCCGTTCTCAAACCACGACGGCAACTTCTCCCGGATCTGCCTTCGGACAGCAATCTGATCGACTAAAAAGGGAATATCCATTCCGGGATACTTGGCAGCGGAAAGCAACAGGCGGGTTAAATCATCTGTTGCATGTTCTTTGATAAACTGTATGTGTGAAGTTGTCAGTTCCATATCGGCACTAAATCAGTGACGACATAGAAAAAGAGGGTGTGTCATGATATTTGGTGGACACATCCTCTTTTCTGCGGAAAGCGAGGGATTCGAACCCCCGGTACAGTTACCCGTACACCGCATTTCGAGTGCGGCCCATTCGACCACTCTGGCAGCTTTCCTTAGGTCGTCGTTTGCGAGTACAAATGTAGGGAAAATTTAAATTCGTTGTCCCCTCAAAAGCATTTTTTTCCAATAAAAAGGGCACTCTCCTAAAAGAATGCCCTTCCTTTGTTAACGAATTTGCGAATTATTTGAAATAACGGTTGTATAAACCTTCAAATCCTTTACCGTGGCGAGCTTCGTCCTTACACATTTCGTGAACTGTGTCGTGGATAGCATCCAAGTTTAATTGTTTTGCACGAGTGGCAATACGTTTCTTATCTTCGCAAGCACCGCATTCAGCGTCTTTACGTTTCTCCAAGTTTGTTTTTGTGTCCCAAACAACATCACCCAGCAGTTCGGCAAACTTAGCAGCGTGTTCAGCTTCTTCCCAAGCATAGCGTTTGAATGCTTCTGCTACTTCAGGATAACCTTCACGGTCAGCTTGGCGACTCATAGCCAGATACATACCGACTTCAGTACATTCACCCATGAAATGCGCGTTCAAATCTTTAATCATTTCTTCATCACAACCTTTAGCAACACCGATCACATGTTCATCGGCAAAAGTCAATGCACCGGTAGTTTCTACCATTTCTTTAAATTTACTCTTCGGCTGCTTGCATTGAGGACAGAATTCAGGAGCTTCATCACCTTCGTGTACATAACCGCATACTGTGCAAATCCATTTTTTTTTCATCTTTGTAAATTTTTATTGGTTGTATAATCTAAAATAGTTGTAACACTCGTTATTTGTTCTTTGCAAATGTAGGGAAACATTCTAAAACAAGCCCTACAAAAACTCATAAATTTATTCTATCTATTAATTGATAAAAACTATGAAACCTATCCTTTACGGCCCATGTTATATTAAAAAACTTTCATAAATATGGACACTTCAAAGATTATCAGCCTACTGGGCGAACAAAGCGAATTCCTGTTGGGACACACTTGTAAAACGATCGATAAATCACTTATACCTCAAATCCGCAACTAAGCTCTTCAGCGTCCTTCTTGCGTCTAAACGTCCTCTCATCACTGAATTAGCAGATA
>ENA-USUK01001921-USUK01001921.1-human-gut-metagenome-genome-assembly--contig:-NODE-1921-length-14748-cov-4.830346_pt1 | contig 14748 bp, 11 predicted proteins | sample MGYA00250062_ERZ773400 | MGnify/ENA primary metagenome ERZ773400 (study PRJEB29103, sample SAMN06111961) | human gut metagenome | biome: human gut; feature: ankylosing spondylitis patient; material... | reverse complement strand
ATTCAAGATGTTCCGTGCTTATTTGAACGGTTCGAATCTTTTGACTTTCTCACCTTTTAAGCATTGGGACCCGGAAAGGCGCTGGAGTACATGGGTTTCAGACCCGGGGAGCGGATGTTGGGCAAAGCGGTCGACTACGTGTTCGTCGGCAGTTGCACCAACGGCCGCATCGAGGATCTGCGCCGTTTCGCCCGTCTGGTCGAAGGCCGCCGCAAGGCGGACAACATCACCGCATGGAACGTTCCCGGCTCGAAGGGCGTCGAAGCCGCCGCGCGGGCCGAGGGACTGGACCGCATCCTCGCCGCAGCGGGTTTCGAACTCCGCCAGCCGGGCTGTTCGGCGTGCCTGGCGATGAACGCCGACAAGATTCCGGCGGGTAAATACAGCGTTTCGACCTCGAACCGCAATTTCGAGGGCCGGCAGGGTCCCGGCGCCCGTACGATGCTGTCGGGTGTGGCCGTTGCCGCCGCCGCCGCGGTGACGGGCGTGATTTCCGATCCGCGCGAAGTGTTCGATATGTAAAAGATTATCATTATGTCCATACCCAAATTCGAAACCTTCACCTCGGGGGCCGTTCCCGTCGAGGTGGAAAACATAGATACCGACCAGATCATCCCGGCGCGCTTTCTGAAAGCCACCGAACGCAAGGGCTTCGGCGACAACCTTTTCCGCGACTGGCGCTACGACGCCGCGGGGCAGCGGATCGCTTCGTTCCCTTTGAATGATCCCCGCTACGAGGGGCGAATCCTCGTCGCCGGGCGCAATTTCGGCTGCGGAAGTTCGCGCGAGCATGCCGCCTGGGCCATCGCCGACTACGGGTTCCGCGTCGTGGTGTCGAGCTTCTTCGCCGACATCTTCCGCAACAACGCCCTGAATAACGGCCTGCTGCCGATCCGTGTGAGCGAGGAGTTTCTGAAAGCCGTTTTCGGCGAGATCCGGCGCGACCCGAAGGCGCAGTTCACCGTCGACCTGGGCAACCAGACGCTGACCATCGTGTCGGACGGGCGCAGCGAGGGTTTCGAGATCGACGCCTACAAGAAACGCTGTCTCGAAAACGGCTACGACGACGTGGACTACCTGCGCAGTATCGCCGACCGGATCGAGGCCTTCGAAGCCGCCCGCAAATAGCCTGCGCCGATGTTTCCCCCGGTTGAAATCATGGACACCACGCTGCGCGACGGCGAGCAGACCTCGGGCGTCTCCTTCAACGCCCGTGAAAAACTCTCCATCGCCCGGCTGTTGCTGGAGGAACTGCACGTAAGCCGCATCGAGATCGCCTCGGCGCGGGTCTCGCAGGGCGAACAGCAGGCCGTGCGCGCCATCGCCGAATGGGCTGCCGCCAAGGGCTATGCCGACCGTGTGGAAGCGCTGGGATTCATCGACGGCGGGGTGTCGCTCGACTGGCTCGGGACCGCCGGATGCCGCGTGGTCAACCTGCTGGCCAAAGGTTCGCGGAAACATTGCGAGGGGCAGCTGCGCCGCACGCCCGAACGGCATCTGGAGGATGTGCGCGCCGAGATCCTTGCGGCCGTCGACCGCGGGATGAAGGTGAACCTCTACCTTGAGGATTGGTCCAACGGCATGCGCCGTTCGCCCGACTACGTCTACGCGATGCTCGACGGACTGGCCGACGCTCCCGTCAGCCGGTTCATGTGCCCCGATACGCTGGGCGTCCTCGACCCCTACGACACCGAACGTTTCTGCCGCGACCTGGTGGAGCGTTATCCGTCGCTGCATTTCGATTTCCACGCCCACAACGACTACGACCTCGCCGTGGCCAACACCGCCGCCGCCGTGCGTGCGGGTTTCCACGGCGTCCACGTCACCGTGAACGGGCTGGGTGAGCGGGCCGGCAACGCGCCGCTGTCGAGCGCGGTGGCCGTGCTGCACGACCGCCTGGGCCGCACGACGGGGATCGACGAAACGAAGATCAACCGCGTCAGCCGCACGGTCGAGAGCTATACGGGCATCCGCATTCCCGCCAACCGACCGATCGTCGGCGCGAGCGTCTTCACGCAGTGCGCGGGCATCCACGCCGACGGCGACAGCAAGAACAACCTCTACTTCAACGAACTGCTTCCCGAGCGTTTCGGGCGCGTCCGCGAATACGCCCTGGGCAAAACCTCGGGCAAGGCCAATGTCCTGAAAAACCTCGAAGCGCTGGGCATCGACCTCGACGAGGCCGCGATGCGCAAGGTGACCGAACGGGTGGTCGAGTTGAGCGACAAGAAGGAGCAGGTGACGGCCGAGGACCTGCCGTATATCATCGCCGACGTGCTGCGCTACGACCCGGTCGACACTCCGGTCCGGATTCTCAATTACAGCCTCTCGCTGGCGCAGGGGATGCACCCCGTCGCGACGCTCCGGATCGAGATTCACGGCTGCGCGTACGAGCGGACCTCGGCGGGCGACGGCCAGTACGACGCCTTCATGCGCGCCCTGCGGCAAATCTACCGCGAACAGCTCGGGCGCGAGTTTCCGATGCTGCGCGACTATACCGTTTCGATTCCGCCCGGAGGCCGCACCGACGCCTTCGTGCAGACGATCATCACCTGGGAGATGGACGGCCGCGAGTTCAAGACCCGCGGGCTGGACGCCGACCAGACGGAGGCCGCCATCAAGGCGACTGTCAAAATGTTGAATATCATTGAAATAAACTATAACGACAATGGATGTTAAAATCGCTCTTTTAGCCGGCGACGGCATCGGTCCCGAGATCGTCGCCGAAGCCACGAAAGTGTTGGACCGCGTGGCGGAAAAATTCGGACACAAGATCGAATACCGTCCCGCATTGGTGGGCGCCGCGGCCATCGACGCCGTGGGCGACCCCTATCCCGACGAGACGCACGCCGTCTGTCTTGCGGCGGACGCCGTGCTGTTCGGAGCCATCGGGGACCCCAAATACGACAACGACCCCACGGCGAAGGTGCGGCCCGAGCAGGGGCTGCTGCGGATGCGCAAGTCGCTGGGGCTGTTCGCCAACCTGCGCCCCGTGGCGCTGTTCGACGCCCTGGCCGACCGTTCGCCGCTCCGGGCGGAGGTGGTCCGCGGCACGGATTTCATCTGCGTGCGCGAACTCACGGGCGGCATCTACTTCGGCCGTCCGCAGGGCCGCGATGAGGAGGGTGCGCGCGCCTTCGACACCTGCACCTACACGGTCTCGGAGATCGAACGGGTCCTGCACGTGGCGTTTCGGCTGGCCGTGTCGCGCCGCCGCAAACTGACGGTCGTCGACAAGGCCAACGTGCTGGAAACCTCGCGTCTGTGGCGTGAAACGGCCCAGCGGGTAGCCCGGGAGTATCCCGAGGTGGCGGTGGACTATATGTTCGTGGACAACGCTGCCATGCAGATCATCCGCCAACCGGCTTATTTCGATGTCATCGTCACCGAAAACATGTTCGGCGACATCCTCACCGACGAGGCCAGCGTCATCAGCGGTTCGCTGGGCATGCTCTCCTCGGCGAGCGTGGGGGCCGAAGTGGCCCTTTTCGAGCCGATCCACGGCTCCTATCCGCAGGCCGCGGGAAAGAACATCGCCAACCCGATGGCCACGATCCTTTCGGCCGCGATGCTTCTGGAGCACCTGGGTCTCGATGCCGAGGGCAGGGCCGTGCGGCGTGCCGTCGATCGGGCGCTGGCCGAAAGCGTCGTCACCGAGGACCTTGCAGCGCCGGGCGAAAAGGCCCGTTCGACTTCCGAGGTGGGGGATTACGTCGCTTCGCAGATTTAATCCCGTTATTCCGAATTGCCGGCAGACCGTTTTTTCGCGGTCTGCCTTTTTTGGTGTCGTAACGACACTTTTATTTTTGTTGCGGCGTTTTACCGAACTGCATGCGAATCAATTTTGTTCTCGTCCGACTTTTATGTACCTTTGTCGCTTCAAGAACAATGAATGACATGGCAGGTTCCAATTTCGTAGATTACGTAAAGATATTCGCCCGCTCGGGGCACGGCGGCGGCGGCTCGACGCATTTTCGCCGCGAGAAATTCGTGGCTTTCGGCGGTCCCGACGGCGGTGACGGCGGCAAGGGCGGGAGCATCGTCCTGCAAGGCGACAAGCAGTACTGGACGCTCATCCACCTCAAATACCAGCGTCACCAGTTCGCCGAGGACGGCGAGCACGGCTCCGGGGCGCGCTCCTCGGGCAAGGACGCCCGCGACATCGTGATCCCGGTTCCGCTGGGCACGGTCGCCAAGCGCGTTTTCGAGAACGAGGACGGGACTGCGACCACCGAAACGGTGGGCGAGGTGACGGCCGACGGCGAGCGGCTCGTGCTGCTCCGGGGCGGCCGGGGCGGTCTGGGCAACTGGCATTTCAAGAGCGCCACTAATCAGACGCCGCGCTACGCCCAGCCGGGCGAGGAGGGTGAGGAAGGCACGTTCATCCTCGAACTGAAGGTGCTGGCCGACGTGGGGCTGGTGGGCTTCCCCAATGCGGGCAAGTCTACGCTGCTCTCGGTCGTTTCGGCCGCGAAGCCCAAGATCGCCGACTATGCCTTCACGACGCTGGAGCCGAACCTCGGTATCGTCGAGGTCCGCGACCACAAGTCGTTCGTCATGGCCGACATTCCGGGCATCATCGAGGGTGCGCACGAGGGCCGCGGTCTCGGAACCCGTTTCCTGCGCCATATCGAGCGCAATTCGGTGCTGTTGTTCCTGATTCCCGCCGACAGCGACGACATCCGCCGCGACTACGACGTCCTGCTGGGCGAACTGACGCAGTACAATCCCGAACTGCTGGACAAGGAGCGCCTGCTGGCCGTCACCAAGTGCGACATGCTCGACGAGGACCTGATCGCCGAGATGCGCGGCCACCTGCCCGAAGGCGTGCCGTCGGTCTTCATCTCGTCGGTCTCGGGGCTGAACATCCCGCGGCTCAAGGATATGCTGTGGGAGGCGTTGCAGCGGTAACCCCCGCCCGCGTTGTCCGCGTTGTCCGCGCCGGACGCCCGGCGGTTCGGCGTGTTGCTGCGGAATGCGCTGCCGTGCCGGAAAACTCCGCTTCGCGGTTGGTGACGCGCAGGGTGTATTTCCCGGCGAAATAGTCGATGATTCCATACAAGGAGCCTGTGCCCTGGGGCAGAGGCTCCTTTGCGTAGACGCAGGTCGCGGCGGTCCGCACGGTGAAGGTTCGGCCCCGGGTGTCGACGATCTCGCGCTCGGTGGCGACGGCGCGGCCCGTCTCCGGGTCGGTGTCGCACCAGTTTTTCCCGGCGTCGGCGAAACGCACGTCGTCGAAACGGACGCGTGTGTCGATGTGCCGGGCCGAGACGGCGTCGAACGTAAGGAGCTGTGCGGAGGGTGTCTCGCCGCCGGGCGGTTCGGTGCGGATGTACCGCGCCAGCTCTTCGCGCGGAATGCACCCTGCGCCGCCGTCGCCGGGTGTCGTTCCCAGCTGGATTTTCCCGCCGTAGTCGCACAGCGTAAGGCCGTTGCAGCGTATGGTCGCCACGATGCCGAACGGATAGAGGTCTGCCAGCGGGGAGCCTTCCGCCTTCTTTGATGTTTTTTTCCGGTTTCTGTCCATTATCCGTGAGCACCATGACCCACTCCTGCTCTTCAATACTAAATTTCACATACAGTTCGCTTGCTCCTGCATGGCGGACACAATTGGAAAGTGCCTCTAAAAGTATGATATCCATCAGTTCAGATATATGAGATTCCCAGACTTTTTCTCCTGTATAAATGATTTTTACTCCCAGAACTTTCGCCCTTTCCTGCACCTGCCTGTGCAGCTGTTCGCCTTCAACAGACTCATTATCCTTATTCAGCAGGTCTAATGTCTGCTTCCATTGCGAGAGAAACATATCACGATCTTCTTCGGATTCCCGCATCAACATTCGCTGTGTTGCCAGCACGCTGTATCCCAGATTATCATGCACTCTCATTTTCATAGATAATGTCTCTTCTTCTCTGGTCAGAGTTACGACATTTTTGGAAAGTGCTTTCATAGCCGCCGACATTTCCTGAAGCTTCTGATTTTCTTTTTTTAACAATGCCTTGCTCTGACATAATTCTGATACTTCTGAAGCAAGGAACTGAGAAAATCGATCTCCACCTGCCGTAATGATCTCTTTCTCTGAAAATTTCCATACGCTTCCGTCTGAAAAGCAGTATACTTTCAGATCAAAATCATAAAATACATGATCTTTAAGAGGCCGTCTCAGTGCTTCCCGCAATTCTGTGATATTCTGGATATCCCTGCCTGCCAGATTCCGGCAAAGCTGATACATTTTCCGGTTCATCAGTTTCGGCATTCCGTTCCTGTCAAAAAATCCGATTCCGCTCGGCAAATTGTCCAGACTTTCCTGAATCGCATTTTCCCTCAGACAGTTTGTGCGACGTTTATAAATTCCAAATGCCTGTATTCCCACAAATAAAAATCCGCAGATCCCCATAATGATCAGGATTCCATACGGCATTTTTAAGAATACCATGAAATCCTCTTCTCCATAAAATCCCTGCCGCACACATAACCCGGACGTTATCAGGAAAGCAGCTATAAGCAACAGGCTGTCCTGCAGCATCGCCTTTTTTTTTCTTTCCCCTGTTCCCTCACAGATGAGCAGAATCATATACAGCAATGTCAGAAAAATGAAAATCCAGACTGCCATAATCCGATATTCCGGCGGACAGCTTCCAAATGCTTTCATCATTCATCATGACCCCCTTTCAGTACCAGGGAAAGCAGCCATGCACCGTCAAAATCCTGCTCTGCATAAGCCTGGTATCGTCCGGCAACTTTTTGCAGATCTGTTTTACATTCTACACTCAAAGACACAAGGATCTTTTCATCCCTGCGTTTGAGATTCAGGGTGAATGCCGACAGATCTTCGAGTGATTCTTCAATGACTGCCTCAAGAAAATCATAAATCTGCATGGCATCCTCACTTCGGATTTCATCCAGAGAAGTGACAAAAGCTGCTTCCACATGATTCCATTCCAGACTCCTTATCGTTTCCCTGAAGCATAATTCCAGCTCTCTTATCGGAAACATTGCACTCTGCTCTGCGATAAGGATAAGATTGCTGCGTCTTTTTATATAGGCTCCGATCACAACAATTTTCCCTAATATTTTTTTTCTTTCCTTCTCATTTTCTTCCATGGCATATGCTTCCATGAATTTCGCCAAAAGCGTACTCTGTCTTGCTGTTTGTTTCTGTATTTTATCATACAGCTGATTCTGGACAGAAAGTTTTTCTACTTGTTTTTTTGTTCTCAGATTTTCTTCTTCAATCAGATTTGCATCTTTTAATTCTTCTTTACGGTCTTCCAGCTCTTTTAAAATTTCCTGTAGTTCTGAGAGATTTTCTTTCCATAAGACATAGCCTCCCCAGATTGGTTTCCCTGACAGCCGAATTCCATTTTCCGACATGACAGGTCTTTGGATTACCTGTTTTGCGATCTTTGGTGCAATATATTCAGAACCCTGAGACTGATAAATGCATTTTCCATTCTGGTCTGTGATCTGTGCCGAAATGGTAGATGCTGCAAATAACTGTGCATATCCTGTATTTGAGGGGATCAGTCCGGACTGGATGCAGCTTTCAATGATCAAAGCAAACAGAAGGCACAATGTGGCTGTCATATCTTTTGAAACTATTTTCCAGAAAGGCAGATCAAGATAATAAGCAATGCTGTAAGCCGCCGCCACTCCATAAGCGGCAAAAGGCAGCCAGCCCATTTTTTTATTTTTAATTTTCCTGCATCTTAACAGAATGATCAAAAGTGCCGCCAGTGCACATCCAAGCTCCCATGCGATTACAATATAATACCCTCTTCCATATCCATAAACTCCTGTTTTATAAGAAGACACTTCTCCAAGTTTTCCCTTCGGAAAGGTAAAAACCAACTGGTGCATATCATTTGTTAATACAATTCCGATCAGAAAAAGTGCAGGAAGAAACAGCAGCCATCGTCTTTTTGGTAATTTATAGCCCTCCGGCTGCCGTATATAAAATGCCAGATAAAGACTGACCGTAGGGATCAGCAGCATAGGTATATAGTAAAAATACCAGGCGTATCGCCAGGCTGTCGGCATCTCGTCCGATATTTCAAATTTGCACATCCGGATAAACATCCAGAAAATCATCATTGCTGCGATTGCAGTCAGGCAACGACGGATTTCTTTCTGGATAATCCTTTTCCGGAAAGAGATCGCCCACACCACATAAAGTCCTATATAAATAAAAGGTCTTAAAAGACGGCAGGCGGATTCCAGATAAGGATCTGCAACCAACACATAATGAAGCAGAACTGCAGTGCACACGCACAGTGCCACACTTCCGGCATATAATGTAAACTTCTTTTTCTCTGACACTGCTCCTGCTCCTTCCTGTTATGATTTACCATTATGTTCTTCACTGTTTCATAACTTCCCCCTTATTTTCTTCTGTCAAAGATCTGATCCAGTACCTCCATAATAGCATCAATGCTGATCGGTTTTGCGATATGGGCATTCATTCCGGCTTCAAGAGCTTTCTTTTTATCTTCCTCAAACGCATTTGCCGTCATGGCAATGATCGGAATATTGGCTTTTTTATTGTTGTCAAGTGTGCGGATTTCTCTTGTTGCCATATAACCATCCATCTTCGGCATCTGAATATCCATCAGGATCGCATCATATCTGGATTCTTCTGCAGATCCCATTCTTTCCACGGCATCTGTTCCGTCTTCTACGGAATCCACAATAAGCCCTGCTTCCTCCATGATTGCAGCTGCGATTTCTCGGTTCAGTTCATTGTCCTCAACTAAAAGCACTCTTTTTCCGGCATGGTTATAATGTTTCTTTTCAACTGCTGCATCTTTTTCCGTCCCGACTGCCTGCTGCATCAGTGCTGCTCTGAGTTCGGACATAAACAGCGGTTTGGATACAAACGCAGTAACTCCTGCTTCTTTTGCTTCCTCCGCAATATCCGCCCAGTCATACGCAGTAAGAATGATGATCGGTGTGTTATTTCCGATCACTTTTCGTATCCTTCTGACTGTTTCGATACCATTCATATCCGGCATTTGCCAGTCGATAATATATGCTTTGAATTCTTTTTTTATCTCGCAGGCTTCTTTTGCACGCAGTACAGCTTCTTTACCGGAAGTAGTCCAGTCTGCCAGCATTTCTATATCACGCAGCATCTTGCAGACACTCATACAGGTATTGGCATCGTCATCCACAACCAGTGCTCTGGCTCCCTGCAGTTCCGGAACCGATTTGTATTTTACCGTTTCGCCGGTAATCTTACATTCGATAGAAACAATAAACTCAGAACCTTTTCCGACTTCACTGTTTACCGTGATGGTTCCTCCCATCATATTGACAATGTTTTTGGAGATTGCCATTCCAAGACCGGTTCCCTGGATCCCGCTCTTTGTAACTGTCTGTTCTCTCGCAAATGCATCAAAGATATGCTCCTGAAATTCTTCTGACATCCCTATGCCATTGTCTTTCACACTGAACGAATAACTTGCATATCCTTCTTTGCTGCATGGATTTTCACTGACCCGGATATTGATCATACCGCCGACTGAAGTAAATTTTACTGCATTTCCAACGATGTTGAGAAGCACCTGATTCAGCCGAAGCTTATCAATGACAACATCCTCATGTACCACATTCTGCGTGTCTATATATAACTCCTGCTGTTTTGCCGCAATACTACCCTGAATAATAACCCTCAGATCATGGAAGACATCCGGAAGATGCACTTTGACTTCTTCCAGTTTGACATTACCGCTCTCGATCCGGCTCATATCCAGCACATCATTGATCAGACTTAAGAGATGACGGCTCGATATACTTATTTTTTTCAGATACTCCATCACCAGATCTTTATTATCAATATGCGTTGTTGCCAGAGCTGTAAATCCGATCACAGCATTCATTGGCGTGCGGATATCGTGTGAAATACTGTTCAGGAAATTTGTCTTCGCTTTGTTGGCATGTTCTGCTGCTGCCAGTGCATTTCTCAGCTCTCTCTCCTGCTCCAGTTCTTTCTCTTTTTCTTTCGTGATATCCCGGTTTGCCAGCAACACTGCCCTGATATTCCCGTCACTGTCAAAACGCTGCGGTACGATCACGGAAAGAAGCCATGTGCCCTTTTCCATCTGGCTTGTATAAGTCAGTGACTGTTGTCCCTTCAGCCGCTGTGGCACGGTGTCCATGTCAATAAATTCCAGAAAACCTTCCCGATACTCAGATGTCAGCATCTCATTTATATGATTTTGCTGAATCTTTTTGGATAAGATCTGATCTCCGGAAGGCATAGAAGTATCCCCGGAAGTCTTTATCATCTCTACTTTATCCTTTTCCAGATCAAACAGGACGATAGATGCGTATGCTGTACCGAGTGCATTGATGATCCTCATACGTTTCTGACTCTGTTTCAGCGTAACCTTTTCCAGATTACTCTTGATCAGCAAAAACAGCAGATATACAAGAATTGCCACAGTCGTGTACAATCCACAGACAACCGTCCGTGCCATAAATATCTGTGATGCCGGAAAGAATATATAGATCGCATATTCTTTCATTTTATCTTTATGGCCGTACCAGATCTTATGATCTAGTTTTATGCGAATGATCCCGCTTTCATTTCCTTCCGGCCTGCTGTTGTAATATTTCCGCATTTCCTGCATGGTCTTTCCAAGCAGTGTTTCCTGATTGGTACTGACAACCGTATCATCGAGGCATACCATGATCACACCATGCATATTGACCAGAAAATCTGAAAAAACAGATTCCAGTGTCATATCACCCAGTGTATTGCTGTTTTTTTCTGCATAGGCGATCACCAGACCTTCGGCATCCTGACGCGGCACAACTGCAAGATCATACTCCTCACGGTTCACCGTAATGCGTTCTGTGTAGGTTGCTTCCGGATGTTCCAGAACTTCTTTTACATAACCTTTGCCGATAATTTCGTTCCACAGATTTTCCGAATCCAGATTCTGCTGTCCCTGAAGCACTACATTCAGATTTTTATCAGATACAAAGACACCGCTCAGTCTCTGTTCCGTAATGTATTCATCCAGATCCTGCTGTCCGTATTTATTAATTTTACTCAGATTTGTGCCCAGTTCCTTTGTTTTATCCAACAGCCGCACCAGACTTTTTACCCTGTCATTTGCCGTATAATTATCATAATCCTGCAGTTTATTTTTGGCAACTAAAGTTGTCTTATCCAGTGTCTCACTCAGCTCTCTTCGGTCTAATCCCGTAAAGATTCCCCATACGATCATCCCGACCAGAATCAACACGATCAAAAGGATTCCGGATATTCCCGGGCGTTTTTTACTTTTCATCGGAACCTCCTCTTATCACAACTTTCTCTGCATCAAGTCCATATTTTTCTGCAATACTGCCAATCGTACCATCTTCACTCATTTCTTTTATCAGCCCGTTTATCTTCTGGGTAAGCTCCTCATGCGTCCCCTTTTGAAATGCAATGCCTATTTTTGAAATATAAGGACTTTCATCCAATAATCGATATTTGCCCTTTCCATTTATAATAAATTCATTCAGCAAAGCTTCATGTCCTGCAATCGCATCGACATATCCTTTGCGAAGTGCTGCAAACATATCTTCCGTTGTCGCAAAGCAGTTCACCTGCTTTACTTCCGGCAATGCAGAATCGATCGTATGAAAAAAGAGTTCAGCTGCTCTTGTCGTATCCTGTACTCCAACATTCTTCCCGAGAAGATCATCGAATGTCTGAATATCACTGTCAGAAGCAACTGCGATCACCTGACGGCTGTACAGATAAGGTCCCGCCCACTGATAATCGTTTTCCCGGTCATTCATAGAATAGCAACTCCAGATACAGTCTATCGTCCCGTCCGCAAGGCAGGTGTGTTTTTCACTCCACGTAATAAACTTAAAATCTGGTTCATACCCAAGTTCATGAAATACTTTCGATGCGATCTCAATGTCAACGCCGGTATAATTTCCGTCCATGTCAAGATAGGAATACGGCTCAAATTTATCAATGCCCACTGTTATCTTCTGCAGACTGCCATCCGACTCCTGCTCCTTCTGGTTACTGCAGCCGCATACGATGCTTATCACAAAGACGAAAACTCCAAGTAAAATCAGATTTTGCTGATGTACGGCCGTTATGCTTTGCCGAACGGTGATATGCCGGTTTGCTTCCTTTCAACCAATGACATCACCGGAGGTAATTCAGGCAGTCCGGTTCTGAATGAGAACGGAGAACTGATCGGTTGTGCATTCGATGGAAACTGGGAATCGTTGAGCGGTGATATCAACTTTGACAACAACCTGCAACGTTGCATCAACCTGGATATCCGCTATGTCCTGTTCATCTTGGAGAAATTAGGAAACTGCGGACATCTGATAAACGAAATGACAATTGTAGAATAAATGAAAAAACAAATCCTATTTGCAGTCTTTTCATTGGCAACGCTCAGTATCCACGCCGACGAAGGTATGTGGATGCTGACCGACTTGAAAACACAGAATGAAGTTGCCATGCGCGAGCTTGGACTTGAGATTCCTATTGAAGAGGTTTACAATTCCAACGGTCTTTCTTTGAAAGACGCAGTCGTACACTTCGGAGGAGGATGCACGGGAGAGGTTATCTCTTCCGAAGGATTGGTACTGACTAACCACCACTGTGGTTACGGAGCCATCCAGCAACACAGTAACGTGGAGCACGACTATCTGACAGAAGGCTTTTGGGCGATGAACCGCGATGCGGAGCTCCCTACTCCGGGACTGACCGTTACTTATATCGATCAGATTCTTGATGTGACGGATTACGTCAAAGAGCAATTGAAAAAAGATCCGGATCCTGACGGAATCAACTACCTGTCCCCCAGCTATCTTAGTAAAGTAGCGGAACGGTTTGCCAAAGCCGAGAACATAGAAGTTACTCCCGCTACCAAACTGGAGCTCAAAGCCTTTTACGGCGGGAACAAATATTATATGTTCATAAAAACCGTGTACAGTGATATCCGTATGGTCGGTGCCCCTCCTTCTTCCATTGGAAAGTTCGGAGCGGATACCGACAACTGGATGTGGCCTCGCCATACGGGTGACTTTTCGCTGTTCCGCATTTATGCGGACAAGAACGGAAAACCGGCAGCCTATTCGAAAGACAATGTACCGTTAAAAGTGAAGAAGCATCTCACCATCAGTCTGGCCGGTGTACAAGAAGGTGATTTTACCTTTGTCATGGGATTTCCGGGACGTAACTGGCGATACATGATTTCCGACGAAGTGGAGGAACGGATGCAAACAACCAATTTCATGCGCCAACATATACGTGGAGCACGTCAAAAGGTACTTATGGAGCAAATGCTTAAAGATCCTGCCGTACGTATTCATTATGCCAGCAAATATGCGTCATCTGCCAATTATTGGAAAAACGCGATTGGTATGAACGAAGGTTTGGTACGGCTCAAGGTTTTAGATACCAAGCGTGCACAACAAGAAGAACTTCTGGCACGTGGTCGTGAAAAGGGAGATGACTCTTACCAAAAAGCATTCGATGAAATCCGTTCCATTGTAGCTCATCGTCGCGATGCGCTCTACCACCAACAAGCCTTGAATGAAGCATTGGTGACAGCTCTTGACTTCATGCGTATTCCTTCCACTATGGAACTAGTAGCTGCCTTGAAATCGAAAGACAAGGGGCAGATAAAAGAAGCGACTCAAAAACTGAAAAAGGAAGGTGAAAAATACTTCGCATCTGTTCCTTTCCCCGAAGTAGAACGGATGGTGGGAAAAGAAATGTTGAAAACCTATGCTAATTATATTCCGGCAGAACAACGGATCAATATCTTTGAAATCATTAATTCACGCTTCAAAGGAAGTATAGATGCATTTATCGACGAATGTTTCGAACATTCCATCTTCGGTAATCCCAAAAACTTTGAGAAGTTCATCAAAAAGCCAAGCCTATATAAGATAGGATATGACTGGATGATATTATTCAAATACTCCGTTACCGACGGTATACTGAAAACCGCTATCGCCATGAAGGAAGCGAATCAGAATTACGATGCAGCCCACAAAGTATGGGTAAAAGGTATGATGGATATGAAAAAGGATAAGGGAATTCCTATTTATCCGGACGCAAATTCAACTTTACGGCTAACCTATGGTCAGGTACTTTCTTACGAACCGTTCGACGGAGCTGTTTATGACGCTCACACAACCCTCAAAGGAGTGATGGAAAAAGAAGATCAAGGCAATTGGGAATTTGTAGTTCCTCAGAAATTGAAGGAGTTATACGCAGCCAAGGATTATGGGCGTTACGGTAAGAATGGTGAAATGCCCGTTTGCTTTATTGTAAACACCGACAATACAGGAGGAAATTCCGGTAGTCCGGTATTTAACGGCAAAGGTCAGCTGGTAGGAACTGCTTTCGACCGTAACTTTGAAGGATTGACGGGCGACATTGCTTTCCGCCCGTCATCACAGCGCGCAGCCTGTGTCGACATTCGTTATACACTCTTTATTATAGATAAATATGCGGGAGCTTCCCACATCATTGATGAGTTGACTATTGAGGAATAAAAACGGTTCGAAGTATATCTTCCGGCAAAACTGAACAAAAACAGAAATTTTCCGTTATATATATATAAAACAGAATTTATATTTGCAGTCTTCAATGACTGACAGTTAATTTTAAGAAAGGAAAGATTTATGGAAAAGTTTGAAGATTTAATAAAGTTGCCGATGCCGGTTTTAGTAGATTTTTTTGCGGAATGGTGTAGATCGGAAGAGCA
>ENA-USUK01001910-USUK01001910.1-human-gut-metagenome-genome-assembly--contig:-NODE-1910-length-14817-cov-12.469946_pt1 | contig 14817 bp, 10 predicted proteins | sample MGYA00250062_ERZ773400 | MGnify/ENA primary metagenome ERZ773400 (study PRJEB29103, sample SAMN06111961) | human gut metagenome | biome: human gut; feature: ankylosing spondylitis patient; material... | reverse complement strand
GTATTTACAACCGATTATTACTCAATATTTTATAGATAATAAGTCAGAAATATGGTTGTTATTTTTAATTGCACATTCTAAAAGGTGAAGATTTAACGCTTTTATTGATTATTAACTCAAAAAGGACATCAACTTGGGTCGTTTCTTCTCTTTTCCTTGCTATTCGTTTCCGATATTCCACTTTTGTTTTGGTCTATCTCATATGTACTGCAAAGGTATTGATTTTTGTTTGATATTGCTCCTTGCTTGCTCCTTGTCGTAGATTAATTTTCACACAGGAATTTTTGTTCTCTTTCTATAGGGGCTTGAAACAATCCATTTATTGGAAACAATTAAAGACGGAGCTGGTTTGCCCCAGTGCTTTTTAAGAAACAGGGCAATTATTTTATCTCCACAAAGGCTCTTGTTCCCAATTATGAGGAAAGCCTAATAAACGAGTTCTTACTGATGGGTATTTCGATAAAAGCTGCTTGAAATCTGCAACAAAAGTGTTGCCCATAGAAATGGAGTTAAGCCAATACACCACATAGCAGAGTTGCGGATAAAGTGTTTGTTCACGGAACGAGAAATCCGTAATCCATGTGTTTGGCATACGCACAGGCATCATAGGCTTGACAGGAAAGACCCGATTTGACAGCCTTGAATGATGGGCACAACAATTACGAAGCACTGCAAGACATTCCAACCAGCTTCTCAAAAATTTGTGATGGTTCAAACCAAACTCTCTTGCCACAGCGTGTTTGGCTGTAGCATCCGAAAAATTGGAATAGAGTTTGGAAAGTGTGCCCATAGAGATAACCTCCAGTGTTTTCCATACAGGGGGCAAATCGGGCTCGCTATATTTATGAAAATGCTCAGTGATAAAATCATCGTGCGAGCGAGACACCTCCTTGCGAATGACAGCTAAATTTGCTGTGAAACGGATTTCATTAGTGGCATAGCTTTCGTCCATAAACCAAAATGCACCAAATTCGAGGGCGAAATGTTTTATTATTTTGGTACGTACAGAAACCTCAATCGTTTGGATAGCAGTAAACAGTAAAGTACGAAGCTCTTTATCAAAAGAATAAAGGTCTATAACATCAGCAAAGCTACAACCTTTTCTGAATTGATGAGAAAAACGGTCGATTTCAAAATGCCGCCAATAACCGGCAAGACGAAAATAACTGATGGTGTCAAGAACTTCAATAGCTTGTTCAACATCATCAATGAGCAAACCTCTTTCTTTGAGTATATCAATTTGCTGTTCTGTGGTTATGGCTTGATGCGTGTATCTAAGTCCCATAAATAAAAAATGTCCCGCTGGGTACGCTAATCTTACGGGAAGCGGGCGGGATTTGTTGGCACAAAGGTAATCTATTATTTTTAATCTGCCAAGAGAAGATTAAAAAACAGACAAACTTTTTCATTCTACATTCTTCTTTTCCAAATGTTTTCACTATTTTTGTATTCGGATTTGGGTGAACCATTTCCAGACATTTGAACATAAAGGAGCGTTATGCTACTCTTGTAAGTGCGAAGCCTGAGAAACTGAAACACGAAAATCAACAAGAATTGGCATGGCAGTTCTCACGTTATAGCGTGGGCTGCTTTACCATATCTGTTGATTAAGGTTTTCTCAGGGCCTGCACTTTAAGACGTGGTTAATGGCAGTGCCACGCTTCTCGTTTTATAACTATAAATTTTATATTATGGGATTATTCGATTACTTCCTCAAGAAAAGAGAAGAACAAAAGCGAGAAAAACAACGTGCGGAAGAAGCCGCTAATCATAGAAAATTTGAAGAAGAACGCATTGTAAATGAAAGAGAAAAGTGTTTAGAAGAGAATCGTCAAAAAGAAGCCGAACTCCAAGCAAGATTAAAAGTAGAAAGAGAACAGGCATTACAGATTGAGCCCTTTATTTTCAAATCAAACTGTCATCAGCGATATGAGAATGGCCAGCCTAAAATGGGATTACAAGAGTGTTTTAGAACCGTATGCGTAGAGAAAAACATTAATGGCTGCAATGGTTACAAACTAGAATCGGGAGTTGGTTACATCGTTAAAGTATTCAACGATGATTTGGGTAGGCCCAATATGTCTGACAAGCCCATGAAAGTCGTTCGTAAAACGGAAAACTCCGTTGAACTACGAGGCTTTTCTGTTGAAGCTATGTCTCCTTTTGGTTGGCAAGAAGTGGATTATAGCGTTTATGGCTTTATTGTTTATTATGAGCATGGTAAAGTGTCAAAGTGCGTCTTACATATGTATGATAGAAACGCTTTCATTGAATACAGATATGTAGATAAAACCCCTTTGATGACTGCGAACACCAATAGCAGTATAAGTGAATGTGAACAGTTCGCTCAACAGGCACAAGATGCTGCCAATATAGGCAATACCTCTAAAGCCCATCAGTATGGGCTAAAAGTTTACGATTCTATAATAAGAGAGCCTCTACAACTTAGTAAGGTATCAGATATTCAATCTATAGCTTTGACATTAGGTAAGTTAATGGAAGGAGATTTCTTTTCAGATAATGATTCAATCAAAAAAGCGGTTGGTTTAAGTTACTATTTTTTGAGTAAAGCCATTGCTGATGGTAATGACAATCCATATCTCTATGCGTATCGGTTCTCTATAACATGGGAGTACAATAAAGTTTTTTACCATTTATTTGCCCATTCTGAAAATGAGCAACTTCCCGATAGTCCGTATGATCCATTCGGACAATCAATGTTAATGGCGTATGATCATCATTTACAAGGTATGCAAATGGCTGACATGCTGATTAAACCTCGTATTGCTAATTTAGATCCGGCATTGGGTAATATTTTTAATGGAATATACGCACGTTACCGTTCTACTCCATCAGAACAAATTATAAGATTGGGCAAAGAATATCATGCTCAAATATTTGAATACTTGGATAAAAAAATTAAAGCATTGGATTTTGATTTTTAGATATGGCAACGTGGAAAAAAGCTATCAAAAAACGGGAAAACGGAGAAGATGTTGAAATGCAACTTCCTGAAATCGTATCAGCAAGTCGTAGTACAGATATACCTGCGTTCTATGCAGATTGGTTTTTTCATCGTCTAAAAAAAGGTTATTCTGCATGGACTAATCCTTTTAATGGAGTGCGTGGTTATGTTTCTTATGAAAACACCCGATTTATAATCTTTTGGTCGAAAAACCCACGTCCTCTTTTAGAGCACCTGCATGAACTGAAAGAGCTTAATATTGGATGCTATATACAGTACACACTCAATGATTATGAAAATGAACGTTTGGAACTTGGTGTTCCACCGCTTGATGAACGTATTGAAACCTTTAAGCTTTTGGTAAAACAACTTGGTATTGGTCATGTGATTTGGCGTTTCGATCCACTTATTCTAACAGATAAGATAAACATTAATCTACTCCTAAAAAAAATTGAATATATCGGAAACAAATTGTTTGGATATACAGAGAAACTTGTATTTAGTTTCGCAGATATAGCATCATATAAAAAAGTCAAATTAAACTTGGAAAAGAATGGCATCAATTATATTGAATGGAATGATGCCTCAATGAATGAGTTTGCAAAACAACTTTCAGAACTCAATAAAAAATGGAATTATCAGTTGGCGACCTGTGGAGAGCGGATTGATATACAACAATATGGAATTGAGCATAATCACTGCGTAGATGATAATCTCATGATTCGTTTTGCCCATGAAGATAAAGTTTTAATGGATTTTCTTAAAGTTGATATTATAAAGATGCAACCAGTACTGTTTGATATGCCTGAAATACCAGAAGATGCCATTAAAATTAACGATAGCACTTATGCGATTAAAAGGAAGAACAATAGCGATAAAGGGCAACGTGCTTTTTGCGGCTGTATGATAAGCAAAGATATTGGAGAGTACAGCACTTGCCCTCATTTATGTGAATATTGCTATGCAAACACTAATAAATTATCGGCAAAGTCCAATTATAAGCAACATCTGAATAATTCTTTTTCAGAAACGATTACAGGAAAATAAACATGTCCGAGTTTAAAAAGAATATTGAGGAATATCATGACGTTTCTCTTGATAATATCAAATGTGCTGCAGTAAATGCACTGCCAGCTCAATATCGGCATAAACCTTGGTGTATAACCAATAAAGGAGGTTCCGATGTAGATAATACAATATATACAGAGGAACTTCAATTGAATGCTTACCTAGCTTCTTATACAGATTGGCACAAGGGAAAATTAGAAAAAGCTTTTGCTCTATTGAATGAGCCACTGCCTCGTCAAATCAACATCATTGATTGGGCATGTGGTCAGGGAATGGCTACACTTTTCATTCTTGATTACATCAAACAAAATGTTTTACCATGCTCCATCAAAGAGGTGATTCTGATAGAACCGTCCAAGGTGGCATTGGAACGGGCAGTTTATCTGATAACTAAAGCTGCCCCAGGTATATTTATCAAATCTGTAAACAAGAAAATCAATGATGTTACGGCAAACGATTTGGCATTCAATCACCAATCACCTATTTACCAAATGTTTTCCAATATCTTGGATATAGGTGGTATTGACCATAAACATCTTACTCAGATACTTTATACAAATAAGCTGTATAGCAACACCCTCGTATGTGTCAGTCCATATTATTTAAGTGGGAACTTTCGTATTAATTCGTTTTTCAAGTATTTTCAACGTCCGCTGGCGTTAGAGAAACATGAATTGCTTTCCGATAAAAACCAACTAGGATATACTTACAATATTGGTATTATAAAACTGTTGCCAAATGCGCAACAGCAGATTATCAAGTACAAGTTCTATCCAGCTGTACAATTCCGGGCTGCTTATGAGCTTTCCATGATAAGAAATATGGAGCCTTTTCCTGATACACTTACTTATTTTGATGTATATGCCCCATTTGATCTAGGTACCAGCATTAGTGATGACCCACATCCAATATTGGCGGTTCTTAACAATATCATAACAAGAGGATTGGCAACAAATCCCTCACCGTTTATAGAAAGAGCATTTTGTAAAGCTGGTAATTTTTATGCGGAGACTTCTAACAATGGTCTTATCGAATTTGATATTATAGAAGATAGTCGTTGCGCTATAAATAATCTTTTTATAGCTTTAGAAAAAAGGAATACATTAGAATTCGGAGAATTTATCCCTCAAAATGAGATGGCTTATTCCCCTTTGGCTATAGCGCGTATTCAGAAACTCCTTGTAGAGATACTTATATCAAAAAGGCTTAATCTTGAGTTACCTGAATGGAATGTACTTGTTGAAGAAAAAGATGTACCGTGTACTGCATTAGCTTTTGAGGATTTTAGGCAGATGTTCAATACATTAACAAGTATGAGCGTTGAATATGAAAAACTAAGACTACCAGAAATAAAATTGACAATTATATCCAATGAACAATATGATAGTTCACCGTTGCATCTAAACGAGTATCATATTAAACATATAACGGATGATATTAAGAATATCGAGTATGATTTAGTTATTCATTATTCTTCAAGTAAAAAAAATAGAGATTATGACTTCAGCACATTCAAAGCAAAAAATGATTGTTATTTTGCAATCTTTTCAGCAGACGAGGATAATTTAAAAGCAGAAAGATATATTTATACAACTGATAGAATTGACTATAAACCATTTGTGTTAAAGAATGAGCAAGGGATTTTTGTAGATAACGAGGAGCAAGTAAAAAAAATAACTTATTTCCTTAATCTGCTATTCCGAAAAGAAAAGTTCAGAAATGGTCAGTTGCCAATCCTCACGAGGGCAATGAGTAACCTATCAGTTATTGGATTGCTTCCAACAGGTAGTGGTAAGTCATTAACATATCAGATTGCAGCCTTATTGCAGCCCGGCATTACTATAGTAATAGACCCACTTGTATCTTTGATGAAAGACCAATATGATGGGTTAAGAAAAGCTTCAATAGATAGTTGCACATTCATCAATTCTACAGTTTCCGATAAATCCAAACGAGAAGAATTGATGGAAAGATCTTTGGTACAATTTGTTTTCCTCTCCCCAGAACGTTTGTGTATTCGTGGTTTTAGAAGTCGGCTTCATAATATGCAAGATTTACATGTATATTTTTCTTATGGAGTTATTGATGAAGTTCACTGTGTTTCAGAATGGGGACACGATTTTAGGTTTACCTACTTGCATTTGGGTAGGAATCTTTATAATTATGTATTGCCAAAACAATCTGTGATTAGACCAGCCAGAATAGCGCTTTTCGGATTAACTGCGACTGCTTCATTTGATGTGCTGGCAGATGTTGAACGTGAATTATCGGGCAATGGCGCATTCCCTTTGGACAGCGATGCTATCGTTAGGTATGAGAATACAAACCGACTAGAACTTCAATACCATATTATAGAAATTGATGGAACCTCTTGCTGGTCAAAGTGGGATGTGTACAGAAAGAAAAATGACACACTACCAGCTATAATAGAAGAAAGTTATCACAAACTTTTGGAACTACAATCTCCTGAAAATATAGCCCGTATTAAACAACGTTTCATTGAGCGTGAATCTATCACAAATGAGAATATCTTGAGAGAGATAAAAAATGCGGAACTATGTGTTGATATTTCTGAGGATTGGTATAGAAAACAGCCCAATAATGCTGCGGCAATTGTTTTTTGCCCTCATCGTCGTGGTAGCATTGGTGTAAACGATACATCAAGTAATATAGGTGTGGCATCTTCACTAAAAGATAAGTTGATCGGTGCGAATATTAGTACTTATATTGGTGGCGATGTCCTTACGGAACAAGATAGATTTATCGCTGGAAAAACTTCGATTATGGTTGCAACTAAAGCGTTTGGTATGGGAATTGACAAGCCCAATGTACGTTTTACTTACAACATTAATTTTTCAGGTTCATTAGAAGCATTTGTTCAAGAAGCTGGTCGTGCCGGTCGTGATAGGAGAATGGCTCTTGCGACAATATTGTATTGTCCTCAGCTATTTATGGAACAAAATCCACGTACCCGCTTGATGGAATCAGTACCTGTTGATTATGGAGTTCACAAATTCTTTTTTGATAACAACTTCATAGGTGAAGAATTCGAGAAGATGGTCATGTATTATCTTTTAACAAAATCCATTACGGATGTAACGGATGAAGAAAATACAAACTCTTCTGAAATATCACATAAACAAGTATCTGGGTTTATGGATGAATTGCTTGACACGAAGATTGGAGATAATCTCGTTTCGTACATTTCATATTCTCCAGAAGTTAATTTTGAATCTGTACAACAAATCAACGCTTGGCTAAAGAATAAGAATTATCCTATTTTGGTATTTAAGGATTCTCGTGATGTAAAAGATGGTGAAGTAGAGTTTGTTGCAACTGTAGAAAAAGCCATTTACCGTATGTGTTGTGTCGGTATTATTGATGATTATACACGAGATTATCAAAATAGTCAATTTCGTATTGTCACCAAACGCAGAAGTGACAAGGATTATTTCAACTATCTCAAATTATTCCTTATGCGTTATTTTACGGAAGAACGTGCCGATGTTGAAATGAAAAAGGCTTATACATACAAAGGTGATAACGCTATGCAAAAGTGTTTAGGGTATATCACTGAGTTTGTGTATAATAAAATCGCTAAAAAAAGAGAGCGTGCCATACGAGACATCGAATCCTTTTGCCATCAAGCTGTTAATACGACTGACAGTTGGTCTGTTGTCAATGAAGATTTAAAGGATTACATATACTATTATTTCAATTCAAAGTTTGCTCGTGAGGATTATGTTACCGAAAACGGTGTACCTTATAGCCTAACTACGGACACTGAACATGGTAAATTTTCATCGTATGATATTCTATTTAAATATATGAATGTAGTTGATGATAACGTTGTCGGTTCATCGGGTTCACCCAAAGATAACATCAAACACCTGCAAGGTGCCATACGTCTAATCCGACGTTCACTTACAGACAGTAATCCGGCATTGGATTTTTTGAACGTATATTGCCTGTTGTATTTAAATACTACAGATACAAAAAATCTACGCCATGAAATGCGTGATAGCTTTATCAATGGCTACAAAGAATTTAAGGCACGTTCAGAAGACTATGATGATTTCTATCAAAAAATGACATTGTTCATTCAATTAATGCAAGAGAAAAATATTCTATCTGAAACAAGACTAGCTGAATTGAATGAGTGGCAACAAATTAGTGAAATCCAATTTCAATTAGATTGGCTTGAAAATTTTAAAAAGCAATATATCAATTAGCGTTTATGGAAAATAATGAATTGTTCCAGACTATAGAGCAACTGAAGAACACTCTTTCAGATGTTGCTTCTGCCCGACAACAAGTGGAAGATGTTATTTCTGCTTATACTCATACAAATACGGAAATCAACACTTATATTGAGAACTTTGAAAGAATTGAAGTTACGATTTCCGCTGTAATTGAACTATTGAGTAATAATAAGGCCGTCATTGAACAACAGGCGACTTCTATTGTAAGCGAATTTGAAAAATCTTGTACTTCAATCGTTGACGACATAAAAAAGGTGTTGACAGCTTCTGTCAAACAGTTTGAAGTTGAAGCCAGCCGGAATATCGTCAACATGGCGAAGCAGATTGAAAGTTTAGAGGCAGTTGTGGATAATGTTGCCAAATTAACTTCTATCGCTGAAATAATTTCTGATAGTACAAACAAAATAGTTGATTCTCTCAATGTCGTCAAGCAAGAATTAGACATCTCTCAAAAAAATCAAAATGAAGCGATTAAGAATGTGAGTAATGCACAAATATCTGTATTAAATCATGCGCAGTCGTCAAGTAAATTGTTGGATAATATTAACAAATTGCTTTTAGAACAAGAGAAGCTTTTAGTCACTCAAAGAGAATGTTTAGATATACATTCTAATTCAGCAAGACAGGCTTTAGATGCCCTTTCAGCTAGCACCACCAAAATAGGAGCTTTATGCGATAATATCAAAGCTTCTATATTACATACCCAACAGGATATTGATAGCTTAAAAAAGACAGTGAAAGACAATTCGGCTAGTATGTCTAAAGAAAATAAAATTAATCGTTGGCTATTGATACTATTTCTCATTATACTGATAATCATACATTTTGTTTAGAACTCTAAAAATAGAGGTATTCATATTTGGGGTTGGAATATGAATACCTCTTGTCATTGGGCTATCTTCTCATCGAGAATCCTCTTTTCTGCTGTTGGTCGTAATTTCCTTCCACCACATTATCGACTTCCCGTCTGGCTTTGATTTGCTCCCGATTGTCAAATTCACCCTTTTGTCTGGCTGTGAAGTACAGGAAATCCCCTGCCGCCTGATGTGATTGTCTGTCATCCCCGAACAGATTAAGGGCGCTCTTGATGTCAGATACCTGTTCCGTATCAAAACGTGGCTTGTAATAATCACGGGCAAAACGGATGATACTGTGTACAGCCTTACGGAAGATGTCGCTCGTTTTGAGCAGCAGGAAGCTGAGACAACCGATGATATGGCTTTGCCATGCAATCCGGTTCTTGAGTCTCGTAGTTTCCTGTACATGTTCCGTTTCCTTGCGGTTCAGTTCGGACCGGTGTTTGGCCTCCAGTTGCATCAGCTCACGGCTGTGGTCGTTCTGTATGGTCTGGATTTTATCCTGCAACCGTTCGATGGTTTCCTCGTGCGTGGAAATCTCACAGCGCAAATCCTCTATTTCATTTTTCAGGGCTTTCGATTTCCCGGTAGCCCAGCCGACAGCGGCGTTCAGAAGTTCACTTCCTTTTTCCTTGTTCAGTCTGGAGCGTTTCTCGCTGATAGCCCTGTCAAGGTCTTCACTCTGCCGTTCCTTTTCATTTGCCTTTTCGATAAGGGCGTTGGTAATGCTTTCCGTTTCATGCATCTTTTTGTTCGCCATTTCCAGCTCATGTTCCCGGTATTGCCTCGTGGCATCAAGCCGCTTCATTTCCTCCTTCTGCTTCCCAATGATAAAGTCGTTACGTTCCTGATGTTCCTTGCCTGTAACAGCCTTTGACTGCCCACGCTCCATCAGGAGTATGTCGGATGCCAGATTCTGCATTTCTGTCATATCCTTGTCATTGAGCTTGCAGCTCTTGCCTGTGTCATGGTTCATCCAGTCAAAAACGATATGGGCATGGTAATTCGGCTTGAACCATCTTTCGCCGACTTTGAAACTCTCCCTGTCTTCCGCTTCCGGCTGACCGTTCAGCCAGTGTCCCTCGTCCTTGTGCAGGAAGATCTGGAGAGGAGTGATGCCCCAGCGTCTCTGGCACTCCTCGCCAAACTTGCACACATCTGCCAGTGTCGTGTCCGGTCTGATGAGCAACACGCCCTCACGGATTGGCGAGCATCCAGCCACCTTGGTGATTTTCCCGTTCTTGCCTTTTCGTTCACGTTCCTTCTCCTGCATCGCACGTCCTGTCTTTTCCTTGACCATCCGCTTGATGTAGTCATAGTGCGCCTGCAGGTCGGGATTGCCGAAGCCCGGGTTTATCCACTGCTCGTTACCGGCAGTCAATTCGGGTACGATGTAGATTTGAGACTTGCCGATATTGCGCATATATTCGGCAGTTCTCCGGTTATGAGCCCCACTTGATGTGACTCTGCAGGGCTTGATATGTATGCTTGATTTTGTTGCCATTTTTATGTTGATTTGGTTATTAACTAAAGTTGTTTGCCGCTGTTCGCTCATAACCGCTATGGGGTTCTTAGAGGCTGTGCCCATAAGGGAGATTGCAAAGAGAGGGTCACTCTTTGCTCGGGGTTCTCAGGGGTGAAACGCCCTGAGTGGGACGGGGCAACGCCCAGCCCCTCGGGAGAGCCCACAACTACGAAAGCGGAGCGTGTAGTTATAGTGGGCTATATCAAGGGCAAGCCCTTGTCTGTCCGCTACAGCCTACGGCTTCCGCTCTCCTCCATTAAGGAGGGTTTTCATCGCCACTGCCGATTGGGGATGTACTGACCAGTACAAGGTCGAAATCATCTATCAGCTTTTGCAGGACGGGGTTCTTCTCTATCATCCGCCGGAGGACTTTTTCCGCCTCTACAAGATGATTGGCTGTACACATTATTTTACTTTCTCGTATCTGGAAGACAATCCAGTCGGCTATGTCGATATGGGCTGCCTTCTGTTCCGGTGTGGCGTTCTTCTCTATGATGTCAGACACGACAACCTTGCAATAGGTCATGTCCCTGGCATGCTGTTTCCACTCCGAATATCCGTCCGCATCGGGAAAGAGAAGCACGGTTCGTCCGCTCAGCACACGGAGCTTTTCCTCTCTCAACTGGCTTTTGCCGCCTGTCGCCAGCCATACATAACCGGGAAAGAGGGCAGAGCCGATAACGGCACTCTTTTCGGATTCCACCAAGACCGCTACCTTGTCGGGATAGACATTCAGCAGGTGTTCCCCGAACAGGCATTGGGAAAGTTGCCAATCCTCCGGCAGTACCCGTTGCCTTTTCAGTATGCTGTGTATCCAGTCCACTGCCGACACCTCTCCTCCCTTGATACGGTGTCCGTCCTCTGGATTGTACTGCATCACCTTGCCCGTGCGTACCCTGTTTGTGCGGTCTATCTGCCAGAAGATGACAGCCCCGTCACGGGTTGCTCCAAGACGGTACTCTTCCAGCAACCGCTTCAACACTTCCTTTGCCTTGCTGCCGTAATAGGAATCAAGGAGCGAGGAAATGAAGCGGAAGAAGTTGCTGTGCACGCTTTGCGACCTCTCCACATACTTTGGCGGTATGTAGCCTATGCTTGCTTTTGGTGATGTCTGTCCGGGCTTCCGTTCTGACCTTTGCCTGTCAAAAGAGAACCCCTTGTCGGTATGGCATTCGGGGTGGTCGTGGAAATACTCCTTGGGAGTATAATGATACCCGCAACTGCTCTCATGATTGCACCTGCCGACAGACGGATGCAGGAGCATACCGCTTTCATCCACATAACATGTGAAAGAACGCTTGTCCCCGCAATTCGGGCAAGTATGCCGTGTTGCCGTTCCTTTATATTTCTGTAACGAATAGTTGCTCATGGCTTGTCTTTGTTTTTGAGTTTTTCGATTGTTGTCCCGCTGTCCCATTGTCCCGTCCCTATAAGACTTGGGACAGTGGGACACCCCGGGACACCTTGGGACATCAGGCTTCTGCCTGTATCATCCCTTGTACCGTAAATGAAGCGGTTATCCTTTATACAGCTATGTGCAGACTGCTTTTTCATGCCTTATTCTCCTCTTTCCCATATCCTGTAAACAACTCTGCCTGCTTTGTTTCTCTTACTGTCCCGCTTGTCCCATGCTGTCCCACCTGTCCCATTGTCCCACTTCCTGTCTGTTGGGACAGCGGGACACTTGGGACGGCTGCATTCCTGTCCTCCTTGCTGCGCTGGATTATCCGGCTGACGGTGGACTTGCCGCAGTTCACCTGTGAGGCTATCTCCCTGACGGACTTGCCGGACTGGGACAATTGCAGGATTTGGCAATCCCTCTGGCTGGATTCGTTGTCACCCAGTTTCTTCAGGTGTTCCTTTTCCGTTGAATAACCCCTGAACACGAATTGCAGGAAAGCGTCCACCTTCTCAATCTCGTAGATGATTACATTGTCCGCATCGTGGGAGAATGTCCCGTACCGGACTTTGAGCTGCTTCACATAGCGAAGCCCTCCGTCCTGCGCACTCTTCCCGATGGCGAACACGCTGTCAAAGAAATTGTAGAGCCGTTTGCTTCCGGCAAGGTCGTTGGAAGTGATGGGACAGTCCAAAGAGCGTTTGGGTGTATGTGCCAGAACAAGGACGGACAATCCGTATCTCTTTTTGAGGTTGTTGAGCTGTATCATCAGCCGTCCTGCCGCATCGCCTTTCTCCATGGCGCAGCACAGGTAGGTAAGATTGTCAACGATGAAGATTTTGCACCCGGTTTGCAGAGCCATCTGTTCTATGCCTCCCATGATGGCTTCCTCGAAATCGGCTTCCAGCAACGAATTGCAGTCAAGCGATACCCGGTACAGCCTTTCAGGAAAGATGTATGGCGTTCCATGCTCGCTGGTATAGCGTAGCTGGAACTGTTTTTCGGAGAGTTCAAAGTCCAGATACAGCACATCGTCAGTCCGGGCGATACGGTCGGCTATCTGCACGGCAAGGATGGACTTGCCCACATTGGAATCCGCAAAGAGGCAGGACAGTTCCCCCTCATACCAGAAACTGTCCCAGAGCGCACGGGGCGTGGGCAGCAGCGATGCTTCGAGTATCGTCCGGTTGGCGGTCTTGATACTCATCACGCCGATGCTGTCCGGCATCCCGTGCTGTACTTGGGTCGCCCTCGTCAGGTCGCCATGTATCAGACTGATATAATTCTTGTCCTCTTCCATGACGTTTACCAATTACGCGGAGCGGGCTTGCGGCGGTGGGAAGAATATAAGGATTCGCTCAGTTCCTCATCGGACAGGGGTACGGGATTCTTCCGGGAGGATTCCAGCCATTTGTCCAGTTCGTCCCTGTAAAGGCAATATCGTTTGCCGGGCGGACGTGCAGGCGGAGCCGGACGAGACGGCGATGTCCTTCATGGCCATCATCAGGCTTTCGCCTTCAATGAACGCGAAGCTCACGTTGAGGTTGTGCGGGGAGCGGTGCTCCATGCTGCCGTTGAGGTAGACCTCGGGAATGTTGTTGCGGATGCCGTCCCAGAGGCGGTCGCGAAGGCGCGCAAGACGCGGCATCTCCGTCTCCATCTCCTCCTTGGCAAGACGATAGGCCTCGCCCATGCCGACGATCTGGTGGGTGGCAAGAGTGCCCGAGCGCATGCCGCGCTCATGGCCGCCGCCGTGAATCTGGCATTCGATGCGCACCCGGGGCTTGCGGCGCACGTAGAGGGCGCCGATGCCCTTCGGGCCGTAGACCTTGTGGCCGGAGAGGCTCATCAGGTCGACCTTGAGGCGGTCGACGTTGAGGTCCATCTTGCCGGCGGCCTGCGTGGCGTCGCAGTGGAAGATGATGCCGTGCTCATGGCAGATCGCGCTGATCGTCTCGAGGTCCTGAATGACGCCGATCTCGTTGTTGATCGCCATCACGGAGACGAGGATCGTGTCGGGACGGATGGCCGCACGGAAGGCGTCCATGTCGATGAGGCCGTCCTCCTTGACGTCGAGGTAGGTCACCTCGTAGCCCTCGCCCTCAAGATGGCGCATAGAGTCGAGCACGGCCTTGTGCTCGGTCTTCACCGTGATGAGGTGACGGCCCTTGTCCTTGTAGAAGTGCGCGGCGCCCTTGATGGCGAGATTGTCGCTCTCCGTTGCGCCGGACGTCCAGACGATCTCGCGGGGATCGGCGCCAATGAGGGCAGCAACGTGACCGCGGGCCTCTTCAACGGCCTTCTCGGCCTCCCAGCCGTAGCTGTGGCTGTGGCTGGCGGGATTGCCGAACTTCTCGTAGAGATACGGAACCATCTTGTCGACCACGCGGGGGTCGCAGGGCGTCGTCGCGGAGTAGTCAAGGTAAACGGGCAGCTTCATCATGAATCCTTTTTGGGAACGGATCGTCGGTGCCGGCGATGCTTGTAGGTTTAGAGGGGGCTCTTTTGTGCTTCGGCTGAAAGGCGGCGCCTCAGGCGTGCTTTCGCACCGGAATGACGGCGGACACGACCTGCTTGCCGTGGCGGGCTGCGTGAGCCTCGACCATGCCGGCGAGCGTCACGCCCTCCAGAAATTTTCTCGTGGTCCGGTTGAGGTCCTCCCACAGATGGTGCGTGAGGCAGGCGGCGCCGCCAAGGCAGCTGCCGTCGCCGCGGCACTGCGTGGCGTCGATGTCCTCGTC
>ENA-USUK01001908-USUK01001908.1-human-gut-metagenome-genome-assembly--contig:-NODE-1908-length-14825-cov-3.926363_pt1 | contig 14825 bp, 11 predicted proteins | sample MGYA00250062_ERZ773400 | MGnify/ENA primary metagenome ERZ773400 (study PRJEB29103, sample SAMN06111961) | human gut metagenome | biome: human gut; feature: ankylosing spondylitis patient; material... | reverse complement strand
AGTCGGCTGTAATGTTTCTGATTTTACTGAACAGCAGCGCAGCAGTGTAAAGGTAGTGTCCGCAATGGTTGTAGTCAATGGGTGCCGGCAAGGCAGCCGCCAAGGCCATCCACGAGTACATCCAGAACAAGTAATTGCTGCCGCAAGGCAGTCCCCTCCCCTGTTTCCTCCGGGAAACGGGGGATTTTTTATTTTTCTTTGCAAACGCAAATCTGGGGCGATTCATTTACTTTTGTGATGGTTTTATGATATAATGAACTTAACTTTATAAGGTGCTGCACCGCCTGCGGGCTGCGGCACCGCTTTTGGAGGGAACTGCCCATGCACCCGCTGCTCATTCTGGTACTGGTCTTTGATCTGCTCATCGCCGTGTCCTCGGTGCTGAACCTTGTGAACATGATGCGCGTCAACCTGATGGTGGAGGAGCGCAGGGCCGAGGCACTGACCGTGCAGCGGGTACGGGTGCAGAAGGCCGCCGCCGGGAAGGGCGGCATCCTGGCTTCCTGGTACGGCGTGTACGCCTGCCCGGCCAAGGACGGCACCGGCGAGTTCACCTCTTCAAATCCCTATGGCAGCGAGGCCGCCGTGCCCGCTTCCACCACCGTGGTGCCCCTCAAGGCCTCCGGTGTGCTGGAGCAGTGCGACATCGCCGCCCACCTGCGCCGCCGCCTTGTCCCGCTGTGGATCACGGTGGCCGCATTCTCGGCTCTGCTGGCGGCTTTCGTCCGCCTCTGAGCAGGCTCTTCCCCCTTCTCGTCTTTTCGGCACACGGCTTTTCCCCTGCGGCCCTCTGACCCACAGGCTGCCGGGGCGCGGTACGATGCCGGGAAAATATAAGTATAAAGGAAGGCAATTATGGAACTACTAAAACTACTCGGCATTGTCATCGTCATCGCTGGCTTTGCACTGAAGCTGGACTCCATTCTGGTCATTCTGGTGGCAGCTGTTGTGACTGCACTGGTTGGCGGTCTGGGCCCGGTCACCCTGCTGGAAACGCTGGGCAGCACCTTTGTGGCAAACCGCAGCATGGCCATCTTCATCATCGTGATGCTGGTCACCGGCACGCTGGAGCGCAACGGCCTGCGTGAAGCAGCCGCTGCCCTGATCGGCAAGTTCAAGGGTGCCACCTCCGGCCTGGTCATCGGCATCTACGGCGTGATGCGCTCGATCTTTGCAGCCTTCAACGTGGGCTTTGGCGGCGTGGCCGGTTTCGTGCGCCCCGTCATCATGCCCATGGCCGAAGGTGCCATTGTAGCACAGGGCCATGAGCCCAATGAGGAGCATGTCGAGGAGCTGAAGGGTATGGCTTCCGGCATGGAGAACATCACCTGGTTCTTCGGTCAGGTCCTGTTCGTGGGCGGCTCTGGCGGCCTGCTGGTGCAGAGCACTTTGGCCGGCCTGGGCATCGAGGTGGAGCTGGCCCAGCTGGCTGCCATCGAGATCCCCGTGTGCATCATTGCCACTGTGGTCGCCATCGTATTCTATGTGATCAAGGATCGCAAGATGATCCAGAAGTACTATAAGTAAGGGAGGACAGAAGAATGAGCTTTTTTATGAGTGCTGATTACAGCCTGTCCACCAAGGTGATGGAGATCATCTACTTTATCATCGGCCTGCTGTGCATCTACTGCGGTGTGAAGAACCTGAAGGATAAGGAGAACCCGGAACCCGTGGGCACCTTTATCTTCTGGGCCGTGCTGGGCGTCGTGCTTGCCCTGGGCCGCTGGCTGCCCTCTCTGGTGAGCGGCATCCTGGTGGTGGTGATGTGCATCCCCGCCATCCTCAAGAAGGTCAAGAAGGGCGCTGTCTCTGCTGCCACCAAGGCCGAGACCGAGGCTACCTATGAGAAGATCGGCATGAAGATCTTTGTCCCCACCCTGAGCATCGGCATGCTGGCCGTCCTCTGCGCCATCACCGGCATGGGCATCGGCCTGTCCGCCCTGAACGGCGTGGCTCTGGGCGTTCTCGTGGCCATCATCCTGCTGATGATCATGAACCGCGACAACAAGCCCTCCACCTTCCTGAACGATTCCGAGCGCATGCTGTCCACCGTGGGCCCCCTGTCCATGCTGCCCATGCTGCTGGCCTGCCTTGGCTCCGTCTTCACCGCTGCCGGTGTCGGCGATGTGATCTCTGACCTGGTCAGCCACATCATCCCCGAGGGCAATGTGAACGCCGGTATCGTGGTGTACGCCATCGGCATGATGCTGTTCACCATGATCATGGGCAACGCCTACGCCGCCATCACCGTGATGACCGTGGGCATCGGCTACCCGTTCGTGCTGGCCCACGGCGCAAACCCGGTGGTCATCGGCATGCTGGCTTTGACCTGCGGCTTCTGCGGCACCCTGTGCACCCCCATGGCTGCAAACTTCAACACCGTGCCCGTGGCACTGCTGGATATGAAGAAGCCCATGGGCGTCATCAAGAATCAGGTTCCTGTCGCCATCATCATGATGGTGGTCCAGATCGTGATGATGATCCTCCTGAAGTGATTTTTTTGTTAGATCGAGTGATTCAATGGAACAAGCAATTCAGCACGGAGCCGATATCATTATTCGCGACTGGGTCCGGCTCCGTGCAGGCGAACGCATCTTGATCGTATCCAGCCAGAAGTATGCTGTCGAGGTGGCGGCCATGCAACAAGCCGCACAGGCGGTGGGCAGCGTGGCGGATGTGTTGATGCTGGACGACCTGCACGAGCAGGTGGGCCAGTATTTCGATGACCGCGAGGACGCCTTTGACCCCTACAACGCCGTGATCGGTGCTGCCGAGTATTCCCTCATCACCACACGGGCCGTCAAGCGGGTCATTGCCCGCCGCAACCGGTTTTTGTCGCTGCCGCTGAGCACCAGCAACGGGCAGTCACTGCTGAGCTACGACTTCCTGAACATGAGCCTGCCCAAAAGCAGGATCATGGCCAGCATCATCATGGCCTGCTACCAGAACGCCCGACACATCCATGTGACCACGGAGCTTGGCACGAACCTGGATTTCAACATCGAGGGGCGTGTGCCCGGCTTCTTCAACGGCTGCTGCCACGACGGCAAGGGTCTTTCCTCTGCCAGCGTGGAAGTGTATGTGGCACCGGTGGAGAGCGACACCAACGGCATCCTGATCCTGGACGGCTCCATGGGCTATATCGGCATCGTGGACAGCCCCGTGCGGGTGGAGCTGCGCGGCGGCCGCATCGTGGAGATCGAGGACAATGCCAGCGGCAGGCGGCTCAAGCAGTTTCTGGCCCGCTTCCACGACCCGGAGAACATGGTGGTGGCGGCGGAGTTCGGCATCGGGCTCAACACCCACTCCCGCTGTGCAGGCAACTGCTACATCGAGGACGAATCCACCTATGGCACCTTCCATATCGGGTTCGGGCGCAACATCGCGCTGGGCGGTGTGCAGGATGCTTCCGGCCATTACGATCTGGTCACCCACGCTCCCTGCATCTATGTGGACAACCGCATGATCATGGATCACGGACAGCTCACCGTTCTGGAGCCGTCTATTTATATCTGAGAATCGAGGCTTTTTACTATGAAGATTCTGCTCACTGGTTTCGACCCCTTTGGCGGCGAGACCGTCAACCCCGCTTTTGAGGCGGTGAAGCTGCTGCCCGACACCATCGCCGGTGCCGAGATCGTCAAGCAGGAAGTGCCCACCGAGTTCATCCGTGCCGGTGAGGTGCTGGAAGCTGCCATTCAGGCAAACCAGCCCGATGTGGTCATCTGCATCGGTCAGGCCGGCGGCCGCTCCGCCATCACCCCGGAAAAGGTGGCCATCAACCTGATGGACGGCCGCATCGCTGACAACGCCGGTTATCAGCCCATCGACGTGACCATCCAGGAGGACGGCGAGACCGCCTACTTCACTTCCCTGCCCGTGAAGGCCATGGTGCAGAGCATCAAGGATGCAGGCATCCCCTCCGCCCTGTCCTACACTGCAGGCTCCTATGTGTGCAACTACCTGATGTACACCCTGCTGTACCTCATCGACAAGAAGTACCCCAACATCCGGGGCGGCTTCATCCATGTGCCTTACGCCATGGAGCAGGTGGTCAACAAGCCCCTGGGCACCCCCAGCATGGACCTGCACCAGATCGCCCGCGGTCTGGAGAAGGCCGTGGAGGCCGTTGTGAAGAACGACGCCGACCCGGCTGTGAACATGGGCACCACCCACTGAGCACCCCCGCAGAGCCCTTCAAGGCACCCGCTGTGCATCCGCATGGCGGGTGCTTTTTTTGTGGACGCTGGCGCGACAGTTCCCTGTACGCTTGCGGGAAACCGGAACAGAACGATTTAAAATGGCTCCGCGTGCGCTGCGCCATAATTAGAGGAAATATTATTTTTTATTGCAACTCCGGAAAATCTGCGGATTTTCCGGAGTTGCCTTTTCACCAGAGGGGTCATGGCGGGGAGTGGCATCTGATACCGGAATGACATCGCACCGGGAGGGACGTTACGGGATTCCTTTCCGCAAAACGCGAGTTCTCCTTCTGCGCTTTGGCCGCAGGCCAACACCAGCCGATGCCACTTCCCGTAACGACCCTTCCCGTGAAAAAGCAAATCCGGCGGGGCCGCAGCCCTGCCGGATTTGCAAAATCTAAAATAATTCTTCTGCTATTTATGCCCAGAGCAACGCGGAGGGCATTCTAAATCGTTTGCCTTCCAGAGAACAGGCCACTTTCCTTAACGCCCATCCGTGAAAAAGCAAGCCCGGAAAATCCGCAGATTTTCCGGGATTGCATATCTTTAAAAATAATTTTCCGCTGATATTGCCAGAGCAAAGCGGAGGCAATTCCAAATCGTCCTGCTTACTCCGTGATCCGCCCTGCCGCGCTGGTCTCCAAGACCGGGTAACCGGTGCGGGTGCAGCGCACGGCACAGCGGGCGCGGCCGCCGGTGGTGCAGGTGAACAGGGTCAGGTCCCAGGCGTCCTCGTCGCTGGCCGTGATCATCTTGTCGATGTCGGTGGGCTGGATGGTCTCCACGTTGGACACCTCATAGCTCCAGCGCTGGCCGTCCATGTCGGTAAAGTACACCTCGCTGCCCAGGGCCAGCCACTTGATGGGGCTGAAATGTTTGGCGTAGTTGTGGGCGCAGACCACCATGTTGTCGGCGTAGGTGGAGCCGGAGTAGCGGCCCGGGGCCACCTTGAGGCCCGCATAGCTCCACTCGCTCATCACGGGCAGTTCCAGCCCGATGGACGGGATGGACAGGTAGCCGATGTAGCCCCAGCCGTCGATGTCGGTGACGGTCATCTCCTGCTCCGGGTCCAGCTCCGGCTGGACCACCGGCTCTTCGTCCTTCGTCTTGTCCTCCATGGTCTCGGTCAGGGTCTCTTCCAGCTTGCCCAGGGCGTCCTGCGAAGCCTTGTCGGCGCGGTTGGCGTCCCACTGGTTATAGCCCAGCAGGGCCAGCGCGCCCAGAATGAGCAGGATGCCCACGATCATGCAGGCGCGGCCGATCTTCTGCTTTGTGTTCATGCCAGCGTCTCCTTTCGGTCCAGCACCCAGCCGACGGCAAACAGCAGCACGCCGCTGCAGGCCATGAACGGGATGGGCCAGTTCAGCTGGCCGCTCTGGGGCAGTGCATTGCCGTCCGGGCGGCCCGGCGCCACGGGGTTGTCCGGGTTGCCGGGGGCCACGGGGTTGTCCGGGTTGCCGGGCGACACCGGGCGGTTGGGGTCGTTGGGGTCCACCGGCATGTCCGGGTTGTCCGGCTCATCCGGGGTGCCGGGCTGGGTGGGCTTGTCCGGCTCCGAGGGCTTCTCCGGCTCGGACGGTTTGTCCGGTTCCGAAGGCTTGCTGGGAGTTTCCGGTTCGGGCGGGGTCACCTCCTGCGTGGGCGCACCCACCTTGGGGGTGGCGTCCACGGTGTAGAGCCAGCCGCTTTCGTCCGCCATGGGCAGCGACACCAGGAAGGAATTGATGGCCTCGTAGCCCTTGGAGTTCTCGGTCTGCACCACGAGGTACAGGCCCAGCGGCAGCGCGTCAAAGGAGACGATGCCCTGCTCGCTGATCTTATGGGTGGTGCCGGAGGCGCGGGCGGGCAGCTTGGCTTCCAGCCTGGAAGCCAGCGTGCTGTCGGTCAGGTCGCCCAGCGCGATGCCGCAGCCCGTAAAGTCGGCGGTGTACACAAAGTGCAGGTCGCCGTTGGTGCGGGCCACGTCCGCCACCTTGTACACGGTGAGTGCGCCGCCCCGCAGGGGGACGTCGTTCTGGTGGTCGTACAGGGTCACGTCCATGCTGCCGGTGCGGCTCAGGTCGATGTTGGCGCTGGCCGCGGGGGCTGCCAGCGCGGGCAGTGCACAGCACACGGCCATGCACAGCGCCAGCAGAAGAGCGGCAAACCGGTTGTTTTTGTTTTGTTTCATGGCTGCTCACTCCTCCTCGTTCTGTTTCCGTTTGCGGACCAGCAGCAGGGCTGCTGCAGCGGCCAGTGCGCCGCCCAGCACCCCGAAGGGTGCCGTGCCCATGCCGCCGGTGGACGGCAGCTCGTAGCCGGTGTAAACGTAGTTCTGCACCGTGATATTGCCGGTCTGCACGCCGTTGTTGGAGATGTACACGTTCCAGTTGCCGGTGGTCTCTTCCTCCACCAGGTAGTGGTACGCATTGCCCTGCGCATCCGTCAGCGGGAGCTTGTCCCCCGACTCGGACCAGGTCCAGTTGTTATCTGCGGTCAGGTCGGCTTCGGCAAACAACGTTTTTTTCTCGGCATTGTCGGTGTACTGCCAGACCTTGATGTGGATGCTGTTCACCGCCGGTTCCACCGGCTGGCGGGTGTCGGCATCCAGCCAGAGCTTGCTGACGGTCAGGTTGCTGTAGCGGTTGGTATACTGGGCCGTGGTGGTCTGGGCGGCACTGCCCACCTGGACATCTTCAAACTGGATGATTTTTTCTCCATCCATCGCCGTCCCCTTGCCCGTAGCGGTATCAAAAGCCGTCTGGGGGGTCTCGTTGCTCTTGTGGAACAGCACATAGTGGGGGGTCTCGTCCTTCTGGTAGTTCTGGGGTGCTTTGGTCTCCACGATCTTATACAGCAGGTCCGGCTTCAGGGTCTGTTCGCTGCCGTTTTCCAGCACCGTCAGGCTCACCTGGCCCTTTTCGTTGGTGGTGACGGTGCCGTTTACGCCGCCGCTCCAGCGCTGCCATGCCTGGGTTTTCGGATCATACTGCCAGATGGTAAACTCTGCCCCCGGCAATGCCACGCCGGAGTACTCGTCCACCTTGTGGAGCAGGAACTGTCCGGTGGAGGCTGTGGCGGCAGATGCATAGGTAAACTTGATGGAATCCGATTCGGTGGAGGCCCCATTGCCCAGCTTGACGGTGTTGTCCACGTTGTAATCCTCAGCAGCACTGCCCTGCTTTACATCACATTGGTACACCAGGATCATGGCGGTCTGGTTGGGGATCTCCATGTGGAGCCAGCCATCCTTGTCTGCCGGCAGCACCCGGTACAGGCGGCGATCCACTTCATCCCCTCGGGTCACGGTGTTGGTGGCTGCATCGTACTGGAAGTAATACAGCTTTACGGACTCCAGGTCGCCCCGGACAATGGCACCATTCTGGGCCTTTACGTCGTCCCACAGCTCAATGTTCTTAGCCTTGGTGGTTCCCACCGACAGGTCCTTCCGGGCCGGGTTCACCACCACCTGGTACTCGATGCGGTCGGTTTTGCCATCCACCTCCACCAGCTTTCCGGTCTTTTTCAGGGGGTCCACAGTCTTTTCCACCGTGGTGTGGAGGGTCTCGGTCAGCTCGCCCCACTGGGCCGTGTTGGTGTAGATCACCTCGCCCACCGAGGGGTTCTGCCAGCGGGGATCGTCGTCCACGCTCACCTTGTACAGAATGCGGAACTTGTGTTGTTTGTTCTTGCTCCGGTTGTAGTCGCGGATGGTAATGGTCAGCTTCCGGGTGGCTTTCTCGTAGGCCACAGTGGCAGCGGCACCCTTCAACTCGCTGATCTTATCCGGGGCCCCTTCGTCCATGCCGATCGTTACCCAGTTCTCATTGAACTCAGTGTTCTCCGGCAGGGTATCGGTGATAACGATGTCGGCATCATCCTCGGCAGCAGTCTGCACCACCAGCTGATAGTGGAGGTTGTTGCCGCTGAGGTCACTGTATTGGTAGGTCTGGTCTCCGCTTTGGTAACCAGATTCGTCCTGATCGCTGTTCGCCGACACCCGTTTTTCAAAGCTCTTGTAACTGTGGTAGGTGTCCTCTGCCGTGTCACTCTGAGAGCTGCCTTGGATGCTGACGCTGTTTTTGTAAGTCCATTTCTCTCCGGTGGGCACATTGCGCTGATCCTCGTGGGTAGGGAGGTCCTTTACCTCCACACGCCGCACCGGGTTGCCATCTTCCTTGTTTATCTGGATGGTAAAGCTCCGCACCCAGGCGGAGGGGTCGTTGGCAGTCACCGTGCCGCCGGTGCCGTCGGCACCGCTGTAGTAGGTGACGGTAATGACCCCGGCGGCCTTAGCCTGGGCATAGGTCATGGTGCCGCCGTCGTGGAGGGTCAGGGTCAGGCCATTTTCCAAAGCCTTCTCCAGCTCTGCGGCGTAGGCGTAGTGGGTGTCACTCTGGGTCTGGCCGCTTTCGTTCACAGCGTCCTTGAGGGTCTCCACCAGGGTAAAGCTGCTTTCGCCAGCCGCATTGGCGGCAGAGATATTCCATTTGGCCAGGCCCTTGCTGCTGCTGGACAGCTGCTTGCTCAGGGTCCAATCCCCCTGCCCGATGGTCTTGGTAGCCGAGGCCTCAAAGGTGTGTTTGCTCTTGGTCTCGATCTGTGCCACGTTTTTCACCGAGCCGCCGCCCAGGGGGGTGGTGGTCTCAAAGGTGATGGTCAGCTCTGTCCCCGTGAAATCCGCCGGGATGGTATAGCCATTTTGCTGGAATTTCTCTGCCGATATCGTATCGTTGCCTACCTTTACATCCCCTACGATTTTCACACGATCTGGCAAGGCATCTGTGATCTTGCAGCCCTGCAGGAGATAGGACCCCAGAAAAGAATGCGGTGTCTTTACCGTGATCGTCCACTGGATGTGGCCTGTTTTGGGGTCGTACTCGCCTTTCTTCTCAATGCGAGGGGTTTTACATGTGTAGTATGCTTCAGCCTTCTTTTCCTCCCTGTCCCCTGCCTTCGCTGTTGCCGTATTGAAGATCATACCGACACCGTCGGGCATTTCGTCAAAGTCCGCATAGTTCCGCTGAACGTCATAGTACCAGATGTACTTTTCTTCGATCTCCAACGCCGGCAGCGGATCAAGGACCACCTGGGGGTTGCCGTTGCTGTCGGTTCCCAGTTTATACTCAGGGAAGGGGATCTCCGTTTCTTTGCCCGAGGCATCCACTTTGCAGAGTTTAAAGGTGTTTACCAGGTATTGGCCGCCCTTCAGGTAATCACCAGCACTGATGCCACTCTGATTCGTGTTCAGGGTATCCGTAAGGGTCACCTTGTCTTTGGTGCCGCAGGTGGTCTCCACCGTCACCATATAATGGTTTATGAAGGTGCCACTTTCCGGATGATTTTCAAAGGCACTCCAATAGCCGGTGTACCCTTTACTGATCTTTATATCTGCCGTTTTCTTCTTGATGGTCAGAGTAAAGCCATTTTCAAAGGTGATGGTTTTGTTATCTTCAAAATTATCTGCCCATACTTTCTGGGAGAACTGGAAGGTTCCGGTAAACTCCCGGTTGCCGTTGGCATCCAAACCGGTGAACTTATCACTTTTATAAAAGGTCAGCTTTGCCAGGCCGTCGGTGTCGATGGTATAGGTGCCAATGACCTTGTTGTTGTCGGTCTCGTCCAGGATCTTGCCGGAGGTGGGCTGCTTGGGCTTCATGGCATCAATCAGCTGGTAGCACAGGGTCCGCCGGTCCGGCGTCAAGGTGCCCGCAAGCAGCTTGTAGGTCATGGTGACCTGCACGTTGGTACCGCTTTCCACTTCATTCCCCATCAGGGTCTCCCAGGAGCCATTGACCTTCTGCTCGAACGCTATCTTAGTGATCCAGGTGGGGTCCAGCATCACCTCCGTATCGGCAGTTTCTGCCAGCAGGGCCGGGGCATCGGGGTCCTGCTGCCGGGCCTCGCCGACCCATTCCACGGTGGCCCCAAAGCCATCCTCATCTTCCAGCAGCGCATAGCTGCCGTCCAGCTCCTCCTGGGAGCCTGCCGGGTCCTCCGGAGCCACAGCGGTGGTCTCGGCGGCATAGGCGCCGGTCACCGAGATGACACTGGTCACGTCGGACATGGCAGCGGGCACCTCGGCCACCTTGCCGTCCACGTTGCCGGAGATCACGGTCAGGGTCCCTGCGTCGGGGTCCACGGCGGACACGACGCCCACCGTCTCGGTGGTCACGGTGCGGGTGTCCACCTGCGGCTCGGAAGCCGTGAGCTGGGCGGCGGTGTCGGGGTCCTCGTCCAGGTCCAGCAGGGCGATGCCATAGGAGCTCTCGTCCACGGCCACCTGCTCGGTGGTGAGGGTGTTGTAGATGACGATATCGCCGGGCCTTGCGGTGGAGCCGTCGGCGTCGGTGAGCCACTGGGAGCCGCGCAGGTCACTGTGCAGGGCCATCACGCCCGCACGCTGGGGCACCACCGTCTGGGGCACACCCGCAAAGTGCAGGCAGTAGGACAGGAACATCACGTCCCAGGCGCCGTAGGGGTTGCCGTACCAGGCACCATAGCGGGAGTAGCCGCGCAGCACCTGCTGGTCCTCCACATCCAGCTTGAAGTTCTTGTCGCTCTGCTGGTAGTCCAGCTGGGACTTTGCCACGGTGAGCAGGTCCTCGGCCCAGTTGCCGTTCAGGGCCACGTTGGCCGCGGCCTGCCATTCCTCGGCAGTCTCCACGTCGGCCTGGGTATCGGCCAGGCACTCCACGGTGTGGTGGTGCTCCGGGATGGTGCACACCAGTTCCTCGGTGTAGCAGGCGTCGGTGTGATGATGCAGCACCGGCTCGTCCGGGGTGGTCTCGGCCGGCTCAGGGGGCAAGTCCACCACGGGGCGGCTGGCAGGCATTTCCTGATAGGCGGGGTTGGGTTCCTCCACCAGTTCGCCCTCGTCCAGGCCGCACACCAGCTCATACTCGGTGGTGTAGCAGCTGTCGTCGTGGATATGCTCGAACTCGCCGCAGATGAGCGCACCGTACTCGTCAAAGCAGTCGTCGGTGTGCTCGTGCTCTTCCTGATAGCAGGTCAGCACCCGGTGCTCCTCGTAGCAGGCATCGGTGTGCTCATGGGGCACCCAGATGGTCTCCGGCTCGGTCTGCACCGGCTCTTCCGGCTCTTCCGGCTCGGCCGCGCTGTAGGCGGACACCGGATCGGCGCTGCTGTCCGAAGAGGTGACGGGCGTTTCCGGCTCGCCCTCCTCGTAACCGCAGGTGAGCACTTTTTCGTAGCAGGCCGCCGTGTGCTGGTGCTCCTCGTAGCCGCAGTGGTAGTCGGCAGTCATGGTGATGCCCACCCCATGGAGCTGCCAGTTGACGAACAGGGTGGTGAGCAGGGCCAGCACCAGCATCATGGCCACATAGCGCCGGGCCTGTACATGCTGCCTGCGGAACCGCTCGGTCAACCCGTTGATGATATCCTTCATAGTAAACACGTCCTCTTTGTTCGCTCTGTGCCCTGGCAGCCGCACACCGCTGCAGGCCCACAGAAGGGTCAGTCCCTCGTTTGTGCAACAAAAGCGTCACAAAATTTTCGATACACTGTCATTATACCATTTTAAGGCGTTCATTTCAACTCAGGGGCGTGCTTTTCCGGCAATAGAATGCACACGATGCGCACCATGCAAGGGGTCAGGGGCAGCCACAGCACCGTGCAGCCCAGATTGAACAGGGTGTGGGCGTTGGCGATCTGCCGGGCCAGCACGGCGCTCTCCGGCCCGTGGGGCGAGACCAGCCGCACCAGCGCGGTGAACTGGGGCAGCAGCAGCCAGCACACCGCCGCCCCGGACAGGTTGAACAGGGCGTGGGCCGCCGCCAGACGTTTGGCGTCCCGGCTCTGCCCCACCGATGCCAGCACCGCCGTGACCGTGGTGCCGATGTTGTCCCCCAACAGCACCGGGATGGCTCCCGCAAGGCCCAGCAGGCACCCGCCGTCCGGCCCGGGGCGGGCGGCCGCCTGCTGCAGCACCGCAATGGTGGCGGAGCTGCTCTGCACGGCAAGGGTCATGCCCAGCCCTGCCAGCAGGCCCAGGCCGGGGCGATGCCGCACCTGAGCCATCCACTGCCGGAACACCGGCCCTGCTGCCAACGGCTCCATGGCCTCGGCCATGACCGCGATGCCCTCAAACAGCAGGCCGAACGCAAACAGCGCCTGCCCGGCTGCGTGCAGACGCCCGCGCCCCGCGAACCAGAGCAGCAGCCCCGCCACCAGCAGCAGATACCGGGCATCTTCCAGCCGGAAGGCCAGCAATTGCGCGGTGACCGTGGTGCCGATGTTGGCCCCGAACACCACCGGCACGGCCCGCTGCAGGGTCAGCAGCCCGGCCCCCACAAGGCCCAGCACCAGCACCGTGACCGCCGAGCTGCTCTGCACCACCGCCGTGACCGCCGCCCCCGTGAGCACCCCGGCCAGCGGGTGGGCCGTGAGCCGGGCAAGGGCCTGCCGCAGGGTGTCCCCCGCCGCCTGCTGCAAAGCGTCCGTGAGGGTGTCCATGCTGTATAAGAAAAGTGCCGCCCCGCCGAACAATTGCAGGATCATCCACAAACGCTGTTCCATGCCCGATGCCCCCTTTGCTTTATGTGTATGCGGGACACAAACGTTTGTGAACTTTTGTGAAACAATCCCTGCAGGGGGTTGCAATCCGGCCTGCAAAAGCCTATTATTATCAAGCGTTAACAGTTAACAGCTGTTAAGTAATTTTTGAGAGGAGGGATCGCGTGTCTGAGGAATCCACGTTGAGTTTCCGTGGGCTTTGCCGCTACATCCACCGGCTGAGCAAAGCATCCAAGGCCGGCATGAAGGCCGCTCTGGCCGACTGCCCCAAGCGCCACTTCCCCATGCTGGAAGGGCTGCTGGGCTGCATTCGTCTCCATGGACAGGACGGTGCCGTTTATATCTCCGATCTTGTTCAGGAGTTTCATCAACCGCTTCCTGCCATTTCCCGCACGGTGCGGCAGATGGAGCAGGACGGCCTTGTGGAACGCTTTGCCGACCCTGCCGACCGCCGCAAGACGCTGGTGCGGTTCACCCCCAAGGGATACGAGGCCTGCCGACAGTGCGAGGCTGCTCTTGGGGACTACTTTTCCAGTGTCATGGCCCGGCTGGAGCCGGAACAGCTGGCCCAGATGGAAGCGCTGCGCGGCGCGCTGATGGAAGCCATTCTTGCGGAAAACGCTGCGCGTACCACCAAACCGAAGGGAGAACCAAACCATGACAAAGATCTTTAAGCAGCTGGCCCGTCACTGGGCCGTCTGCCTCGTGGTGTTCGCACTGCTGTTCGTGCAGGCGTACTGCGATCTGTCGCTGCCGGACTACACCAGCAAGATCGTGGACACCGGCATCCAGCAGGGCGGCATCGAAAGCCCCCTGCCCGACACCGTGCGGCAGAGCACGCTGGATGCCCTCTCGCTGCTGATGCGCGAGGAGGACGCCGCTGCCTTCCAGAACGCCTACACCGCCGACGGCGATGTGCTGCGCCTGCGCACCGACCTGACCGCCGACGAGCGCACTGCGCTGGAAGATGCCGTGACCACGCCGGATATCGTGCTGTATCTGGCGGCCGCCCAGGCAGCCAACACCCCCGCCGGGCAGACCGGCATGGGCATGACCGGCCTTGCGGACCTGCAGGCCTCCGGTGCCGACCGCAATCCCGACACGGAAACCGAGACTGCGGCCCCCACGGCCAAGGACCTGGACACCGTGTGCGGCCAGTTTGCCGCCATGAGCCAGATGCCCGGCTTCCGCCGCGACGCCGTGCAGCAGCAGCTGACCGGTGCCATCGGCCAGCTGGACGACACCGTGGTGGAGAACCTGAAGAGCCAGGCTCTGCTGCTGGTGGGGCTGGAGTACGAGGCCCAGGGCATTGCCCACACTGTGCAGATGCACTATTTATATAAGGTAGGCGGCCAGATGCTGGCCCTGACCCTGCTGATGGTGGCCGTGTCCATCGCGGTGGGCTTCCTGGCCTCCCGGGTGTCCGCCGCCATCGGCCGCGACCTGCGCCGCGAGACCTTCAACAAGGTTATGCACTTCTCGCCGGCCGAAGTGGGCAAGTTTAGCCAGGCCTCGCTCATCACTCGCTGCACCAACGACATTCAGCAGATTCAGATGGCCGCAACCCTGTTTATCCGCATGTGCCTACTGGCGCCCGTCATGGGCATCGTCGCCGTCATGCGCGTCCTGGCCAACCACACCGGCCTGGAGTGGACCATCGCCGTGGCCATCATCGCGGTCTCGGCCGTCGTCGGCGTGCTTATGGCCCTCACCATGCCCAAGTTCAACAAGATGCAGCGCTTTGTGGACCGTGTGAACCTTACCGCCCGCGAGCTGCTCGACGGCCTTATGCCTATCCGTTCGTTCAACCGCGAGGAGCATGAGCTCGAGCGTTTTGACAAGGCTTCGCTCGACCTGATGACCACGCAGCTCTACACCAACCGAGCCATGAGCTTTATGATGCCGCTCATGATGCTCGTCATGAACTGCATCACCGTGCTTATCGTCTGGTTTGGCGCGCAGGGCGTCTCGGACGGCGTGATGCAGGTCGGCAACATGATGGCGTTTATCTCCTACACCATGCAGATCGTCATGGGGTGGTACCATCATGAACAAGTATCTCTCTAAGGATAACAAGAGTCGTCATCGCCGTTATACTACTGATGTTTT
>ENA-USUK01001907-USUK01001907.1-human-gut-metagenome-genome-assembly--contig:-NODE-1907-length-14838-cov-4.834225_pt1 | contig 14838 bp, 11 predicted proteins | sample MGYA00250062_ERZ773400 | MGnify/ENA primary metagenome ERZ773400 (study PRJEB29103, sample SAMN06111961) | human gut metagenome | biome: human gut; feature: ankylosing spondylitis patient; material... | reverse complement strand
GTCAGCACCGGGCCCTTGCCGCGGTAGATGTTGTGGAACTTGTAGCCCACCTTGGCGGTCACCCGCACCCAGCTGCGCTGCTCCAGAGCCTTGTAGCCGTCGTAGCTGCAGGGGAAGCCCACGAACTGGATATCCTGCACGCAGCAGGTCATGGCAAAGCGGCCGGGCACGAAGCTGTTCTTGCCGGCGCGGTTGGTCTGGCACACCTGTGCCAGGAATTTGACCGTCTTGCCGGTGTACTTCTGGGGCTCGTCCTGGCAGTCCATGTACCAGATGCCGAAATCGTCGTCATGGATGTCGATGACCGGGGCGTTCACGTCGAAGGGCAGCGGGTCGGGGATGTCATCATAGGCCACGCTGCCGTCGGCGAACTCGTAGGCGATGTCGCACTTGCGGGAAGCCTGACGCACCAGCTTGTGCAGCTCCTGCCGGGCCTCGTCGTTGTTCACGGCTTCGGCGCGGTTGAACACGATCAGCTCACTGCGGGCGATCTTGTCCAGCAGCAGGCTGCGCATGGAGTTGTCGCGGGCATAGGTCAGGGCGGTGGTGCCGTCGGCGGTGGCGATGCACTGGTACACCAGCCAGTTTTCCGGCAGGGCATCGGCCAGCTCCTGCAGCAGCCACATGCCGTTGTACTCGATGACCACGCGGCCTGCGCCGGATTCCTTTTCCAGCTTGGCCAGGTTCTGCGGGTTCATCTCTGCCTTGTCCTCGATCACCTTGACGGTCACACCGGGGAAGGCGAACTTCTTGGGGTTGTACTCTTCTTCGCCCTCTTCGCAGATCAGCAGCAGGGTCTTGTCGCCGGAGTCGAAGTTGGGGTCCTCAAAGGTCTCCTGAATGAATTTGGTCTTGCCGCTTTCCAGAAAGCCCACAAACAGGTAGACCGGAATTTCTTTTGCCATAATGGATGGTTTCTCCTTCTTTTACATCTCAGCAGCCGAACAGCTCTGCAATGGCCTTCTCGTTCAGCTTGGAGCCGATGACCACCAGTTTGCCGCCCACGTCGGCGCCGCGGGCACGCACTTCCCACTCGCCGGGCACATAGTCGAACTCCAGCCAGCCGTCGGCACCGCCGTCCACGATGCCCTTGCTGCGCAGGATCATGCCGTAATTGCCGGTGTCCAGCTCGGTGAGGGCGTGCTCCACTTCGGCCTTGGTAAACTTGCGGGCCGTCTCGACGCCCCAGCTGGTGAACACCTCATCGGCGTCGTGGTCATGATGATGGTGGTGATGGCCGCAGCAGCAGTGGCCGCCGTGCTCATGATGATGCTCGTGCTCGTCCTCATCCTCGTCGTCATCGTGATGGTGGTGGCCGCAGCAGCAATGCTCCTCGTGGTCATGATCCTCATCGTGATCATGGTGGTGCTCATGCTCGTCGTGGTCATCGTCCTCGTCATGGTCGTGATGGTGATGCTCGTGCTCGTCCTCATCATCGTCATCATCGTGGTGGTGATGGCCGCAGCTGCACACGCCGTTCTCGTCGTCGTGATGGTGATGATGGTGGTGCTCTTCTTCCTCGTCCTCCTCGGCGTGCTTCTCGTTTGCCTTGGCGGCCATGGCGATCAGCTCTGCCTTGAAGTCGTCCTTGGTGGACATGGCTTTCAGGATCTGCTCACCGGTCAGCTCGTCCCATGCGGTGGTCACGATGGTGGCGGTGGGGTTCTTCTCGCGCAGCATGGCCACGGCGGCGGCGATCTTCTCCTCGCTGGCGGTCTGGGTGCGGCTGAGCAGGATGCAGCTTGCATGGCTGATCTGGTCGTCGTAGAACTCACCGAAGTTCTTCATATACATCTTGACCTTGTTCACATCGGCCACGGTGACAAAGCTGTTCAGCTGCACATCCAGGTGCTCGGCCACGCCTTCCACGGCGCGGGTCACGTCGCTCAGCTTGCCCACGCCGGAGGGCTCGATGACGATGCGGTCGGGGTGGTACTGCTCCACCACCTGCTGCAGGGCGGTGCGGAAATCACCCACCAGAGAGCAGCAGATGCAGCCGGCGTTCAGCTCATTGATCTGGATGCCGGACTCCTTCAGGAAGCCGCCGTCGATGCCGATCTCACCGAACTCGTTCTCGATCAGAACGACCTGCTGGCCGGCAAAGGCCTCCTTGATGAGTTTTTTGATCAGAGTGGTCTTGCCGGCGCCCAGGAAGCCGGAAAAAATATCAATTTTGGTCATAGTTTGAATGCCTCTTTCTTTGTTAGCAGACAGAGCCGCAGAGCGCTGGCCCGTAAAATCTTACATCTCTATTATAGCAAGCCTGTCAATGGGAAAACGGCCTTTTTCAAGAAAAAATTGTAACATTTTTTGCAATTTGGTTGCGTTTTCGCGTTTTGGACGACAAATAAGGGGAACCGGCGGCCCCGGCGGGCAGCGATTCGGCAAGGGGCAGGCTCCGGCAGAGGGACGGACGCCCCCGGACGGCAAGACCCCGCCAACGGATGGTCAACGACCGGCAGGCGGTCAGCCCCCGCAGGATGCAGGCGACACTGCGGCGGCTGTTGACAGCACGGCAACCGTGTTTGCGTCCGGAACAGCCGACACTCCCGCATTGCATTCTTTGCGCCGGAATGCTACAATATGCAGTAGCAAACCACCGCCGCCGGACGTTCTTCCGGCAAATATGAGAAAGAAGGCTTTTCTATGAGCATGAATACAGTTCCCGAACGGCTGGCCGCCCTGCGTGCCGCCATGCAGGCAAACGGTGTGGACGTGTACCTGATCCCGGTGGGCGACCCCCACTCCAGCGAGTACCTGCCCGACCACTACACCTCCCTGACCTACTTCTCCGGCTTCCATGGTGAAAACTCCAACTTCGTGGTCACCATGACCGAGAGTGCTGTCTGGGCCGACGGCCGTTACTTTGTGCAGGCCGAGAAGGAGATCGCAGGCACCGAGATCCAGCTGATGAAGATGGGCGAGCCGGGCGTGCCCACCGTGGAGGAATACTGCGCCAAGGTGGTGCCTCAGGGCGGCAAGCTGGGCCTGTGCGGTCTGACCGCCAGCTGCGCGCTGGTGAACAGCGTGAAGAAGGCGCTGGAAACCAAGAACGCCGCCATCAAGACCCTGTTCCTGGAGGATGAGCTGTGGACCGAGGGCCGCCCGGCGCTGCCCGCTACCCCGGCCTGGATCCTGCCCAAGGAATACGCAGGCTTCTCCCCCGCCGAAAAGCTGGGCCAGCTGCGTGCAAAGCTGGCCGAGTTGGGCTGCACCGCCCAGCTGGTGGGCAAGCTGGACAACCTTGCCTGGCTGCTGAACCTGCGCGCCATGGACATCGAGTGCACCCCCTACGCCATGGCCTACTGCTATGTTACCCCGGACCGCGCCGTGCTGTTCATCAACACCGCCCGCGTGACCCCGGAGGCAAAGGCGGAACTGGAAGCCAACGGTGTGACCCTGGCCGAGTACGACAGTGTGCTGGACTTCATGGCCGCTGAGACCGAGCCCCAGACCGTGCTGGCAGAGAGCGCCACCGTGAACTATGCCGTGTATCAGGTGCTGGAGAACAACGCCGCCCTCACCGTGAAGGACCTGGCCGACCCGCTGCTGCCCATGAAGGGCGTGAAGAACGAAGTGGAGCTGACCCACGACAAGGAAGCCCACCTGCGCGACGCTGTGGCGATGGTGCGGTTCCAGATCGAGCTGGAAAAGCGTCTGGAAGCCGGCGAAGAGCTGACCGAGCTGACCGTGGACGAGATCCTGCACAAGTACCGCAGCACCACGGATAAGTTCATCGTGGAGAGCTTTGGCACCATTGCGGCCTACGGCGGCAACGCAGCCATGATGCACTACCACGCCACCCCGGAGGACCACGCAAAGCTCCAGCGCAAGGGCTTTTTGCTGGTGGACAGCGGTGCCACCTACATGGACGGCACCACCGACATCACCCGCACCTACCCGCTGGGTGAGCTGACCGAGGACGAGCGCAAGTTCTACACCTGGACCCTGCAGTGCCACATCGACATCGCCAAGGCTATCTGGCTGGACTACTGCGACTGCCATATGATCGACACCATCGCCCGTGAACCGCTGTGGCAGCACCTGATCAACTACCGCTGCGGCACCGGCCACAGCGTCAGCTTTGTGGGCAACGTCCACGAAGGCCCCCACGCTCTGAACGGCCGCAACACCACCCTGATGCGCCCGGGCATGATCGTGACCGACGAGCCCGGCGTGTACGAGACCGATCTGGTGGGCATCCGCATCGAGAACGAGCTGGTGTGCGTGCACAAGGCCGACAACCAGTACGGCACCTTCCTGGGCTTTGAGCCGATCATGTTCGTGCCCATCGCCACTTCTCCCATCGTGCCCGGTGTGCTGACCAAGGACGAGCTGGACTGGCTGAACAACTACCACCGTCAGGTGTTCGAGAAGCTGGCACCCCGCCTGAACGACGAGGAGCGCGAGTGGCTGGCCAAGAAGTGCGCCGCCATTGGCTGCTGAGCACCCGGCCGCTGAACATCGCATAAAAAAGCGGGAAGCCGTGCCGGAGCGTGCAAGCTCCTGCGGCTTCCCGTTTGTTGCTTTTGCTTATTCTTTGGGGTCGCTGTCGTGCCGGGCCTTCCACTCGGCACTGCGTTCCTGCGCCGTTTCCCGCAGCTCCTCCCGCATGCCGTTCCAGCGCTCGCGCGCTTCGGCGGTGCGGGTCTGCACGTCCTCGCGGGCATCCTTCCAGTAGGCCTTGGCCTCGTCGATGACCTCCTTGAAGGGGCCGGAAGGGTAAGTGCTCTCCGCAATATCCACCAGGAATTTGTACAGCTGCGGGCGCACCTGCTCGTACATGCCCAGACGGGTGTACAGGTCCTTGTAATAGCGGAACACCTGGATCTTGTTCTGCACGAGGGTGGCGGGGTTGATCTGGGTGTGGCAGATGCTCTGGGGATTCTGCACATAGTAGTAGCCCGGCTGTGCAATGGAAGCAAACACCGCAGCGTACTGGATGTACTGCATGTTGAACACCAGATCTTCGGCCCAGCGCATCTCACTGGTGAACCGGATGTCGTGCGCAAGCAGCATTTCGCGGCGGTAGAGCTTGTTCCACAGCACGCTGTAGAAATAGGAGGCGGGCTTGTCCATCAGGCGGCGGGCAAAGGTGTCCTTGTCGTACACGCCCTCGGGCAGAAAACCGTACACCCGCACCTCCGGCGGGCGGGCGACGTGCATCACGCCAAGGTCGTCCTGCAGCTTTTCCAGCACCTGTTCGGGCTTGGTGGCCCCGGCGGGGATCACCATCTTGTAAGGTGCGATGACCAGGTCGGCGCTGTTCTGTTCGGCAGCGGTGACCAGATGCTCGGTGAAGTCCGGGTCGATATAGTCGTCGCTGTCCACGAACTGCACATACTTGCCGCTGGCCAGCTTCAGGCCCAGGTTGCGGGTGTCGGACACGCCGGAGTTGGCCTTGTCCACCAGCACGATGCGCTCGTCCTTTGCGCGGAACGCTTCGCACACGGGCAGGCTCTGATCCTTGGAGCCATCGTTCAGCACGATGACCTCGATGTTCTGCCAGCTCTGGGCGCAGATGCTCTCCAGACAGCGGGCGATGTGGTTCTGGGCGTTGTACACGGGCAGAATGATGCTGACAAGGGGCTTTGACATGGCGGCGTCTCCTTTGTTGTTTTTTGATTACTATACCCCCGCACCGCGCAAAATGCAAGGGCGGGTTTGAAGAGGAGGGATCCTGTGATTTTTCACATTGCGGTGTGCAGCCCGGACGCGGGCCTGCGCAGCGGGCTGGAACGCCAGTGCATGGAATTTTTTGCCCGGCGAGCGGACGCCTGCATCGTGGAACACCTGCCGGACACCGACGCCCTGCTGCGGAAGGACGGGGAGGGCGTGCGGTACGACCTGTACCTGCTGGAGCTTTCCGGCTCGGCTACGCCGGTGGGGCTGGCGGCTGCCGGGGAGCTGCGCCGCCGGGGCCGCCGGGCCCCGCTGGCCTTTGTGGCCCGCACCACGGCCCACGCTTACAGCGCCTACAAGGTGGATGCGCTGCAATATTTGCTCTACCCGTGGTTCATGGTCGTGCTGTTCCTCGTCAGCGGCGCGTGCGCGCGGTATGCGCTGGACAAGCGCAGCGCCAAGGCGTTTTTGGCCGAGCGCACGCGGAAGCTGCTTGTCCCCTCGACGCTGGGGCTGCTGGTGCTGGGCTGGGCGCAGGGGTATTTCAACATGGCGTTCAGCGGCGCGTTCACGAATATCCCAGCCGGAGTGCCCGCCCCGCTGCCCTATGCGGGCATCGAATATCTGGAGTGCACCCACCACATCGTGCACTTCCACCTCACCAGCGGGGAGGACGTGCCCACCCTGTCGCTGCGGGTGCCGTTTTCTGCGGTGGCACAGCCTCTGCTGGCGGATGGGCGCTTTTTGCAGCCCCACCGCTCCTATGTGGTCAATCTGGCCGAGGCGGACCTGCTTTCTGCCGGGGAGCTGCGCATGCGCAGCGGGGCCCGCATCTCCATCCCCCGCGGGCGGGAGGGTGCCGTGCGGGACGCCTTCCAGCAATGGGTGCAGCAGCAGAAATACAGCCTGAAATAACAGCACGCCGGTGCTCCCACAGCGGGAACACCGGCGTGTTTTTTGCGGAAAAATTTCTCAGATCTTTGTCCAGTCCAGTGCGGTCCAATCCGGCAGGAACTGGTCGCACACCTGCGCCATGGCAGGGGCATCGGCGGCACTGGCGGCGTCCTGCACGCCCAGCACGGTGAACCCGGCCTTGTGGGCAGTGGAAGCGGCGTAAATGGCGTCCTCGCACACGGCGCAGGCGGCGGGGTCGGCCCCGCCCAGCCGGTGCATGCACTCGAAGAACACCTCCGGGCGGCTCTTGTGCAGCACGCCCTGCGCCTCCACGATGAAGGAAAAATAGTCCGCGATGCCCAACCGGGTGAGCACGGTGCGGCACTGGTCGGACCAGGTGTTGGAGCACAGGCACAGCCGGGCCCCCTCGGCCTGCAGCTTTGCCAGCAGGGTGCGCACACCGGGCTTCAGGTCCACCGTTTCGTACAGCTGGGCGATCACGTCCCGCATCACGTCGTAATATTCCGCCTCGGTCAGGGGCAGGCCGTATTCTCGGATGAGGTAGCGGGCACCGTCGGCCATGCCCATGGTCAGCAGCACGTCGTTCAGGTCTGCTTTGGGCGTGCGGCCATAGCGCTGCAGCAGCGCCAGCGGGGCACCCCGCCACACCACGGTCATGCTGTCGGTGAGGGTGCCGTCCATATCAAAGATCCATTGCTTGCAGCGCATGGGGCAAAGTTCCTCCTTCAAGATGATTCCTGCCCAGTATACCACGGATCTTAGCCGTATAAAAGCCGTGAGGAACCAAAAAACGGGGAGAAATTTTCCGGGAAATATGGTATAATTTCAGCAAAGACAGACAGGGAGGCAGGCAGTATGGAAAACCAAACCATTCCGTGCAAAGCGCTGGTGCTGGCCGGCGGCGGAGCACGCGGCAGCTATCAGGTGGGCGTGTGGAAGGCTCTGATGGAGCTGGACTGGCACCCGCAGATCATCACCGGCACCAGTGTGGGCAGCCTGAACGGTGCCATGTTCGTGCTGGACCTGTACGAGGTGGCGCGGGATATGTGGCTGACCATCCGCAGCAAGGATGTGATGGAGCTGCCCGAAGAAAACGCCGACCTGTCGGCCCTGCACAGTTTTCTGCGCAGCGTGGTGAAGGCCGGCGGTATGGACGTCTCGCCGCTGGAAGAGATCGTGGAACGGGTGCTGGACGAGGACGCGCTGCGCCGCGCCAACATCCGCTTTGGCCTTGTTACGGTGGAGCAGCGGGGCCTGAAGCCCCGGGAGCTGACGCTGGACGAGATCCCGCAGGGCCGCGTGAAGGATTATCTCATGGCCTCGGCGGCCTGCTTCCCTGCCCTGCGGGCGCGGGATATCGACGGGGTCAAGTTCCTGGACGGCGGCTACAGCGACAACATGCCCACCGGCCTTGCGAAAAAGATGGGGGCTGACGAGCTGGTGTGCGTGGACCTGGAGGGGGTGGGCATCACCCGCCCCAACCTCACCGGTCTGCCCACCACCATGGTGCGCAGCTACTGGGAGCTGGGCGACATCCTGCACTTTGACCCCGATACCGCCCGCCGCAATGTGGAGCTGGGTTATTACGACACCCTGCGGGCCTTTGGCCGGGTGCGGGGCTGCGCCTATGCCGTGGACAACGGCCCGGATAGCAGCGCCGATGCTGCCGCGTTCCGGGCACGGTTCGACGCGGTGCAGAAGGCCGTGCGGGAGAAATACCCCGTGACCCTTACCGCAGACGCGGCCCTGCTGCTGGCCCGGATGAAGGACGCCGAGCTTGCCCCGCTGGAAGCCGTGGCCGAGGACGTGGGGGTAGACCCCACGGTGTACTACACCACCCGGACGCTGGGGCAGGCGTTTCTGGACAAATGCGACCGTGCGCGCATGGCCGGGTTCGCCCCGTTGTTTGCAGGCAGCGCGGACGCGGGCCGGGCGGCGCTGGCAGCCCTGCTGCCCAATACATTCTTGCAGGCGCTGGTCTGGCAGGCCCTGACCGCGCCGGAACTGCCGGAGGTGACCGAACATGAAGATCTGTAAAGGTGTTTCTGCGTCCCCGGGCCTTGTGCTGGGGCAGGTGAGCCGGTTGGAACGCCATGTGGAAACGTTCAGCACCGGGCCCTTTGACCCGGAACGGGAGCTGCGCCAGCTGGAAGATGCGGTGCGCACCGCCCAGAGCGAGCTGGACTCCATGGCAGAGCGGGCCGCTTCCACCGAGCAGGCCATCCTGCAGTTCCAGAGCATGATGCTGGACGACGAAGGCATGATGAACGAGGTGCGGTTCTGCATCAAGGCAGGCATCAGCGCCGCTGCCGCCATGGACAAGGTGGGCCAGCGTTACGCCGACCAGCTGGCCAACATGAAGGACAACCCCTACATGCAGCTGCGCAGCGTGGACATTCTGGACGCCACCAGCCGGGTGATCAACATTCTGGGCAACCGGCCCCGCATGTGGCTGGCGCTGGACCACCCGGTGATCCTGGCCGCCGACCGCCTGATGCCCACCGACCTGTTCAGTGTGCCCTCCGGCATGATCCTGGGCGTCGTCACCACCGAGGGCAGCGGCCAGAGCCATGCCGCCATCATTGCCCGGGCCATGAACATCCCCGGCATCGTGCAGGTGGGAGCGGATTTTCTGGAGGATTGCGACGGCCGCACGGTCATTCTGGATGCCACCAAGGGCGAGTGCATCCTGGACCCGGACGCGGTGGCCCGCCAGCAGGCAGAGGCCCGCATCTGTGAGCTGCAGCGTGAAAACGAAGAAATGCGGGTGCTGGGCCGCCAGCCCGGCTACACCCGGGACGGCGCAGCCTTTGAGCTGCTGGCCAACTGCTTTGGCCCGGAGGACATCGACACCGCCATGCAGTCCGGTGCCCGGGGCGTGGGCCTGCTGCGCAGCAGCTACATGATGCTGCCCGGCCGCATTCTGGACGAGCAGGAACAGTTCTATTTCTATTCCTCCTGCCTTGCAGCGGCACAGGGCTGCCCTGTGACCGTGCGCACCTTCGATTTTGGCGCCGACCGCACCATGGCGGACGCCTATCAGGGGGTGCAGTCCTCCAAGCTGGGGCTGCGGGGCATCCGCAACAGCCTGCGCCAGCCCCGCCAGTTTGAGACCCAGATCTGTGCCCTGCTGCGGGCCGCGGCCCGCGGCCCGCTGCGGGTGATGTTCCCCATGGTGACCGACGTGGAGGACTGGGACGCCGCCATGCGCATCGTGGAGCACTGCCGCCAGAGCCTGCGGGAGCGGGGCGTGCCCTTCAACGAAAAGACCCCCTTCGGCGTCATGCTCAGCGTGCCGTCGGCCTGCCTGACCGCGGAGGAATTCGTGGCCCACGGGTGCGATTTTCTGGTCATCGGCACCAACGACCTGACCCAGTACACCCACGCCGCCGACCGGGAGCTGGCCAGCGCGGAGCGGTATTACCGCCCCGCCAGCCCGGCCATGAAAAAGCTCATCGCCATGGTCATGGAGGCGGCAAAGGCCGGCAGCGTGCCGGTGACCATCTGCGGCCTTGCCGTGGGCAATCCGGTGAATACGGTGCAGTATCTGCAGATGGGCCTGCGCAGCTTCTCGGTGAGCCCGCAGAACCTGCTGCACACCAAAAAGGCTCTGCTGGAAGCCGACGCCCACCCGGACGACACCGAGCTGGAATAAAGCGATAAAAGAAAGGGGCTGCTGCACGCTGTGCAGCAGCCCCCTTTGTTTGGGGAACCTGCCGTGCAGCTTGCGGAATGCACAGCAGGAGAAGATGGCTTTTATAAAAATGGTTCCTCAGTTCATGCGGCGGTTCTTGCGGTCCAGCACAAAGCCTGCGGCCAGCAGGAACATGCCGCTCAGGGCACTGCCTGCCACTGCCAGCCAGTTTGCACCGGTCTGGGGCAGGGCGGCGGCAGCAGCGGGAGCAGCAGCTTCCGGCTCTGCATTCTGCGCCACGTTCTGTACGGTTGCGGTGGTGTCTGCGGCGGGCGTGTCAGCCGGTGCAGTGCCGTCCTGTGCAGGGGCATCCGGGGTCACCTCCGGGGTGGACGGGACGTCCGGGGTGCTGGGCTTGTCAGGCGTGCTGGGCTTGTCAGGCGTGCTGGGCTTGTCAGGCGTGTCCGGAGTTTCCGGGGTGCTGGGCGTGTCCGGCACGATTTTGGGCAGCACCACATGTTTGGTCTGCCCGCACTTGTCAATGCTGCAGATGTAGTCGGCGTAGCCGTCCTTTTCGGTAGTAGGCTCTACGACTTTGCCCACCAGCTTCCAGTCGTGCAGGTCCTCGTCCTTCAGGTCGCTGGTGTCAATGCTGGGGCTCTCGTCCATGTACTTGCGGTTGTGGACGACCTTGGTGAGATCACCTTTGTCTTTGTCAGAGAGGGTGTGCTTCGCATTGTAGAGAGCGCCATAAGCTTCATAAGTGGCACGAAATGCATAATCATCAAGTGTTTTGGGCGCATCATAAGTGTCAGTCCCCAAAGGAGTGTTGCAGTAGGAATTGATGATAGCGGCATTGTCTTCGCCCAGATTGGAAGAGCCATCCTCGTTGTATTCTGCGCCCTCAGATGGGCTGGTGCTATATTTCCGTGAAGAAGAGTCGTAATGACCGGTGCCGATATTTAAAGATAGGGGGTCACTGCCGGTCGTGTAGGTATTTACGGTCGTTTTTCCGGTAGAGCTGTTGATCGTAACGTCCAAATTGCCCTTAACTGTGCCAATAGCGGGTTTGGATTCCTTGCCACGGGTGACGGCATTTACTGTTCCACCGGTAATATTGATCACAGTGGAGGTGCCTTCTTGATATTCATCAGAATCATGGCCATAACCGGTGCCGATGGCAATACCAGTACTAACGGCAGTAACGTCAGCATGATCTTCGATGTTAACCGTAGCAGAAGACGAGCCACTGCCAATGGCTGCTCGATAGTCGAAGGTTTCGGCGTGTACCGATGCATGACCAGAAATTGTGATCGTGGCTTTACCAGAAGCATTAATACCTTGACCGATGCCACTGCCCTCTACGCTAGCAGCCTCCACAGTGGCATGATCGGTGATGGTAATATCACTGTCGCCTGACGGTTCATAACCGGATCCAATGGCACCACTATCGTATGCATAGGCGGTAACATGTGCATCGCCCTCAATGCGGATGTTCTTGCAGGTACCGCCGTCGCCGCCGCCGATACCGGCAGCGTGAGTACCGCCGCTGGCAGTGATATCACCACCGGTGATGGTAATGTTGGAAGTATCGTTATAACTCTTTCCATCGTGATATCCGCCGCCGCCGATACCGGCACCACTATAGCAGCCGCCTGCCACCAGCGTGCCGGTAGCATCGGTACCGGATTTTTCCTTACCGTTATCGTTCAAATCGTCCTTGATGGTCAGGGTGCCGGTGCCGTTTACGTCTGCTTTTTCAATACCGGCGTGTTTTGAACTGCCGCTGAGAACGGTATTATTGCCGTTCAGCTCAAGGTTGGTGTCGCCATCGCCCTTGATCTCGATGGGTGCCGAGCCGCTGTTATCCCAACTGCGCTCCGTCTCAATGTGCACATCCTGCAAGGTTACATTGGCGGTGTTGTCCTCTTTGGCGTCAATGGTGACGGTGTTGGAGGTGGTCTTGGTCTCGCCGGTGTCTTTGTTTTTGGTGGTCAGGATGATGTCATCATCCGGACGTTTTTTGATTTCGCCCTTGTCGTCCGTCGCATAGGTGCCCTTGGACTCATTTTCCCACTGGGTGATATACTGCTTGCCGTCCTCGGCAAGGATGTCCACACTGCCCTTGTTCAGATCGTAAGTGTCCGCAAAAGTGTCCGCAAACGCCGCCGTGGCGATGGAAGAGACCATTGCCATCAACGCAGCTGTAGAAAGTACCCGCAAGGCCAGCTGTTGTTTCACGTTTTTCCGCATTACAAAACCCTCCAAACAAAAAAACTTACAGAGACGTGAACGTTACCGGGAACGATGCCGAAAACCGGCAAAACCCGGAACTTCGGGGCAGAAAATCACATGGCTGTGCATTTTCATGCCCGGCGTCTCTTTGTGGCGCAAGTATAGTACTGTGCCGTGGAGAATGTCAAGACAAAACGCTGAATTTTCGGGGGGGGGGTAAGCAATTTTGTAAAATAAGCATAAAAACAGCTGAGAATTTGAGGTAGAATGACAGGGCAAACCTGCACAAAAATCCGGGAGATCTTTATACGGGGCAAAAAATAAAAAATGGGCCCGGGAAAGCCCGCAGACTTTCCCGAACCCGTGGGTCGGATTTTTTCTTGGATGGAAGGTGCGCCGCCCGCCGGAGCCCCGGTTATTCCAGATTGCCGGTCAGGGTCATCACGGCGGCAAGCACGGCCAGCGGGGCGGTCTCGCACCGCAGGATGCGGGGGCCAAGGCCAACCGTTCTGGCTCCGGCTTTGGCGGCCATTTCGGCCTCCTCGGCGGCAAAGCCGCCCTCGGCCCCGGTCACAATGGCGATCTTTAGCTTTTTGCCGTCGGCGGGTGCGGCCTCGGCCAGCAGCTGGCGCACCGGCGCGCCGCCGCACTCGTAGCAGAACAGCACCAGGTCGTACTGGTCAAAGGTGCGGCACACGGCCCCGAAGTTGGGCAGCGGCAGGGCCACGTCCGGCAGCACGCCCCGGCCGCACTGCTTGGCGGCTTCCAGCGCGATGCGGTTGTAGCGCTCATTCTTCTGCTCCTCTTTTTTGGGGGCGGCCACGCAATACCGGCTGAAGAAGGGCACCACATGGGCGGCCCCCAGTTCCACGCCGTGCTGGATGATCTGCTCCAGCTTGTCCTGCTTGGGGTAACCGGCCAGCAGGGTGACCTCCACGCTGGGCTCGGCGGCGCTGGGGTAGCCCGGCTCTACCGAGAATTCCACGCAGTCATCCCCGAAGCCGGTGATGGTGGCGGTGTATTCCACGGCGCTGCCGTCGCATAGAATGACAGTATCGCCCATGCGGGCACGCATCACGCGGGCCAGATGATGGGCATCGGTGCCGCGCAGCACAGCCGTGCCGTCGGCGATCTCAGTGGTAAAATAACGGTGCGGCATAGTTCCTCCTGAAACATCCTCGCCCGCTCAGTCGCTAACGTGTCCGCTCTCCCAAGGGGAGAGCCCTTGGCAGTCCACGCAAACTTCATCTCTTTGCCAAGGCCTCCCCCTTTGGGGGAGGTGGCACCGAAGGTGACGGAGAGGGCAAGCCAGCTGAAAGAAATCATGAAAGTTTCTGTAATTACGCCTTCTTGCAGACGATGCACTCCCAGCCGCGCTTCTCCTTTACCTCTACCACGGCAAGGCCGGCCTGTTCCAGCCCGGCGATCACCTCGTCCTTGCGGGTGTCGATGATGCCGCTGGCAATGAAGACGGCACCGTCGGCCATCAGGCCGGGCACGGCGGGGGCCAGGCTGAGGATGGCGTTGGCCACGATGTTGGCGGTGATGATGTTGTATTGGCCGCTGGCCTTGTCGGACAGGTCGCCCACCAGCACGGTCAGCTGATCCTGCACGCCGTTCAGGGCAGCGTTCTCCCCGGCGGTGCGCACCCACCAAGTTATTGTTTGATCCGGGATTCAGCGTGATTGACGCAGTAATTACCAAGCGGGCGGAAAAAGACTACGTGATGGTGCTGAAAGACAACACCCGTCCCAATCGCAACCTGAAAATTTCGTTCGCCCAACAGCCCGAGGGTCCTTGGTCTCCTGCCAGCCAAGCTTTTACGGAAAGTTTTGTTGAAGGTCCCACAGTAGTTCAGATTGATACAAACTACCTTATATACTTCGATGTGTATCAGAAAAAAATCTATGGAGCCATGCGCACAACTGACTTTGTGAACTTTACAGATATCACCAACGAGGTCAGTGTTCCTAAAGACCACAAGCATGGCACTATTTTCAGGGCACCGGAATCTATTATCGAAGCTATGAAGAAAATAGCTTATTAAGTCAAAAAGTAAAACAACACCTCCTATATGTATATGAAAAAGAATAGATACCTCTTGTCTATCGCAATAACGCTGATGACAGGTGTAGCTCCCTTAGCAGCTCAGACACCCCAACTCGTACATTACACAGGTACTGAGTTGTCCAATCCCTATGAACATGACGGACAACTTTCACCTGTGGTAGGCGTGCATAACATTCAGGTAGTACGTGCCAATCGCGAGCATCCCTCGAAGGAAAATGGCAACGGCTGGACATACAATCATCAATCCATGATGGCTTATTGGAACGGACAGTTCTATATGCATTATCTCAGATCGGAAGAGCACACGTCTGAACTCCAGTCACTGACCAATCTCGTATGCCGTCTTCTGCTTGAAAAAAAAA
>ENA-USUK01001905-USUK01001905.1-human-gut-metagenome-genome-assembly--contig:-NODE-1905-length-14852-cov-7.139019_pt1 | contig 14852 bp, 10 predicted proteins | sample MGYA00250062_ERZ773400 | MGnify/ENA primary metagenome ERZ773400 (study PRJEB29103, sample SAMN06111961) | human gut metagenome | biome: human gut; feature: ankylosing spondylitis patient; material... | reverse complement strand
CAGTGCGGGATATTTTACAGAAATCTCTGGATATAAAGTTGTCATCCCCGGAAGAAACGGCTGTGTTGTTGAATGTAGAAGATCCGGGACTGTTGGAAGAAATGCGTGAAGCCGCATTGCAGGTAAAAAAGAAAGTATATGACAACCGGATCGTCTTTTTCGCTCCGTTATATTGTTCCAACCTCTGCGTAAATAGTTGTGTCTATTGTGGGTTCCGAAGTGATAACTGTGCTGAAAAACGGCATGTGTTGACTATGGAGGAGGTGAGACGGGAGACGGAGGCTGTGATCGATGAGGGACATAAACGTTTGATTGCCGTATATGGTGAGCATCCCCAAAGTGATGCCGACTATATTGCCGATAGTATGGCGACGATTTATGCAACCAAACGGGTGACTCCTACCGGGAACGGCTTTAATAATATCCGTCGCATCAATATCAATGCGGCGCCGATGAGTATAGAGAATCTGCGGAAACTGTGGCGTGCCGGAATCGGGACTTATCAGGTGTTCCAGGAAACTTATCATCCGGGACGTTATGCCGAGTTGCATCCGGCCAATACGATTAAAGGAAATTTCCGTTGGCGTTTGTACGCAATGCATCGTGCAATGGATGCAGGGATAGACGATGTGGCTATCGGGGCTCTGTTCGGTTTGTACGACTGGCGTTTTGAGGTGATGGGGTTAGTTCATCATGCTCACGACCTGGAAAGACAGTTCGGTATCGGACCGCACACCATTTCCTTTCCGCGTATGCAGCCTGCTTTGGGATCGTTTGTGAGCGAAAATTCGCCTTATTTGGTCAGGGACGATGCTTTCCGCCGATTGGTGACGGTGTTGCGTCTGGCCGTGCCTTATACAGGCTTGATTGTCACGGCCCGGGAGCGTGCTGAATTACGGCGTGAAATTATCAATTATGGTTGCACACAGACGGATGCTTCTTCGAAAATCGGTATCGGAGCCTATTCCGAGAAAAAGGTACAGGAAGAAAATCCCGATAAGGTTCAGTTTATGCTGGGCGACGAACGCAGTTTGGACGAAGTGATCCGCGAGTTGGCCGGAGACGGTTACATCACTTCTTTCTGTACTGCCGGCTACCGTTGCGGACGTACCGGGGATAAGATCATGAACTTGCTGGAAAAAGGAGTGGAAGGTAAATTCTGTAAGCTGAATGCCGTACTGACTTTCCGTGAATACCTGAATGATTATGCTTCGGCAGAAACCCGTCGGATCGGCGAGCAACTGATCGAAAAAGAGTTGCAGGAAATCGAGGGAATGTCTTTCTTTACAGATAAGAAATTATTGCCGACTTTCCTGAATTATTATAAGCGAATTGCTTCCGGGGAACGGGATTTATATATGTGATCGGAGCGGAGAGTCATTCTAATATTTTAGGTAAAGAAATAGGTAAATGTGCTCAAACTGAAATCTTTCTTAGTTTCTAGGTGTACCATATCTAGTTTTATTTTTTTAGGTTTCAAGGGGTACAAAAATTTCAGAAGTTAACCGTTGTCACTGAAAACGTACTAATTATAAGATCGATGCCCCCTGCGGCCGTAAAAAGGCGGTACAGGGGACATCGATTTGACAAACCAATTGCTCTTTTGGTTATTCCAGTACTTTTTTGATTTGTCGTTTGGCTAAGGTGAGGGGAGCTAATGAACAGGGGCCGTTGATACAACCTCCGTCGCAGGCCATTACTTCGACGAATTGAGCGTCGGGTTTTTTAGCCATACTCTTCAATAGGGCTTGATTTTTCTTATCCAACCCTTCGATATGAATATTGGAATATTTGTCGCCGATGGCATTGACAACAGCTGCCTGTACTCCGCCGGCCTGAGCAAATCCACGGCCGTACTTCGTCACTTCGTGGTTGAGCTCTTTCTCGCTGCAATTGGCTACATCTATGTCATAAGCCACCATAAAAGCACCCAGCTCTTCGAAGCTCATCACATAATCCACTTCGTCGACCGAATCGGCTTCATGGCGTTTGGCCAGGCACGGTCCGATGAATACGACTTCGGCATCCGGATATTTCTCCTTCGCGTATCGGGCTGCATAGACCATCGGGCTCCGGGTTTCCGAAACATAGGGTTTCAGCATCGGAGCATGCTTGTCCACCCAACCGGTATAAGCCGGGCAACAAGAGGTGGTCATAAAAGCTTGGCCTTCCTGCATTTTTTCTTCCAATTCTTTGGCTTCGTTTGCAGCTGTGATTTCGGCACCGAGAGCAACTTCGATCACATCGTCGAAACCGATTTGTTTGATCGCTGCCAGTACTTGCCCCGGAGTGGCATTGAACTGTCCATAGATAGCAGGAGCAGGGATAGCTACGATTTTTTTCTTCGGATTACTAATACTTTTGTGTATATCGATGATTTTCGACCGTTCCATGATAGCTCCATAGGGACAGGCTTGCATACATTTTCCGCAATAGATACACTTTTCTTTATCGATATGTTCTACGCCTTCGGCATCTTTACTGATCGCTTTTACGGGACAAACGTCTTCGCAAGGAACAGGCGTGTATACAATAGCATGATAGGGGCAAACTTTCTGGCATAATCCGCAGCTGACACAATCCTCACTGCTGATACTGGCTTTGCCGCCGATAAACGAAATCGCAGCTTTGGGGCAGTTCATCACACAAGGCCGGCCTTCACATCCCCGGCAAAGGTTTGTGACGGCATATTGTGATTGGATACAGGCACTACAAGCTTCGTGGACAACAGAAAGAATATTTTCCTTCATATTTTTATTAGCCATCGCCATGCGGGCGAAATCGGAGAGATGAATCAGGTCGATCTCTTCGTCTGTAATTTCAAAGCCCAGAATCGAGATAATCTTGTGTTTGAGGATGTAACGGTCTTTGTGGATGCAACACCTCACCGGTCGCTTGTTGCGTGGACGCATTTCGACAGGGAGATATTTCAGACCTGTGATCAGTTCGTCTTTTTTTAATAACTTGACAATCCGGATTAATAACTCCCGTTTGGTGAGCATCGCAAAATTATCGTACAACATGTCTTAATTCTTCTTTTATAATTCGTAATAGGGTTTCTTTACTGACACCGGTTATGATTTCTCCGTTCAGCTCTGCAAAAGGAGGTGTATCTTTGCCGTTACACCGTTGCAGACAAGGAGAAAAGGTGATTTCAATGCCTTGTTTTTCTTCTTCAGACAACAATTCTTCTATTTCCATTAATTGGGCTCCGCCCATGACATAACACATGGTTCCTGCACATAATCTCAGTTTGATTTTGTCCATAGGATTCAAATTTAAAATTTCTTTCCTGTTAATGTGTAGTCTTTGATGTGTGTCATTTTGAGGGGTCAAAGATAGGTAATTTCTACATCTTTCAGGAATTTCGTTTCTAATAAATATTTAATTTTTTTTACCACATTACGCCGGATTTCCAGTTCTACGGGTAGGTTGGGATCCTGATGTGCCACATTGATCCGGGTACCGACGATAAAGGTGATTTTATCACTGTTTTGTATCAGATTAACCAGGTCGTTGGCCGGACCCTGTGATTTTTCGGGGATCCCTTGGGTTAAAAGCCGCTCCACCTTACTTAAGGTCAGAATCCCTTCCGTGATCAGGTCGATTCCTTCCATATAGGAGAGTGGGGGGAGCTCTTTATCGGTGATATCCATACTGACCTGCAGGGGGAGTTGAAGTTCCCTTGAAATAATCGTGGCTGTCGTTCCTCCGCAGAGTACTTTTTTACCTTTGAAATCCCTGACTTTTTCTGCCAGATACCGGTCTTTTTTTTCATCGTAAGGCGGGCCGGTACAGATGAGCAGATTGCGCGGCGTTCGCCGGTAAATGACACAACAGCTGGTGTCGTCCAGCAAACGATAGTTATCGTTGCGTTCGGCCCTTAAAACGATCTTGCGGGCTAATTCTTTCGCCGATATACCGGGGTGCTGGCTTAAGGTTTCTGCGATATAGATACCGACTCCTTCGTCCCAACCGAAAGGCATATTACTGCTACCCATTCCCGATTGGCTGACTCCGTCGGAAAAACAAATCAGGCGGTCTTCTTTTTCCAGCTTGAACTCCGATATCCACAGAAAGGTATTTTCCAGATCTTCCCGTTCGATCGGGATCTTTTTTTTCCGGATTTCCACTGCCTGTCCGCGACGAAACAGATAGACCGCCGGGCTTTCGTATTCCACGATCCGGGTATTCCCGAAACAATCGATGTCGAAGATACAAAAGGTGGAATAACTGATTTTACGGACCATATCCTTAGGCAGGGTATGGATAATCGAGAGAGCGGTTTGGAGGATACTTTCGTTCATGGCTGTGTAATTCATGGCCATAGTAGCGGTCATCGCCGATAAAACACTGGCTTTGATACCACTCCCTAAACCGTCCGATAATACACTGATGATCCGGTCTTCCTCTTTTAACTTCTGGGACATGTAACTGTCTCCACAGACGATATTGCCTGCTTTATTTTTTTGGAAACAGTCTACTTCTATAAATATATCCGATTCTTTCATCCTTCCTTTTTTCTTATAAACTCGTTCCCCCATCTTTTTCCCCTCCAACCTTTTTTCTCCCTCCCCTCTTGCTTCTGGCCTTTAGCTTTTTACCTTTTCCCCCGCCTCCATAATCGACCGTAGGGTAGCATCGGTAAAAGCTGCATTTTCACCTAGCAGGCAAGCCACTTCCTGTACTGTAGCCATATATTTGCGTACCACTTCCTGGGTTTTTTCCAGCATCCATTCTTTACGGACATAAGGTTCCCGAAGATCCTGTAAGATTCCGAATACCAGGCGGTGGGGTTGGATATTATAAATAGAGAGCAGCCAGATTTTATCGCCTTCCCGGATTTGCCGTTCCGTGATCTCTTTACCTGTGTTCAATACTGTGCGGAAGAGGTCGGTGAAGCTACAGATTTTGTCCAATTCGACGCCTTGTAATCCGGGCGAAGCTTCGTAGACCATGACGACATCCTCTCCCAGCAGGTCGGCACAACAGCTGTTCATATCGGAGATTTTCAGATCATTATCGACCAGTAATACGCCTGCCGGTATTTTTTGTAACAAGACGGTCGCTTTGTCGTGGGCCACCCGTCGCATATAGGATACGCACATGTTTTCTTCTGCCCGGCCTTCGACCAGGGCTACTGCAAAATCACGGCAGGAGTCATAACCACACCCGCTACAGTTGAGCTCGTCTTCAGGACTGTTTTTACCGACAGCAGATAAGGCTTGCTTGATCTCTTCTTCTGTATGCCGGGCCGTCGAACAGTCGTAAGCCTTGAATGTCGTGGTCAGATCGATATGCCCGAGATCGGGAACGGTACTTTCGGGGTGTGCGGCCCGGTGTTGCTGAATATTGTATCTTTTGATGGCCAGAGAAGTCTGGCTGAGTTTGGCCGGACCATTGATGCAGCCTCCTTTACAGGCCAGCAGTTCCAGAAAAATCGTATCTTTTTCCCGGCGCGTATCCAGGTTCTTGATGACATCTTTGATATTACTCAAATCGGAGAAAGCCATTTTTACAATCTTTTTGCTTTCACCGTCGATACCCGGAAGCATGCCTCCTTCGACAGGGTACAGAGAACCGATTCCGGCCTGCCAGGGGATAAAGTGATCCTCTGCAGCCGGAGTTAATTGTTCGGGATGAATATTTTCTTTTTCAAACCAGTTTTTCAGGTCTTTAAAAGTGATAGCCACTTCCACCAGCTCTTTAAAATGATCCGCTTCCAGTTTCTTACAGATACATGGGCCTGCAAAGATGACTTTTAAATCGTTTCCGTAATAGTCTTTTAAAATTCTGGCATGAGCTAACATAGGAGAGAGCATCGGCGTGATGGCCGGAGTATGCTCGGCGGAGTATTTCCGGATGTATTCGACCACTACCGGACAGGCGGAAGAGATATACACTCCCGGTTGCGATTGTTGTAGATAATCCGATACCCGTGAAGAGACCAATTCTGCACCGATCGCAGTCTCGGATACTCCTGAAAAACCAAGTTTGCGGATGGCTGCGATAAGTTGTCCGATGGATAAATCTTCGAATTCACAGGCCCAGGAGGGGGCGAGGGATAAGATTACCCGGGGATAATTCTGCAAGATAAGACGGGTACGGCTGACCCCGTCCCGGATCTTTTTTGCACCGGTAGGGCAAACTTGGGTACAGTGGCCACAGTAGATACATCGTTCTTCTATGATGTAGGCCTTATTGTCTTCGATCTGAATCGCTTTTACCGGACATTCACGGACACATTTATAACAGTCCTGACAATTTTCCGGTTCGGTATAGATCGGTTTTAAATCCATAGATCTGTTCATAGTTGCTGGGTAAACTGTGTTATGGGTGAGGTTGCCTTTCGCCTGTTATTATTTTATCGGAAATTCTTCCTGAAGTATTTTGTATAAACCCGAGAGATTGACCTCTTTGTAGACTTTCTCGTCGATTCGGAGGATCGGGCCGCTACTGCATAATTCTTCGCACAGATGACCGGAGAATGAAATCTCGGCTTCCAGGTGATTTTCTGCTATGTATTTCTTGATTACTTCGAGATGGACATTGTTTCCCCGGGAATAACACGAACTGCCCAAACATATTTTAATTTGACGCATAGGACATTTTTAGGCAAATATAGTGAAAGGCGAGAGCAAAAACAACAAACTGGTTTGATTGATTTTGCCGAGCCGCATCCTGTATTATACCAATAAAGTACAAAAAAAACGCCTTTTGCAAGGCGTTTTCTTATGAGAGTGAGAACTGTTTATTTCTTCACGACAGTCGTTTCTTTTTTACCGAATCTCTTTCTGAATTCGTAAGCTAACGGTGTGGCCACGAACAGAGAAGAATAGGTTCCTACGATGATACCGATCAACAGAGCGAATACGAAACCTTTGATAGAAGTACCACCGAAGATGAAGATCGCTAACAATACCACTAAGGTCGACAAAGAAGTACTGAACGTACGGCGTAATGTAGAGTTCAATGCAGCGTCGGTTACTTCCAGATCGTCGCGTTTCGGGTACAGATGATGGTATTCACGGATACGGTCGAATACAACCACCGTGTCGTTGATCGAATAACCCACTACGGTCAGGATGGCTGCAATAAAGGCCTGGTCGATCTCCAGAGAGAAAGGCAGGAATCCGGCCAACAGGGAGAACAAACCTAATACGACAATGGTATTGTGAGCCAATCCGAGGACGGCACCGGCACCATATTGCCATTTGCTGAACCGTACCATAATGTAAACGAAGATCACTAATAAGGCGAAGATTACCGACCAGATTGCAGCCCGGGTGACATCTTCCGCCACTGCCGGTCCCACTTTCTGCGACATTTGACGATAGTCGCTCAGGAATACTTCTTTGCTGGTACCGTCGGGTAAGTAGCTTTTCAACCCTTCATACAATAAGGCCTCTACTTCGTCGTCAGCTTCCGTTCCTTCATCTTCGATTTTATACTTGGTGGTTATTCTGACCTGATTGTCTCCGCCGAAAGTTTTTACTTCAGGAGCACTTCCATACACAGCAGCCAGACTTTCTGCTACTTTTTCCACTTCTACCGGCTGGTCGAAAGCAACCGTATAAGTTCTACCTCCGACGAAGTCGATGCCTTTATCGAATCCGCGGGTGAACATAGATACCAGACAAACAACGGTGATAATACCGGATACCGTATAACCCACTTTCCGTCTTTCGAGGAATGGGAAGTGTACGTCCCGCAACCAGTTGGCTGTAAATGGAGTGGTAAATCTGACGTTATCATTTTTCTTGGATGCATTGTCGAGAATGATCCGGGTAATGAAGATCGCACAGAACAATGAAGTGAAAATACCGATGATCAATGTGGTTGCGAAACCTTTGATCGGGCCTTCTCCAAAATAGTAAAGGATGAAACCCGTCAATAAGGTTGTTACGTTACCGTCGATGATGGCGGAATAAGCTTGTTTGTAACCTTCTTTGATGGCTAATCTCAACCCTTTACCTGCTCTCAATTCTTCCTGGATACGTTCATAGATCAATACGTTGGCATCGACCGACATTCCCATTGTCAGGACGATACCGGCAATACCCGGTAGGGTCAATACCGCTCCGATAGAAGCAAGTACACCGAATAAGAAGAATAAGTTGGTAAACAAAGCGATGTCTGCTGCCAGACCTGCTCCTTTGCTATAGAAGAATAGCATGTATATCAGAACCAAACCGAAAGCGATCACGAACGACCACATACCGGATTGGATAGATTCGCTACCTAAGGACGGTCCTACGATCTCATCGGCAATGATACGTGCCGGAGCAGGTAATTTACCGGATTTCAGGATATTGGCTAAGTCCTGGGCTTCTTTTACGTCGAACTGACCGGAAATCTGTGAGCTACCCCCTTTGATTTCATCGTTCACGTTCGGTGAAGAACAAACATAACCATCCAATACGATAGCGATGCTATGGCCCACATTTTCTTTGGTCAGCCGGGCCCAGACTTTAGCTCCTTCTCCATTCATATTCATGGATACCACAGGGCGTCCACTGTTGTGTTCGTATTCCTGACGGGCATCGACGACAGCACCTCCATCCAGGGGAGCTTTGCCGTCACGGGTCGTGATTTTGATCGCATGTAAAGCAATAACCTCCCCATTGGGTTTCATTTCCCACAGCAGGCGGGCATTACGGGGAAGAGTCGCTTTTACTTGTGGCATAGCCAGGATTTCATTTACCGCTGCCGTATCTTTTACATGAGAATAACCTATTAAAGAACCTGTCGGGATGATCTGGCCGCTTTGACGGTCGATATTGGGTGTCAGAACGGAGAAAAGAGGATTCGCTTTTTTGAAAGCAGCTTCATCGGCCAGCAGATTATTGGTAGAATCTTGTGCTGCGGCCTGAGAGATCAGGCTATTGGCAGTTGTATCCGCTTGGGCTGTTTCCGGTTGTTCTGCCGTTGCATTGGCTGCATTTTCAGTAGTCAGTATCTCTTCAGCTTCAACGATAGTACGGGCTTTTTCATTGGCTGCTTGCAGATAAGGAAAGAAATCTCCGTTATCGAAGGTTTCATAGAACTCCAACGCTGCTGTTCCTTGCAACAATTTTCTTACCCGTTGAGCATCTTTGATACCCGGAAGTTCGATCACGATACGACCGGAGATATCTGCTTTACGGATATTAGGCTGTGCTACCTTTATTTGAAGCGTCATGCGTTCCTGCACCTGCAAACGGTGAGAAAAAATATCTACCACACGAGCAATCTTACTCAGCCCCGTAATGTATCCGTTAGGAATATATGCCACATGGGCCTTTCCGTAGAACGGCAGCATGTGATGCTCGCACATGGAAAAGAAATCAATGTCCTTCACAATCACCATCTGGCTGTAAGGTTCCTTGAATTTTGCGGCATTCAGCACTTCTCTCGGATCCATTTCATATCCGCGAGTCAGCGTCAGCATGGCTTTTGCTACACGCTCAGGGGTTTTCAACAGTCCTTCTCTTTCAGGATCTTCACCCAGCAAAGAAAGGATTTCCTTGTAATGCCCGACCAGTTTCTCAACCTTCTCTTGCGGCCAGTTTATCGAATTTGTATCTGTCATCATTATTCTATAGGTATATTAATCTGTTCACGCACAATAGACACTTCCTTAAAAACTCCTGTAGCTTTCAATTTACGCATGGTTACATGTGCTTCTTCAATACTTTTAAAGTCTCCTACCCGGCACAGCCAGCGAGGAGGCTGAAAATAAGTATAAACCGGAAGTTCCGGAAATTCTTCTTTCACTTTCGTTGCTACCCTATTCGCTTCACTACGCGCCTGACGGGAATTATTCCCAGCGTATACCTGTACGCGAAATCCACGAGCTTTTAATGTCTTTACCGGCTCCGAACTGGTAGAACGCACATAGCGTTTCCCTATCAAAGAGGTAATCTGTGCATCCTGGTGGATAGTCACTACACCTTCTCCCGCCCGACGGGTCTGCAGGCTTTCGATAATGTTCTGCTGGGCATAAGCCCCGCCGACACACAAAACAGAAACTACAAATAAAAGATATTTCAGCATAAGCGGATTTTTAGATAGACATAGAAAACAAAAGTCAATTGAGCACAGAGACCATGTGCGGCCGAATGGGTCCATATCGACGTGATGGACGGCGTTTTCGTCCCCAACATTTCATTCGGGTTTCCCGTGCTGAAAGCCATCCGCAAGGCGACGGCGAAATTTCTCGACGTGCACCTGATGATCGTCAGCCCGGAAAAATACGTCGCGCGCTTCGCCGAGGCGGGGGCCGATCTGGTGACCTTCCACCTCGAAGCGACGGACGACCCCGCGGGGTGCGTCGCGCTGATCCGCCGGGCCGGAGCCAAAGCGGGCGTGTCGATCAAGCCGGCGACGCCGGTGGAGGCGCTGCGCGAGGTGCTGCCGCTGGTGGACCTGGTGCTGGTGATGAGCGTCGAGCCGGGGTTCGGCGGACAGTCGTTCATCCCGGGGTCGCTGGAGAAGATCGCGCAGCTGCGGGCGATGGCCCGGGAGATGGGTCTCGAAACGATCATCGAGGTCGATGGAGGCATCTCGGCCCGCAACGCCGGAGCGGTTTACGGGGCGGGCGCCGACGTGCTGGTGGCCGGCAGCAGCGTTTTCGGAGCCGAAGATCCGCAGGCCGAGGTCGTGAAGATGCTCAACGCCTGACCGGAGGGTCCGTCCGGAAGAGCGCAGGGGATTTCATTTCGGAAAAAACACTCCGTCAGCGTCCGGCGTGCCGGGCCGTCTCGGCGTCGAGCAGGCGGCGCAGTCGGCGCAGGAGCGCATCGTCGCGGAACCACTCCGCGCCATAGGTCAGGTTGAATTCGTAATCGAAATCGGCGGGATTGGCTCCCTGATTGTGCTGGAGGATGGTCTCGGCCTTGTCGAGCGCCTTGACCCAGCGGGCTTCGGGCGTGGCGCAGGCTTCGTACTCCTCCCAGAGCGTCCGGATGCGTGCTGCGGCTTCTGCGGGCAGCAGGGGCGTGAGCCGCTCCATGGCCGTAAGTTCCGCCGCGGCCTTGGAGGCGGGGTCGCACTGCGCAACGGCCGGGATGTCGCCTTCGTAAGCCTCCCCGAGGTCGTGGACCAGGCACATCGCAAGGACCCGAGGCAGGTCGAGTTCCGGTTTTTCGTCCGCAAGGACGAGGGCCAGCAGGGCCAGCCGCCACGTGTGTTCGGCGGTGCTTTCGTGCCGTCCGGTCGAGGTGCGGGCCGAGCGCAGGACGTTTTTCAGCCGTTCGGCTTCGCGCATGAATTGCAGGTATCGTTCCAGTTTTTCCATCTCCGGGATTCTGTTTCGGGACCGTAAAGATACGATATGTCGGATTAAATCGCTAACTTTGCGGTGTTTTTAGATTCGCCATGATTTCATTAGACAACCTTACCGTCAGTTATGGGGGCTGGACCCTTTTCGACAATATTTCGCTGCTGATCAACCCGAAGGACCGCATCGGACTGGTGGGCAAGAACGGAGCGGGCAAAACCACGCTCCTGCGCATCATCACGGGCGAACAGCAGCCCACGTCGGGCGCCGTGACGCTCAACGGCGACTGCACGATCGGATACCTGCCGCAGACGATGCGCGTGGCGGACACCACGACGCTCGCGGAGGAGACCGCCAAGGCCTTCGAGGAGGTGTTGCGGCTCGAGGCCGAGATCGAGGCCCTGACGCGCGAGATCGCCGAGCGCACCGACTACGAAAGCTCCGAATACGAACAGCTCCTGCACCGTCTGAACGACGCGCAGGACCACTATCATATCCTCGGCGGCGAGACCCGCGACGCGGACATCGAGAAGACGCTGCTGGGCCTCGGGTTCAAACGGTCGGATTTCGGGCGCGCCACGAGCGAGTTCTCGGGCGGCTGGCGCATGCGTATCGAGCTGGCGAAACTGCTGCTCAGGCGGCCCTCGATCTTCCTGCTGGACGAACCGACGAACCACCTCGACATCGAGTCGATTCAGTGGCTCGAAGAGTATCTCCGGAATTACAACGGCGCGGTGCTGCTCATTTCGCACGACCGCGCCTTTCTGGACAACGTCACCAACCGCACGGTCGAACTGTCGCTGGGCAAGATCACCGATTACAAGGTCTCCTATTCGAAATACGTCGTCCTGCGCGCCGAGCGCCGGGCGCAGCAGATGGCGGCCTACGAGAACCAGCAGCGGATGATCGAAAAGACCGAGGAGTTCATCGAGAAATTCCGTTACAAACCCACCAAGTCGAACCAGGTGCAGTCGCGCATCAAGCAGCTGGAGCGGCTGGACCGTCTCGAGATCGAGGAAGAGGACCTCGCCACGCTCAACATCAAGTTCCCGCCCGCGCCCCGCTCGGGGCAGATCGTCGCGGAGATCAGCGAGGCCGGCATGTCGTTCGGCGAGAAACATGTCTTCAGCGGCGCGAATTTCGTCATCGAGAAGGGCGACAGGATTGCGTTGGTAGGCCGCAACGGCGAGGGCAAGACGACCCTCGCACGCATGCTGATCGGCCAGCTGACGCCCACCGAAGGGTCGGTGCGCCTCGGGGCGAACGTCAATATCGGCTATTACGCCCAGAATCAGGACGATCTGATGGACGGCGATTTCACGGTCTACGACACGCTGGACCGTGTGGCCGTGGGCGACATCCGGACCCGCCTGCGCGACATTCTGGGGGCGTTCCTGTTCCGCGGCGAGGACATCGACAAGAAGGTCAAGGTCCTCTCGGGCGGCGAGCGGGCGCGTCTGGCGATGGCCCGCATGATGCTCGAACCGCGTAACCTGCTGGTGCTGGACGAGCCGACGAACCACATGGACATGCGCTCGAAGGACATTCTCAAGAACGCCATTATGAAGTACGACGGCACGGTGGTCGTGGTGTCGCACGACCGCGAATTCCTCGACGGCATGGTCGAGAAGGTCTACGAGTTCCGCGACGGCGGGGTGAAGGAGTATCTGGGCGGCATCTACTATTTCCTCGAAAAGCGCAAGCTGGAGTCGTTGCAGGAGATCGAGCGGCGCGACGCTCCGGCCAAAATGCCTGCGAAAGGCGACGAACCGAAGCCGGCCGTATCCGGAAAGCTCTCCTACGAGCAGAGGAAGGAGCTGGAGAAGCAGCTGCGCAAAGCGAAAAAGGTCGTGGAGACGATCGAGGCGGAGCTGGCCGACATCGAGAAGCGGATCGCGGAGTACGATGCGCGGTTCGCCGCCGCGACCGAATACAACGAGGCCGACTACAAGGCTTACAACGAACTGAAAACCCGTTACGACCACCAGATGCACGAGTGGGAGAAGGCGTCGTATGAACTGGAAATCATCGAAAACGAGTGATTCCCAATTCTCTCGGGCACCTTTCGAACTTCCCTCGCCGGTCGAGACAGTCACATACGTGGAGTATGCTCCTGCCTTGCCTGACTCGCGAAACTCAAAATATGCTCCGCGATAATCGGAAATCGGGAATGGCGAAGAACGAACAAAGCAAATATACCTAACTATGGATAGCAACCTTATTTTCGGGATTCGTCCCGTGGCCGAAGCGATCGAGGCCGGAAAGCAGATCGAGAAACTCTACATCCGCAAGGGCGCCGAAGGGCAGCTGATGCAGGAGCTGAAAGATCTTTGCATGCGCCACCGTCTGCATTATCAGGAGGTTCCGGTCGAGAAGCTCAACCGTCTGACGCGCGGCAACCACCAGGGCGTCGTGGCGCAGACCGCGGCCATCGAGTATGTGCAGCTGACCGACATTCTGGAACGTGTGCCCGAAGACGAGACGCCGCTCGTGGTGTTGTTCGACGGGGTGACCGACGTGCGGAATTTCGGGGCCATCGCCCGCTCGGCCGAGTGTGCCGGGGCGCACGGGCTGATCACGCCGCTGAAGAACTCGGCGCCCGTGAACGCCGAGGCGATCCGTTCGTCGGCCGGTGCGCTGACGACGATTCCCGTGTGCCGCGTCGGCTCGGTCCGCAATACGCTCAAGGCATTGCAGGCGGAGGGCTTTCAGGTCGTGGCCGCCACGGAGAAGAGCCGCAAACTGCTCTACGATGCCGATTTCCGCCGTCCTACGGTGATCGTGATGGGCGCCGAGGATACGGGCATCTCGAAAGAGGTGCTCAAACTCTGCGACGAGCAGCTGGCCATTCCGCTGATCGGCCACATCGAGTCGCTCAACGTCTCGGCTGCGGCGGCCGTGATGCTGTTCGAGGTCGTGCGCCAGCGCATCGGGCCGGAGAACTGAAAGGAGGAGACGGAGTCCCGTCATTGCGGGGAGCGCAGCGACGCGGCAATCCTTGCGGCGTTACGACACTCTCCGCAGATGGCCGCGGCATCTGACGACGCCTCGCCATGACGAACGAATATGCAAAGCCGATAATCAAAATCATAATTCTGTGAAAGCCAAACTCGAATACTGCCTGCGCTGGCTCCGCGAAGGGGCCGTGCGGGTCGTGCGGTCGTACCCGGTCGAAACGCTCCTGGCGCTCTACGCCTGCATCCGGTGCCTGCTCACCTACGAACTCGACTGGAGCGAGGAGGAATTGTTTAATAGACTCGGTCTCGTGCCGCTGTTCTTCGCCCTGGCGCTTGCCGTCAACAACCTGGCGGGGCGCGGACCGTGGCGGAAAGTCTATTGGGTCGTGTGGGCGCCGATCGTGCCGCTGACGTTTTGGAGCGGTCTCGGCGACTGGATCGAAAGCGCGTCTTTCCGCATTTCGCTCGGCATACTGGCGCCGCTGCTGTTGCTGTTGAGCCTGCGGGCCGTGCGCAACGACCGGTTCGTCAACGGCGCGCTCGTCTGGCTGCGCTCGGGGGCATTCAGTTCCGTAACTTCATTTTTTGCTTTGGAAAAGATGAAGTCTGTATGCCATGAAAAGTCTTTCGATTGG
>ENA-USUK01001901-USUK01001901.1-human-gut-metagenome-genome-assembly--contig:-NODE-1901-length-14894-cov-3.720389_pt1 | contig 14894 bp, 10 predicted proteins | sample MGYA00250062_ERZ773400 | MGnify/ENA primary metagenome ERZ773400 (study PRJEB29103, sample SAMN06111961) | human gut metagenome | biome: human gut; feature: ankylosing spondylitis patient; material... | reverse complement strand
ATTTGGCATTATACTCGTTTTCCAGACGGTATTGTATCACTTCAAACTGTAATTGTCCTACCGTACCGATGATTTTCAGAATGGGATAGAGAGATTGGTTGCCGATATTCAACCGGTTCATCAGCCATACGGCCATTTTTCCCAGTAAGAAACCGGCTACGGCTCCGACACTCATCTGAACGATAAACATCAGGAAGGAATACCATAGGTTTGTTTCACCTGCAGGAGTTTGTATAATTTGGATGAGCAATAACGTCAGCATATAAGCCATGGGATCGTTACTTCCGCTTTCGAGTTCGAGCATAGGACGGAGTTGTTCTTTCAATCCTTGTTTTTTACTTCGCAGGATGGAAAATACCGACGCCGAGTCGGTAGATGACATCACTGCTGCCATTAGCAAAGATTCAGTCAGCGTGAGAGCAGAAAAATCGGATACGAGACCGGTAATCCAATAAATAAAGAAACCGGTAATGGCTGTTGTCAGTGCCACCCCGAGGGTGGCGAGTATGACTCCTTGGCCCAGTACAGGTTTGATTTCTGTGTATTTGGTATCCATACCACCCGAAAACAAGATGATACTCAGAGCAATCATACCGATGAACTGCGCTCCATGAGGATTATTGAATTGTATTCCCAAGCCGTCGCTACCGAATAACATGCCTACACCGAGGAATAATAACAGAACGGGAACTCCGAAACGAAAACCGGCCTTACCGGCGATAATACTGAAAAAAAGGAGAACAGCTCCTATCAATAGGATATTGCCTGTGTCGATGATCATAGGATAGTAGAAATGAAAAATTTAATAACTCATACAAAAATACAAATAATATGCCAATGTATGTGTTTCTATTTTAAATTCATATGCCGAAAAAGTTGTTAAAGTTTTGAATCGAATACTAATCGTTCCGGGGGTATGATTTTTTTTAAATTCCGATCTTTTGTCTTGGTATTTCTGTATTTTTAATTATTTTTGATAAATCAAAATGACTGTGAATTTGAAGATCCGAAGCATTACCTGTAGGATAGGAAGGGGGGGAAATTTTAGGTTTCCGGAGCTTTGAAGCAGTAATTAATATTCTAAAAGTATGGATCAAATAAAATTGGAAGAATTAGCCGTAGCTTATCCGGATCAGGAAGATCTGGTCCAGGTTTATAAAGAGTGGGGGGATTCTGCGTATTTGCAGGAGCTTTTTAAAGTTTTAGACAGTTACGAGCCGGATTGGAATAAAGAAAAGGAATTGGGAAGTTGGGCGGCAGAGTTTTTGCTGGATATCCTGGAAGAAGAAGAGTGGGAGGAGATGACTCCGGAAGAAAGGACAGACCGTTTTAATGAATTATTGGACGAAAGATATGAGGATTTTCGTAGTAGTCATCAGTTTGCCCGGATCAATAATATTAACCTCTGCCTTCAGGAAGGGGAAGACCTGGATGCTGTTTTGGCCGAGGGGGACGAAAAGGTTATGTTTCCCAAATTGGGCTTGTAAAGCTTGGGACGAATGGATATAAAAAAAGTCCATGAAAGAATTTTTCATGGACTTTATAATGATTAAGCTTCGATTTCGATCATCGGAGCATCGGCAGCTACAGTAGTACCTTCTTTTACTAACAAACGTTTTACAGTACCTGCATAGTCTGTTGCGATGCTGTTTTCCATTTTCATGGCTTCGAGTATGACTACAGTCTGACTTTTGGTTACCGTATCGCCTGGTTTTACGGTGAAGCGTAAAATACTACCCGGCATCGGTGCTTTTACCGTCTTACCGGTGATCGGTTCGTTTTTCTTCTCTTCAGCAACCACTTTTTCTGCCTGGGGTGCGTCAGCTTTATGCTGTGCTTCATAAGCAGCCACTTTCTGTTTAGTCAGGAAGTTTTTAGCTACCTGCGGGAAGAGTTCGAGCAACAATACTTCTTTCTCATTGGCAGCCAGTTTCACACCGCCTGCTTCCGGTAATTCGGGGTTTGGCTGCATTTGGTATTTGCTGGTATCGTAAGGGATTTCCTCGCGGGTACCTGCTATTTTCAGACGGAATTCAGGATCTACAGGGACCGGAGTTTTTCCATATTCCCCTTTCACCAGGTTCACAAATTGATTGGAAACATTGCTGTACATCGGTTTCCCGGCTTTAATATCCAGAGCACAGTTAACCGCTTGTGCACCGACGATCTGGCTGGTAGGAGTTACCAAAGGAGGCAATCCGGCTGCTAAACGTACGGTCGGAATCAATTCCATAGCTTTTTCCAGAATATCCATAGAATTCAATTGTTTCAGCTGAGCGACCATATTACTGTACATACCACCGGGAACTTCGGCTTTCTTTACCAATTCATTGGGTTTCGGGAAATTGAAATACGCCTCGATAGCATGACAAGCATTCAATAAGGCTTCTTCGTTGTTTGCTTTGGCAGCTTCGATCGCTTTATCGAATTCTTTGTCGATTTCAGCTGGTAACTGGTCTGTCAACGGGTTGAACGGATTCGGGAATTGCTTGCTGGCATCTACTGCTTCCAGTTCTTTACGGATGCCGTAAAGCTCTTTGTTGATTTTAGCAACGGCTTCCATGTTGACGTCCAGTTCGACACCTAATTTCTTACAGAATATATAAACCAGTTCGATAGCAGGGGCTCCGGTTCCGCCGGCAAAGTTCCAGATATTGGTATCGACGATATCTACGCCTTTGATGATAGCCATCAGGACGGCACCCAATCCATAACCCGGGGTACAGTGAGTATGGAAATCTACCGGAATAGACAGATTCTGTTTGAATAACGGAATTAATTCTGCAATCCGTGAAGGTTGGATCAAACCACTCATATCTTTGATGGTCACCATGTCGGCTCCCAGGGCAGCCATTTGTTTTGCTTTGTCCAGGAAATAGGCGTTGGTAAATACAGGTTCCGGATTCTTTTTACCTTTCAATTTGTCGAGTAAGCCCAGTTTCGGATATTTCGGGTCGATGGTGTAACATACTGCACAGTCGGCAATTCCACCGTATTTCTTCACATATTTAATGGTCGATTTGACGTTGTTCACATCGTTCAATGCATCGAAAATACGCATGATTCCTAAGCCCGATTCGATCGAATTGCGGCAGAAACCTTCGATAATTTCGTCTGTGTAAGGAGCATATCCGAATAGGTTACGACCTCTGGATAATGCTGTTAATTTGGATACATTACCCACTACGGCTTTGATTTTTTCCAATCTGTCCCATGGATTTTCATTCAGGTAACGCATTACTGAATCAGGAACAGCTCCTCCCCAAACTTCCATTGCATAGAAGTTTGCATCTTTATAAAACGGTAATACCCTGTCGATCTGCTGCTGAGTCATACGGGTTGCAAAAGAAGATTGCTGGCCGTCTCTCAAAGTAAGATCTCTGATTAATAATTTTTGTGCCATAACTTGAGTGTTTGTATTTTGTTATTTTGATTTGTACAAACATATTAAATTTAAACGACAACTTCTAATAAAGTGGCAAGAAAATATAGAAAAAATTCATTAATTGTTTGTGAGAATTTGTTTCTGCTTCTAAATTGTAAGTGAATGGCAATATTTTTGACTTTTTCTTTTATTTATAACGTTTGTTTCGCTATGTTTGCCGGATTGATTTATTCGACTATGGAAAAAATTGCTGTATTTCCCGGATCCTTTGATCCTTTTACGGTCGGGCATGAAGAGATCGTAAGAAGGGGCTTGAAATTGTTCGATAAGATTATTATTGCTGTCGGTGTCAATCCCGTTAAGAAGGAATTTCTCGATACGGATTGTCGTATTCGTTTGATTAGAAAGGCTTTTGAAGATACCGATCGGGTGACGGTAGAACCTTATTTCGGTTTGACCGTAGATTTTTGCAGGCAGGTGAATGCCCACATCATTATCCGGGGCCTGAGGACGGCGGCCGATTTTGAATACGAACGTGCTGTCGGACAAGCTAACCGGGCCATGGACGGACGTATCGAGACGGTCTTTGTGCTGACCTCGACCGAGCATACATTTGTAAGTTCGACGATTGTCCGTAATATTTATTTGAACGGCGGGGATGTCACCCGTTTCTTACCGGAACGTTTGACAACCGAGGATTTGAGGGAATGTGAAAAGGGAGGTTAAAGAAAAGTTCGGTGGAATATGAAGAGCAGAAAATGGAAAAAAATCAGTGCCTTGTTGTTTCTGGGGATTGCCCTGCTGTTTCTGCTGATGCCGACTTATATGCAGGAGGCTTTGATTCACTGGTTCCCGGATATTTCGGATACCTATATTTTTCCGTCGGATACGGTAGGAAAAGCTGATTCCTGCTGGGAATGGCCGGAGGCCAGGGACGCCAATCGATACCGGATGACCGACGACGAAGAGGCGTATCTCGAAAAATACGGAACGGTGGCTTATCTCGTCATTCAGGACGATAGTATCCGGTATGAGGAATACCGGGAAGATTGGACACCGCAAAAGCTTTCCAATATATTTTCCGCTACTAAAAGTATTGTCGGCCTGCTGGTCGGCATAGCTTATGACGAAGGATTTATCGAAAGTCTGGATGATAAAGTCAGCAAATATTTGCCTGAATTCGGGGAGGGGGATAAAATTACGATCCGCAATCTTTTGACGATGAGTTCGGGATTGGACTGGGATGAAGCCTATACCGCCCTGATTTCGAAAACCACTCAGGCTTACTATGGTGATCGGATCCGGGATTTGATTATGGATTTGAAAGTAGTCGAAGAACCTGGAAAAAAGTATTCCTATAAAAGCGGTGATACTCAATTACTTTCATTTGTGCTCGAAGCAGCTTTAGATAAGGTGCATAAAGAGAAGGAATATGAGTGGGGGATCTTTAAGACAGAAGTGAAAGTCCATAGCCCGGAGAGTATCAGTGAATATGCTGAAAGAAAATTATGGAAACCCCTGGGAGCCTGCAACGACGCTTTGTGGAACCTGGACCGGGAAGACGGGGATGAGAAAACATATTGTTGTTTCAATACGACGGCCCGGGATTTGGCGCGGCTCGGACGTTTGATTCTGAATAAAGGAAATTGGAACGGCCGGCAGCTGATCTCCGAAACTTATCTGAATGAAGCGATAACCCCAGCCGGATATCTGGAAAATGAATTCGGAGACGGATCATTGGATTATTATGGTTTTCAAATCTGGATTATGCATTACAAAGAGATGCGGTTTCCTGCGTTTCGGGGGCTAGGGGGACAGTATATGTTCGTCATTCCTCAGAAAAAGGCTATCGTGATTCGTTTGGGGCATAAACGCAGTGACGAATATATCCGGGAGAAAACGATCGATATGGATGCTTATCTCGATATTGCTTTTAAGATACTGGAGTGAGAGGAAAACAAAAAAGCTGCCCTCAAGGCAGCTTTTAATGGGTTATATCTTTCTATTACCAGGCGAACATCGGACGAGGATTCATCATCGCATTGACTTCTTTCTTCACTTCTGCAATGACGTTTTCATCGTCGATATTCGACAGGATCCGGTCGATCATGTCGACGATCACTTTCATATCCTCTTCTTTCAGTCCCCGGGTTGTGATAGCCGGAGTTCCGACACGGATACCGGAAGTCTGGAACGGAGAACGGCTGTCGAAAGGCACCATGTTTTTGTTGATCGTAATGTCGGCTTTTACCAGGGTGTTTTCAGCTTTTTTACCGGTCAGTTCCGGGAATTTGGTCCGCAGGTCGATCAGCATGCAATGGTTGTCTGTTCCGCCTGAAACCACTTTATATCCTTTATCCATGAAAGCTTGTGCCATAACTTTTGCGTTTTTCTGCACTTGCTTTGCATATTCGGTATAAGAATCGGACAACGCTTCTTCGAAAGCGACCGCTTTAGCTGCGATGACATGTTCCAGCGGTCCGCCCTGTTGTCCCGGGAATACTGAAAAATTGATGACTTGTGACATCATCTTGATTTCTCCTTTCGGTGTTTTCAATCCCCAGGGATTCGGAAAATCTTTGGGAAGTAAAATCATACCTCCACGCGGTCCGCGTAAGGTCTTATGCGTGGTGGTCGTTACAATGTGACAATATTCGAACGGATTGTTCAGCAGGCCTTTGGCGATCAAACCGGCCGGATGAGCCATATCGTACATCAGGATTGCACCTACTTTATCGGCGATTTCACGCATCCGTTTATAATCCCAGTCACGGGAATAGGCAGAAGCTCCCGAAACGATCATTTTCGGTTTGTGTTCCAGCGCCAGGCGTTCCATTTCATCATAGTCTACCAGACCGGTATCCTCTTTTACATGATAAGCGATCGGTTTATAGTTGATTCCTGAAAGGTTGACAGGTGAGCCGTGAGACAGATGACCTCCGTGAGCCAAATCCAGTCCCAGGTAAGTATCGCCCGGTTTCATACAGGCAAAGAATACGGCAGCATTGGCTTGTGCTCCGGAATGAGGCTGCACGTTCGCATATTCGGCACCGAATAATTTACATGCCCGGTCGATCGCCAATTGTTCGGTCTGGTCGACGATCTGGCAACCACCGTAATAACGGGCTCCGGGATAACCTTCTGCATATTTATTAGTCAGGCAGGATCCCATGGCTTCCATGACTTCATCACTCACAAAATTTTCAGAAGCAATCAGTTCGATTCCTTCTTTTTGACGCTGGCACTCCTTTTTAATCAGGTCAAATATAACGGTATCTCTTTCCATAGTTAAGTAGTTAAAAATATTTTTGTCAAAATTAAACTAAATCCTTTTCCAAAGCAAAGCATTTTAAACTTTTATTTGTTGAAAAGTTTTGAATTGAAAGTGATGTAATCGGTTAGATATTTTTTGAATTTTGTATCTTTGTACCCAATAGAATGTGAACAAACAGAATTGAAAAACATGGAAAATCCTTTTGAAGAACAGCAGAACAAGCTTCAGCGCCCGACTTTTTTATTGGTATTGTGTATTCTTACTTTTATCGGTAGTGGTTGGGGAACTTTATCCAATTTATTTTCCGTATTTACGGCCGGATTGACCGATTCATCGATGCAGATGGAACATTATTCTTCCATGCTGAACGGTATGGATCAGGGGGCCGGATCTGCCATGCTTTCCGATATTCTGAATTCGACTATGGCGAGTTTACAGGCCACTTTTGTACATGCTAAAGAGATTGCTGTCATAAACCTGGTGTTGAGTGTGATTAGTTTGCTGGGAGCTATTCTGATGTTTCAATTGCGCCGTATCGGTTTTTATTTCTATACGGCGGCTCAAATCCTGATGTTGTTTGTGCTGCCTTATTTTGCCGGTTTTAATTTTATGGTACTTGCCGGTATGTTGTTTTCTGCTATTTTTGCTGTTATCTTTATCGTGATGTATGCCTTGAATTTAAAATATATGCGTTGAACTGGGAAGTATGAAAATAGACGCGTCTGTCATACAAAGATTATCGCAAGGAGATAGGGAGGCCTATACGGCTGTTTTTCGGGAATACTATGCTCCGTTGGTGGTCTATAGCAGTCGTATTGTCAAGGAACGGGAGATCGCGGAAGATATTGTTCAGGAGTTCTTCTGTTATCTGTGGAAACAACGCCGGCAATTGGCAGAAATGCATTCGTTTACAACTTATTTATACCGTTCAATACACAATCGTCTGTTGAATTACTTGCGCGACCGGCGCGGGATTCCGATAGAGGATCAGGATATGCTGAAAGAAGATGATTTTGTCGGTCGGATGATGGAGGAGGAAGTATATCGCGAACTTTATGACGCCGTCCGCCGTTTGCCCGCCCGTTGTCGTGACATCTTTATCTTGAAATTGGATGGAGCGGACAACCGCGACATTGCCCGTCAGTTGGATATCACAGAAGAAACCGTGCGCAGCCAATTGCGCCGGGGAAAGGAAATCCTCCGGCGGAAGTTGACAGCGGCATTGGGGTTGAGTTTGTTTATTCTGATATGTCAGGGGCGTTTCGGGAAATGGATAGACAGCGAATAGAAATATTACTCAAATAAATTTATATTTTTTCGTTTCCTTTTGCACGTTTTTTAAACTTTTGTGTCTATATAATATATAGCGTTAAGTTATGCAACAGAAGTTTGAAAAGATACGGGATTTATTAGTGCGTGAAAAGTGGGACGAATTGACGGCCGATGAGCGGCAGATGCTGGAGGAGTGGCGACAGGAAGAGGAAAGCCACGAACAACTCTATCGTCGTTTGGCGGAACCGGGGGCTCTCCGGCGGCATTTCGATGAATTGGCGGCCGTTGATACGGAGCGGGCGTTGGCGTACAACCGGAAATTATTACAGCGTTACGCCCTCCGGCGTGTTGTGCGGTGGAGTCTGCCTTATGCGGCTGTCGTGGCGATTGTGGCGGGCGTGTGGCTACTCTTTCCCCGGACGGAATCTCAGCCTCGTGTAACAGAAACCATTGAAAAAATCGAACCGGGAATCCGACGTGCCGAGTTGGTGCTGGCAGACGGTTCGGCTGTGGAACTCTTGCCGGATATGCAGAAAACACTGGAAAGCGAACAGGAAAAGGTCGTCATTGCCGGCAATACGGTAGATTATACCGGCTCCGACGAGAATTCGATGCCTGTTTCGCAACATTTGATCCGTACACCCTGCGGTGGTGAATATTCCCTGACTTTGGCAGACGGCACAAAAGTGTGGCTGAATGCTATGTCGGAATTGAAATACCCGACCCGTTTCAATGGCAATACCCGTTGCGTGGAGTTGAAAGGCGAAGCCTTTTTCGAGGTAAAGCCCGATGCACAGCGTCCTTTTTACGTTAAAATCGACAACTATGAGGTGAAAGTGTTGGGCACCTCTTTCAATGTGAAAGCATATGACGACGATGACAGTTGGGCAACGACCCTTTGCATCGGTAAAGTGGAGATGACGGATGTCCACACCCGCGAAAGCATAGAGCTTCTTCCGGGACGGCAGGCGGTGTGCGACCGTCAGACCGGTAACGTGGAAGTGAAAGAAGTGGATACAGAACTGTTTACAGCCTGGATCCGTGGAGAGTTTCGCTTCGATAATACCTCCGTGGAAGAAATTTTCACAATTCTGCAACGCTGGTACCACATCGATGTGTTTTATACCAATGATGCCGTGCGCAGAGAAGTCTTCACCGGTAAGTTACCGCGGTTTGAAAACCTGCAGGTCATTCTCGACTTGATGGAGAATGTCAGTCCCCTGCACTTTGAACGGAAAGGAAATACAATTTTTATACAATAAAAGAGGAGCGATAGTAACTACCACATTAGCTGTCATCCCCTCTCTGATTATTAACTTTAAAGTTTTACAAAATTATGGAAAAACATCCGAATTTGGAAGTCGGACGAGCGCCGATTTCCCTTCAATGGAGAAAAAAACTCATCATGGTGATGAAATGTTTGTTTTTTCTGCTATTGGTCTGTCATTTTAATGTGTTCTCGGAAATCAGTGCCCAGCGCGTTGCCCGTTTCCGGATGGAAAATGCCGATTTGAAAAGCTGCATCCAGCAGATTGAACGGCTTACCGGCATCGGTTTCCTGTATAACGGCAGGGAACTGGAGCAAATCAAAGGCATCACGCTTGATTTGCAGAACGTAGAAATCAACACGATTTTGAGTCGTTTGCTCGAAGGTCCCGGCTACACGTATGAAATCGTGAACGGCGTCGTTGCCATCAAGCGGGCTGTGACGGTGAATAATGTCGATTTACCGCAAGCAGAGAAGCGGACGGTGCGCGGCGTGGTGAAAGATAGGGATGGTATGCCGTTACCGGGCGTTTCGGTCCTTGTCAAAGGCACTTCCTCCGGGATGGCGACCAACGTTGACGGTCGTTTCGAAATTAAGGTAAACGACGATCCGAATGTAATGCTGGTTTTTTCGTTTATCGGAATGAAAAGTCAGGAAATGAAAATTGGTCAAGCAACTACGTTGAATGTCGTCCTTGAACCGGAAAACAAAGCTTTGGAAGAAGTGGTAGTCACCGGTTACCAAACCATCTCCAAAGAGCGGGCCACCGGTTCGTTCGATAAAGTATCCGTGGAGGTACTCAATTCACGGCCTTCTTCCGACCTTTCCAATATGCTACAAGGTGTAGTTGCCGGGATGCAATCCACTGAAAATGAAGACGGCTCGGTCAATTTCCTGATTCGAGGTACCAGTTCGCTCTATGCCAATACAGAACCATTGGTGGTAGTTGATGGTTTTCCTATTGAGGGTACCTTCAGCAGCATCAATCCCAATGACGTAGAGAGTGTCACTGTATTGAAAGATGCTGCTGCAGCCAGCATTTGGGGTGCCCGTTCGGCCAATGGTGTAATCGTTGTAACCACAAAAAAAGGGAAGCAGGGCAAACTGAATGTAGAGGTACAGGGCTTTTACCGTTTCAATATACGCCCCGACCTGGATTACATTTTAGCGCAAGCTGATAGCAAAACGACGGTGGATTATGAACTCATGGCTGTAAAAAACGGATGGTTCCTTTCGGAATTCACACCTTCTCCTACCAGCATTGCAGGCAGTTTGCCCATTTCGCAGGAATATTATTATGCCAACAAGTATTACGGAATGTCCGAGGCGGAGATGAACACAAATCTTGACCGTTTGCGGCGGACGGACAATCGGAGCCAATTGAAGAAGCATTTGATGCAGACACAGGCATTGCAGCAGTACAATGTCAACCTTTCGAGCGGTACGGAAAAAAATACAACCTATGCTTCGCTGATGTATGAAAAGAACGATGAAGCTACCATCAAACGCGGCTATGAACGTTTTATGGTAAACTTTAATAATACCTATAAATTCACACCTTGGCTGGCGGCGAGTGTAGCTGGTACGTTTCAACGGAAAAAAGCGGAAACCAGTGGTGTTACGGTCGCTGAACTTCGTAATTTGGCTCCTTATGAACTGCTGTTGGAAGAGGACGGGAGCTATGCCTACAACGTGGGGTCTTGGAACCGGTTGATTGCAGAAGATCTGAACCTGCAAAACCTGCCTTACAAGGATCTTTCCTACAATATGTTGCGCGAGGTGTGCAACCGGAAATATACGACGGAAACCACCCGATACCGTTTTAACGTCGGGCTGAATGCCAAAATCTGGCGCGAACTTGTTTTTGATACCAAGTTCCAGTATGAAAAGAATGTCGCCGATACCCGGCAGTACGACAATGAGGAGACGGACTATGTGCGCCAAATGGTGAATTACTATACCGACTACGATTTGAGCGGTGATGTGTTGAAAAATCAGTACATCCCTTCGGGAGGCATTATCCGCAGCAGCAAAAATTCCAACGAAAACTACGTTTGGCGAAACCAGTTGAGTTACAACGAAACGTTCGGAAAGCATGACGTAACGGCTTTGGCTGGTATGGAAATCAGCGAATATAAAACATCAGGCACTACTTATCCTTATGTAGTGGGTTACAATGAAAAGACCAACACCTCCCTGCCGGCTTACTACGGTAGCAAGGAATCGGCAAAGACTATTGTCGGTTATCCTGATTACTACAATACATTGGCTACGATAGTGCAGACGACTTACTCCGACCGGGTGGACCGCTATTTCTCTTATTTTGCCAATGCGGCTTATATGTTCGACGGCAGATACGGGGCATCGTTTAGTATCCGGGCGGACGGTTCCAATTATGTAACCGATGACAAGTCCCTCCGGTGGTCGCCCATGTGGTCGGCCGGGCTCAAATGGAACATGTCCAATGAATCGTTTCTGGAGGCCGCTTCTTCCTGGGTGGATCGCCTGACCCTGCGCTTGACTTACGGTATCAACGGTAATGCAGAAAAGAGCACCTCCCCCCAGACGTTGATTTCTACCAGTGCCAACGTGACGACGGGAACTAACGTATCTCGTGTGACCAGTTACGGTAATCCCTTATTGCGTTGGGAAGAGACCTATACGACTAATGTCGGGGTGGATTTCTCTTTCTTTAAAAATGCACTTTCCGGTAAGGTGGAATATTACAACCGACTGGGGAAATACATCATCGCACGGAGGCGAGCTGATCGCCCACCACAAAGAGGGTTCCATGTACATTATCCGCTGGAAAAGCGTTTCCATTGACGATTCCGCGGGCGGGGAACAAGTTCGTCTTATCACAATGTCGAAAATCCCGGTCGATCAGATCAACCGGGTGGCCGAACTGCCCTGGCAGGAGCTGACGGTCCTGCTCGACTCCATCCACGACGGGATCTGGGTCATCGACTCCGACGGCATAACCCTGCGCGTCAACAAGGCGATGGAACGCATCGCCGGGCTGCGCGCCGAGGAAGTCATCGGCAAGCACGTGACCGAACCCATGCACAAGGGGCGCTTCGAAACCTGCGTCACCCTGCGCGCGCTCATCGAAAAACGCTCGGTCACCATGTTCGACGACTATTCCAACGGCAAGCGCTGCCTGAACACCAGCACGCCCATTTTTGACGAAAAGGGCAATGTATGGCGGGTCATCGCCTCCATCCGCGACATGACCGAACTGGAGACGCTCCAGCGCAAGCTCACCGATCTGGAGATGGAAACCCTCGCCTACAAAGCGCGCCTGGAGAACCTCGAAACCGAAATGGACGCCGGGTTCGTCGGACACAGCGCCCCCATGCGCCGCCTGCGCAAGGAAGCCTCCAAGGCCGCCCGCACCGAAGCCATCACCCTCATCCTCGGCGAAACCGGAACCGGCAAGACGCTGACGGCCAAGGCCATCCACGACATGGGCCAGCGCAGCGCCGAACCGTTCATCGCGGTAAACTGCGGGGCCATCCCCATGTCGCTTATGGAATCCGAATTGTTCGGCTACGAAAAAGGCGCCTTCACCGGCGCGGCCAAGAGCGGCAAGCCCGGCATGTTTGAGCTGGCCCACAAGGGGACCCTCCTCCTCGACGAAATCGGCGAGCTCCCCCTCCCCATGCAGGCCAAGCTGCTGCAAGTGCTCGACGGGCACCCCTTCCACAGGGTTGGGGGGACCAAGCCCATCACCGTGGACGTGCGGGTCATCGCCGCCACCAACAAGCCGCTGGCCGACATGGCTGCTTCCGGGCAGTTCCGCGAAGACCTCTTCTACCGCCTCCGGGTGCTGACCGTGGAAATCCCTCCCCTGCGGGAACGGCCGGACGACATTCCGGTCCTCGCCATGCATTTTTTGCAGGAGATCATCAAAAAAAGCGGACTGCAAAAAAATTTCGATCCGCAAGTGCTGAACTGCTTCCTGACCTACCGCTGGCCGGGCAACGTCCGCGAGCTGCGCGCCCTTGTGCAGTCGCTGGCGACCATGAGCGAAGAAGAGACCATCACCATGCAGGATCTCCCCCAATATATGCAGGCCCAGTCGCCTCTCCCGCAGGGCAGCGTCTCCTTCCGCCAGCCCATGCGCGAGGCCGTCGCCGAACTGGAGCGCAACATGATCATGACCGCGCTCACTGAAACCGGCAGCACCTACAAGGCCGCCCGGCGGCTCAAAGTCAGCCAGTCCACCATCGTCAGGAAAGCGCAACGGTACAAGATCGGCCTCGTGGAAATCGCCCACAAATAATTTTTTCAAGTGTATCCACAAGCTGATAGGAGGAAAATCAGGCTGCCGGGCTTACCGAAGAGGCCAGGTTGACACCTTCGAGCCTCGTGCGCTAAAGCCCAAAATAAGGTGTGGGGTTGCACGCAGTCACGGGACTCTAGATGGAAAGAGAGAGGATTCTATGCTCAAAAGCCTGCTTGCCGCCGTGGTGACGCTTGCCCTTCTCACCTGCCCCTTCCCTGTCCGCGCTTATGAGAAAACCATCCTGAAAGTGGGCATGGGCGATCCCATCGATTCCGAGATGGGGGCCATCGGCACCCGGTTCAAGGAAGTCGTGGAAGCCCGGTCCGAAGGCAAGGTGGAAGTCCAGCTCTTCCCCTCCGGCCAGCTCGGCGACGAAACGGAAATGATCCAGAACGTGCGCGCCGGGAATCTCGACATCGCCGTTGTGGGCATCGCCAATACGGTCCCGTTCGTGAAGAAACTCGGCATCCTCACCATGCCCTACCTTTTTGACGACATGTACGACGTCGTCCGGGCCACCACCGGCCCCGCCCACGACCTGCTCAACGGGTATGCCATTCGGGAAGGTGGCTTCCGCATCCTCGGCTGGACCTATACCGACTACCGCTACATTTCCAATTCCCGCAAGCCCATCAAAAACCTGAACGACATCAAGGGGCTCAAGTTCCGCGTCCCGCAGAGCGCCATCCTGCTCGCCTGTTATAAGGCATGGGGGGCGAATCCGGTGCCGATCTCGTGGGCGGAAACCTTCACCGCGCTCCAGCAGGGCCTGGTCGACGGGCAGTGCTACGGCTACATCACCTTCCTCGCCTGTAAATTCAACGAAGTGCAGAAATACATCACCGAAGTGCACTACACCTACCAGCTCCAGCCCATGATCCTGAGCCAGCGGGCCTTCAGGAAAATGTCCCCTGAGATGCAGACGCTCATCACCGACGCCGGGCGCGACGCGCAGGAATACTGCCTCGCCTTCCAGCTTGTCGAAGGTGTGAGGGCGAGGCAGAGGCTCATCGAGTCCGGCGTGCAGATCGACCAGCTCGAGGACGAGGCCGACTGGAGGAGTGCCGCCATTTCGCAGGTCTGGCCCGAAATGGAGACGTTCGTGGGCGGCAGGGCCGCCATCAACGCCTTCCTCTCCGCCATCGGGAAAAAACCTTGGAAGTAGGCTTTCCGCACAGGGGGAAGGCGGCTTCATAAGGTTGTCTATTCCCGCGTGCTACCCTACACTGGCGACGCGCCGCGCTGGCGCTCTCCGGAGGGGGACTTCATGCTCAAGAAGGTTCTTCTAGCGATTTTGGACAACTTTGAAGGATATGTCAGCCAGGTTTTGCTTGCGTTCTTCGTGCTGATCCTGCTCTTGCAGATTTTCCTGCGCCAGTTCGGGCACCCCCTGTATTGGACGGAAGAA